>Ga0247810_10000178_pt1 | contig 101241 bp, 96 predicted proteins | sample UWRJL119311C1_FD_179918 | JGI IMG/M metagenome (GOLD analysis project Ga0247810, IMG submission 179918) | Plant litter microbial communities from Arlington Agricultural Research Station in Wisconsin, United States - UWRJ-L119-311C-1 | ecosystem: Environmental > Terrestrial > Plant litter >... | reverse complement strand
CGGCATATTCTCTCTTGGGTCTTCCTTAGCTCGAATTCTTCTCTACTTTCGTCATCTGCTTGATTTACCTCCGATTCATCAAAAAGCTCTTCGTTGTCCGGCTGGTGCATCAATAAAAATTCACACCCGTGGCCACTGTAATCGCCAACCCATATTCCTCTCCAGGGCTTGTCCTCCGTGGGAGTATAGAGTGTTGGATCCAGCGTAGCATAGGTATAGACTTCTTCTCCTAGATGAATACCATCCCCGATTTCCATCCACCGTCGAATCCGGAAGGATAGATCACTGATTTCAGATCTTGTATGTGGCTTGTGGTTAATACCAGCAAACCCCTCTTGACTCGAATTACGTATTCGGTGTCGTGCCGGAATTATTCGTGGGGGCCACAGCTCCATACTCGGATGTTCCTCCACTGGTCGTGTCAATAGAAATGTTGAGAATATCCCAGGTCTGTGATCACTAGTATGCATAGGGACCTCCCGGCTGAACCTCGATGAGAATGACAAGTCTCTTAAGCCGCCAAGCGTCGGTTCTGGGGAAACTACATCAAGCTTTAGAACCGGCTGGTCTATGTGAAGCCGTATTTTGGGATTAAAGAAGTGGACTAGCACCTCCTCGTTTGCTTCCCATGTTTCAAAATTAGGAGGTGCGCGCTCTGCTACAAGTCGGTAACCTTCTATACATCCACGACGTGGGTCAAAACGGACGATGATGATCTTCCCAGTCAGCCAGAAATCAGAGAACCATATCTTGTACTTTGGGAGGAACCAGTGAGGGTCGTGGGCGATGTAGAGCTCTCTAAATGAATTGCATGGGTACGGTGAGGTTATTGTCCCTCCAGGAACATTGTCTTGTATATGGCGTTGCCAAATCGTGTCCGAATGACCATGTGAGAAAAGAGTTTTGCAAGATCTAGAAAGAGAGATAAAATCTATGGGCTCTAGAAGATATATTTGAGTTAGCTAGCTCGATATAGCAACAACGGAAAGCTGAAGAGAAAGCATGACTCCAGTCTAGGGTTCGGCAATTCTTCGTGATAACTTTCGATCGTCACAGAGTGCATGCGCTCAAGCTTTCGTAAGGTAGGAGATGCCTCTATGTCACTCACCAAGGAATCCAACGATCAGATCAATTATCTCCGAAGGGAGACTGATAAGCTCGTGCCCGCTTAAAGATTTATCAGACGGGCCTATTGTAAAGACTTGGTCAGTCACTAATACTTCTCAACAATGAATCTGTAACGCATACTCAATAATCCTGAGCTAGATGCATCCTCGGACGAAGCTTTTCTTTCAGATGGTTCATCCTGTCGCCTGAACTTGGTCGCTAGCTTCTCTTGGACATCAACGCCCAGCTGTACATCCCCATCGTCTCCAGGATTCGTGCGTTTGTGCAAGAAGCGATCGTGGTTGACTTCTTCTAGGCTCCCAAGCTCTGGAGGTGACATGTCGGATCCTGACCACCTCCCCACACCGCTCGGCGAATCTTTAAGGAAGGGGTAAGAATCCAATATTTAATACAGAACTAGCTCCTTAAAGAATATCAATACTAGCTTCCTTCCCGTTTCTCCTCGAGATTCTCTTGTCACGAGTTTTGATTATGCATGCAGCGGCGGGCAAGAGAAGTAGCTCTGTAGGCAGCTTCCCGAGAAAGGAAGCTCTCCCTTTTTGTTCCTGCAGAACAAAAAATAATGCCGATCTGTACGTCTCCAGAAAGTCCTGTAAATCTCCTTTCTCGTAGCGTCCTGTTGGGGGTGACCAGTTCCCATCAACACCGGTAGTTGTTCAGTACTACTGGGAGCATCGGTCGGGTATATTTGGCTTAATTTGGATATCCAGAAATCGAGCTCGGCGTGCTGTCGTGTAATGTCCCCTTGATCATTCCTTATACTCTATGGAAGCTGGCACCGCTCGGGAATGTGGTGGAAGAAAAAGACTCTGGTCAGAGAGGTTCATGATGTAGCTGGCTGGGATTGATGCACCAATGCATTTACTGACTACCGCGGAACTAGGAAAGCTGCCAGCCGGTTTCTAATAAGCGGCGGCTGTCACTTCAGGCCAGTGCGATCCTTACCATATGAATCATCAAGGCCACATTCTCGCACATTTGGGTCATGATAGGCTCACATCGTCCGTGGAATGCGTAATATATGCAATATATTGGGCACGGTTGGTGCTGGTGCGGGGAGGCCTCGTGGCAATTACATGGATTACGCTATGTTCTTGTCTTGTAGAAGGTAGCGAGCAGAGTTAAGGACGAATTCCAGCACAGTTGTAACGAAAAGCGTCTCAAATGCGAGAATCTGAGTAAAAACAAACTAGACGGCAAGCCTGCATCACGAAGTTGGACGTCCTTCGTTGTCTAGGCAAGGAGCGCGCATAATCCCCCCTGGTGTGTTGGTTTGGTGGGGGCATAATAAGAATGTCACCTCTTCTCATCAAGTCCCACTCAGTATTCTTACGAAATATTGTCAACACTCCAAAGCGATACAACAATAGAATAGGCTATTGTCACTTGGGTACCTTCAAATATGTGATCCTGATAATATTGCTATTGTCAACACTTGCCTAGTCCTGGAAAACTGATGTGGATACTCGTGATACTATTCCACCCTTACAACCAACGTGCCTTTTCAACTGCATTATGTTTTGTTTGCTGCCCTCAATCTTGTTGAACATTGAGTGCTTCTTCGTTAGATCTGTCTTCTATTAACTGTTTCGCCAGCAACGCCTGAGATACGTGTTTCACTGCATCCGAACTTCGATCACCAATCTTGCAAAATATCATCGATCTCAGCTCTGATGGTCACAAATGATTTCGTGCAAGCACCTAACGACCGCTTCGTGCAAATGTATTTGACATATGGCAATGTTCCTATGAAGCAATGCAAAGATAATGCTATTAAAGCTTGGGATGATAGTGGTGAAAAATGGGCTTATGACTATCGTACATTAGTGAAGGGGCTCACGATACTAGCTAATTCTTGTAGTGTTACGGCAAGCTGCCAATGCTTTATATGGCTTTGGCCATAAGTTACACGAGTTTCAAAGTAACGAGAAATTTTGGGATATCTGTCCCCAGAAACGAGCTTGACCACTCCTCAAAAACAGCTACCAATTTGCCGTTTGATGGTATAATAAGTAAATTAATGCATCATTGCTAACAGGTTGTAGTCAGAACGCCATAAATTCCACTATTTAACCTCAGTTCCTTGCTATGCCCTACCCAGCCTTTTGCTACAATACAGTTTAACTATCCTGACCTATGCAGAGCAACAAGTTCAGGATCTTATCCCTCCAGCCTCCTTCACTAACCTCTAGTCCGTATAACGTGGACCTTCATCCTGCCATCCAGGAGCAGGTGTTTCTGGTGCACCATAGGCACCTGGAGTGGGTGCCGCATAGTAGCCCTGTTGGCCACCTGGCGTAGGAGCATCCATAGCTGGGGTAGGAGCACCCCATGCTCCGCCCCAACTAGGAGCAGGTGTTGGAGCGGAAGCAGGTGTCGGTGCGCTGTACGGGTCTCCAGGTGTAGGGGCATTCAGCCCAGCAGGCGTTGGCGCAGATATAGCTGCGCTAGGAGTCGGGGCATCAAACGCATTTGACCCCCAGCTGTTACTTTGAGGTGCTTGTTGTCCCCAACTACCATTGCTGTCTGATTGTGGTTGTGGCTGGTAAGCGGGTGTTTTTGAGCCCCAGGTGTCGTTACCACTATAGCCTGGAGTTTTCGAGCCAGCATTGAAAGCGTCAGACGCGCCATATGCTGGGGTCTTCGCACCTGAAGACCAAGCTGGTGTACGATTTCCACCGCCATAGGAGGTACGGCTGCCATCGTAGGGGTTAGCAGTCCGCGAACCATCCTGCCAGGCGGGTGTACGGCCTCCATCATTGCCAGACTTCCAGGCCGGCGTTCGGCCACCATTTGCTCCAATAGCAGGTGCTGTAATTCGTTAGTTTATGCATCGTAGAATCAGAATAGCATGACATACTTCTGGAACTGCCCCAAGCTGGAGTCCTGCTAGTATCATGACCACCAGCTGGCATTGGTGTTCTACCGCCTTCCCAATGACCAGGTGTTGCACCACCAACTCCACCACCTCTGCCCCCTCTCGCTCCGAAGCCTCCTCGACCACCACCAAACCCTCCTCTCGAATTCGGGTCAATGCTTTGTCCACTGATCTTGTCCTTGAATCCTAACGCGTCCTTGGGTACGTTGACAGTCTTGTTCTTTGTGTGAAGCTCAACTCGGGCATTTGTATCAGTGGTTTCCTTAACAATACCAAGCAAGCCTTTATATGGTCCCTTCCGAATGGTAACAGTTTGTCCAATAGCTTTGTCTCGACCGAAGAACTTCGGAGGAGGCATATCACCACCTGCCCCACCATTCGGATTTCGTTTCGAAGCTGGATTCATCGAAGTGAGATCAAGGCTTGGTTGACTGCTAACACGGCCCCCCTTAGCGGACACCGATGTTACATTCGTTGTGCGTGCAACAAAAACGCCGCCATTTTCACCAGCCTCGGTGCTGCGGCAGAACAGGTATGCTCGATGAATATGCATGATTCGGCCGGACTTCCCTTCGCCTCCATATTCCTTCACAACATCATCGGTCCGTACTTCGGCTCCATTCCGGTCCGTGGCCACAGCGTGCTTTCGTTGGTCAATTTTGTTGGTGATTTGAGATGGGAGGACTGTTCGGATTTGGCTATTTTGGTCAAGAACAAGAAGCGATTCTCGCTCAACCTTTGTGACACAAGCCACAGTGGATGGATCTAACTGTATCAAGTCCCAAAGATCATACTGTCCAAGAGACCCACCACCCCCAGAATCACTGGCTTCCCGAAGATCCTTACTGAAAACTGTAATTTCATTGTTTCCCTGGTCGCTCAAAAGTGTTACTCGGTCTTCAACGATCTTGACCACCATACCAACTTCATCACGAAATCTACTGCCACCGATGACTTTGACATGGTCACCTTCTCGAAATCTTTTGCGGAGCCCTTTGACCGGTACCTCGATTGTTTGTCCTCTTAATGTACCATGCTCCACATTCATGGTAACAATATCTCCTTGAACAGATATTGCCTTTCCCCGAATTCCCTTCTGCTCTCCCTCATACACCTCAATAATATCACCTGGAAGGTAAGATGCGTTTGCTGTACTTTGTTTCAAACTGGCAGCCAGGGCGTTTAGGTCGAGGTTTTCAGTTCCATCCTCAGCACCTGCTGCGAATCTTGTGACTTCTTCGAGTGTAGGATTAACATCCTTTGTGATAAGTGTCTGAATCTTGACATCTTTTTCACAGTAACCGTTGACATACTCATCTCCCATGTAAAGCCAAACTTTGTCTCCCCTTCCCTGTAAGTATTTTGTATGGCGTTTCTTTGCCTCCACCTCGCTAAATAATCTCTGGGGTGGTCTCGGACCAGCTACAGGACGCTTCCTCTTTCCTTGAGCGTCCGCTGGAATGTTAACGTCTTCATGAAGACCATAATCCAGACGAGGAACGTATCTCACTCGTAATTCGAGTCCAGTATCGGTCACATCGATAACCTGAGCAAGATCGCCAGCGTATTTAGGAGGTCGTCGCAAGCGTACATATGCTCCAGGCTCGAGTTGGAGGCTCTTTGTCACACGTAGAAGATCCGGCATCTCCTTGATCTCAACCAACATCATTTTTGTCCGAGGATAGACATTCATTAATCCATCCATCGCTGTCATAACATCAGCCTGTCGTTGGGCTTCCACATATATGAATCCCTTCATCGTTGACTGTGTTCCACCGCGCTCAAATGCAGAGGTGATCGCAAGCTCATCCTTGGTACCCATTCGTTCCTCAACCCTCTTCATGATTGCAAAGATAGCCTCCCTCTCTTTGCCTTCCTTGCACCGAACTGCCCAAATACTGGGGTCCTCGACACTAGGTAGAAGAAGACGCTTGGGTACAACGGCAGAATCTCCTCCGATGCCCCGTCCAGTTCGGTTCTTGTTGGCGTATCTCTGGCGCAAAATCTCAGCTTGCTTTTCGGCGTCTAAGCTTGCCTCCATTTCTCGTCTACGGTCCAACTCCCTGTGCCGTCTGTCATCTGTCTCTCCACCAAGTGGAAGGTCGATCATATCGTCCGGGTGGGTGTCTGCAATGAATCCATCCTCAATTTTATTGAGCTCGTCTTCATCGTCATCACCTTCGTCCTCATCCTCATCCACTTCTGCTTCAACATCGAGGAATTGGTTACGACGTTCGCGTCTACGCTTGCGGCGGTGGCCCTGAGATGCAGAATTAGTGACCGGGCCTCACTATACTAGGCGCACACAAACAAGTGCAAGTGGGTTGAAGTTGTTGCGATGGTCAAGCAGGGTTGGTGCTAGGCTTACTGTGATTTCCTCATCCTCCTCATCTTCATCCTCCTCGTCTTCATCATCATCGTTAAGTCGAGGCGCAGTGCTCTCCCCTTCTTCATCTTCCTCGTCGTTATCTTCCTCGTCGACAGGTGCTTCATGCTTGCTTTTCACGGTCTCGGTAGGTTCGTCCTCTGAAGCATCATCTCGAGATTGGCGCCTGGCTGCTTCACCTCGCACTTGATTATCTGCCTCATCCTCATTATCCGATCCAGCATCAGAATCATCAGCAGGCTGTGGATTGAAATCCTCTTCTTCCTCGCTGTCTTCAAAATGCGCATCAAGTAGATTCGCGGTCGACATGTTGCAGTTGTTGACAGAATAACAAATTAATGGCTCGATGAGGTCGCCTCAGGTTAAGAGTCGCAGAGGCCGACAGGCAGTGGCTTCGATGCGAGGAGGGCCTTGACAACCACGTGGTATGGCTCGAAGAGTAGGAGAGATAGAGATCAAAATAAAGGAATTGTCCTGTTTGAAGTTCATAAAGAGCTCCTGTCAAACCCACGCTAGAGCCTTGATGTTGGCCTTAGGTATCAAAGGTCAGCCTCGCCAAAATATCCTAGGTCCATTGACATGTTAGCCGAAATCGAGGCGATCACAGGTCATTAGACCAGGGTACACTAAACTATCTTTCATAGTATGTGGCCCTGTATTTTGTAGTTCTTCTTGTAAAAAATCAATTCATCTATTGAAAATGAAGGCTATTTGTATTGATAAGTTTGTAGAGGTAAATGCGATCTGAAATACTACGCTCTTCAAAATTAACGCGAATCTACAGAACTACAATGAAGTCAAAGTAACCGAGGTTTCGAAACCTCAACGAAGAGATGGGGAGGTGTTGGTTCAAATTGTCGCCGCTGGGGTGAATTTTGTAGATTTACTATATGTAGGTTGAAGATTCTACTATTTGATTGTCTTTGCCATCAAGCCATTCATCGTGTTCCGACCTGAAAGCACAGTGAATAAGTGATATAGTGATTGCGATTTGATTTCCGGACTATACTGTACAATCTTTGGCATTTATGACATGGCTGACATTATCTAGTCTCGTGGAAAACACCAGAACAACCGGTCTCTAGTGCGCCCCCCGTTCATTCTTGGATTAGAATTTGCTGGTATTGTGATTTCTAGCGCACCTTCATCTAACTTCTCTCCTGGAGATCGAGTTTTTGGAGGTGGCTTAGGAGGATTCGCAGAGTGCATATCAGTTCCCGAAACCATCCTCCAAAGAATTCCGCCGCAATTGGATTTTGTTTCTGCAGCAGGACTAGGCGCCACAGCTCCAGTCAGTTATGGAGCTCTACTAGTCCGAGGGGGACTCAAACGAGGAGAGACGGTGCTCATCCATGCCGCTGCTGGAGGACTAGGTTTGGTTGCAGTACAAATAGCTAAAGCCGTCGGTGCCATAGTTATCGCTACAGCCAGCTCCAAGGAGAAACTCGACATAGCAAGAAGATTTGGTGCAGACGAGTGTGTGAACTACACCACTAATCCTGAGTGGTGGAAAGAAGTCCTCATGTTAACCGGTGATGATGGGGTCGATGTTGTGTATGATTCTGTAGGTCTGGTAGGTGATAGCTTGAGATGTCTAAAATGGAAAGGTCGAATCCTTGTTGTTGGATTTGCTGGACGAGAAGGTAATCTGGAGAGCGTGGCCATGAACCGAGTACTTCTTAAACAAGCTCATCTTATTGGATATGTAAGTCATACCAAATAGCTTGAGAGAAAATACTAACCGGAATAGCGGTTTGGAATGACAGACCGGATAGATCCCAGTGAAACTGCTGAGATATGGAGAGGTTTGACCTCAATGATAGATCAGGGACTCTTAAAACCAACAGTTTATGAGCGAGAATATATTGGCTTAACGAGTGTCAGTACAGCTTTGCAGGATTTGAGCAATCGTAAGATCTGGGGTAAAGCGGTGGTTCGTATAGAGAGACAAAACCAAAAGCCAAGGCTGTAATTATCTACTACTGTCTACAGCTCTCCATCCGTATAATGTCGCTTTTTCGCGATGTAGTATCTGTTTAAGTAGCTGATCGAAGGCATTCCCGGGACAATAGTTAAGACTTGTACTACTATCCTGTAGCTAGCATGAACAATACTAGCACGTGTCCTACTGAAAACAAATTTTATTAGATGTTGGTTCAGGACATTTAGGCTAAGTCTATAATTGGACTCCCATTTCGAATTGTCATTTGGCCGAATGAAGGCAATTCACTATCCACATAAAATCCTCAGCGCCAAACTATGTGGCCTTCGCAAAGTTGTTTTCATTCGCATTCTTAAGTTTTCATGCCTTTCCTTTTATGGTACGAGGGAGCTTTAATTGAGAATGCTCCTCACATATGCCCATATATTTCATGCTATCTTCATTGCGAGAACCGTAACGCCGGGCTCAAACAATGCGACCAATACACTCAGTTCCATCCACGATCTTCGAAACATACTCTTTTCAAACCTTAACACCCCATATCCCTCTTCCTCCACTTACACCCAACCAGTCACCGCCATCGTTGTTCAAAGCACTATGTGGTGCCCAGCTTATGTTGCCAACTTCATAATCGCACTGCCAGAATGCGGTAGGGCCACGTGAATTGTCTGGGACCGGAGCCCCGTTTATTGCTGGGCCTGGAGGTGCAAGAGCTGTACTTTGACTGAGGAGATCCCATATAAGTACCATTGAGTCATCAGCGCCAGAAGCTAAGGTACCACGCCTTGAAGGAGACCATTCTATACAGTTTATAGCTGCCTGATGGCCCCTTAGTTCCAGCAAAGCCTGTCCTGGTTGCCGAACATCTAGTATGCGTATCAAATTCGAATCTTGAGAGAAAGTAGCAAGAAGATGCGTATCATGAGGCGACGCAGCAAGACGGAGCAGCGGTGGCGCATACGACATGGTCTGTTGCGCTAAGGTAGGACTAATCCGGCCACCAGGACTACCATCTGTTTAAATTTTAGCATAGGCACGGGTAGGAAAACAAAGTTATTAACCTTTATCGTCTTTGGCAGTCGGTTCGTAAATGATTGTGCTGTGTTCTAGGCTACGAAGATCAAACATGCGCACACTTCCATCAGCCCCACAGCTGACAAAAACATCGACACTGTTCGCACAAAACCTAACATCAAACACCTCTTTATCATGAGCGATCAACTGTGTCTTCGCTGTCAGAGTTGGAATATCCCAAATGGTACATGTTGTATCTATACTTGACGTTATGATCAGACTGGGTGAGACAGTATTCCAATCCAAAGAGGTCAGAGGTGCAGTGTGTTCTGGAGTTTTCGAATTCGAAAGTAAAGCCAACGGTGTAAGTTTACTAGCTGGAACATCCCGGCCATGATTAGATGGACGGGTTATGGAGTTTCCAGGAGATGGTGCCGGTGTTTCTGACGGTAGACTCCAGAGCCTGAGATGGTCTCCAGATGTAGCCAAAAGATCCGTGGACTGCTTCTGTGACGATGGTGGTTCCCATAATAACCTGGTAACTGGGTAAGAATGAGTTGCCTCCGCAATCTTCGTGAATTCAAGACCGTATTTTGGTGCACCTGGCGTATATGATTCAGATGGCGTTGGAGTGATGTGCGAGTCAAGAATTTGGATCTAGATAATAAATATATAAGCAGAAGTCCTTTTATGTATACAAACGAACTCTTGGGTATTCAGGTGTTAGTATGGAGTTGGCAGGGTATCGACGGTCCAAATACATTGTACCAAACTTGATGAAGCAGACCAAGAGAGCTAATATGAGTGACATTTCTGTCTAATCACTTCATAGTTGATATCTTTTCTGAAACTTCATCAAGTTTGGTAAATAACACGATACTAACAAATCCAGATCCATTTTCAAGCCCCTAGTGATTCACAATATATACTTACAAAGTTGTGGCCATCTTCTAAATAACTTCCAACCGCAAGTTTTCCGGCATCATGACTTTGAGCTGGCCATTTACACCAGTCAAATGCATATATTGCCCACGGTGCAAGATAGTTACTGTTCGTAGGTGTCGCGTTCACTCCATCGTATGAATATGGATTGGCGCCTGGTAGATTCTCAGAAATACTAGAGTCTGCTCGAGGCCGTATATCTGCTAGCCCAAGTGGAGTGTTCGAGATCGTGCGCTGTGCAGGCGTGTACTTTTGGTTTGTTGGAGACGTAAATTGCCCTTGATCAGCGCCTGGAGTGGTAGCAGAATATGGCGGATATCCTTGCCCGTCAAAGCCAGCGGCTGGGCTTGATTTTGTGTAATTGTGAGAAAGTCCAAGAGCCGAGGACCTGGATGGGGTGGTGTAGTGGTCCTGGGACGTGGATTGAGGCGCGGTTGGAAGAGTAGGAGCAGTATTTATTGACATTGCACCTGGCCGTCCTGGCTGGAGCGCGCCAGGAAGCTGCCCACCGCCTTGATATTGAGAAGCTTCAGGCGTTGCCTGTTCGAGGTTTATATGAGGCCCAGTAGAAGCATATTCTCGTGGAGAAAGAGGACCCCGCTGAGAAGGTGTACCGCCTTGTGGAAGATGGAGTTCGTCGGGGTGTCTGTTTCGACGAGGAGTTTCAAATTGGGGCGGTTGACTCATTTTGCCAGATGCAGAAGGAAGAGCAGTCTGGGAGCTAGTCGTACTCGTAGCTTTTGGATGCGACGTAATAGCACTTGTACTATGCAACCTATCAGTTCCCGCGGGCGTTCTCCCTGATACTGCGTTGTTTAGATTGCCTGTAGGCGCTCCCACCGATCCTAAGCTTTGAGTAGCCTGCAGAATACCAGAAATTGCACTAGGGGGCTGCTGAGCATTCTGTTGCTGAGAGGAAGACGGTGAGCGCGAGTGGTGGTTGAAGGGCATTCTATGCCACTAGGAGCTGGTTTGGGTGGTTGGTAACAGTAGCGGTAGCTTGGGTTTACTTGTGCCCGCCATGAATTGGACGACTACTATCACGTGAAATATACTGTTGTAACATAATTCGTCAAAACCAGGTACGTACCCCTCTGACTTGAAATCAACACTGACGCAGTTGACAGCCTTACAAACATCACACACATACAGAATTGTTCTGTACATTATATCAATTGTATCTACTTTAGAGTTTTCTGGCTCACACAAAAGAAAAGTAGTGAGATTCTTGGTTACATTATTTATATGCGATCCAGTGCCCAAGAAATTATAACTACTTTCTAGAATGACCAAGATGCCGCCTTCGGTACTTCTACTACCTCCTCCTCCATCACCAATTACTTCAGCCTCTTTCTCTGCAGCATATCGTCCTTCCATAACCGCCGCAGTTCTGGCCTTGAAGGACTTGGAAGTCAGTACACAGCTATTTATTGTCATACCTACTCCAAGCCTTCGTGGAGATCTGTACGTGCCGAGGTCTCAGATATATAATGAAGTAGAGTCTCTTATCGGAAGTCTTTACAGTCTCTTATGCTTGGTGTGTGCAAACATAGGAGCTGAGGTCGATACAGATACTCCTGGAGCAGTAGATGCTCGAGTTATCCTACTAGATTACGATCGCCAGGAGGATTCTCTTGCCCACGGCTCTACACTTAATCCATTCGCTGCTGGACCCATTGTCGATTTTGTCACCTTCTCTACTACCCGCCGAGCGTGGAGCTTCATCTTTTCTGTAGATGGAGAACAAGGCGAGGAGTTCCTCGCAAGGTACTCCAACCTTGCCAATAGCATTAGTCCTCCATTGCGAGGTCATCTGAAAGTCTTGCCTGGTGGGGCTGGCATGATCCAACCTACAATTACCTCTCCACGATTACCACCGACTACTGTACGTCACAACATCGTTGCTGTTGGAGGGACCTTTGATCATATCCATGCTGGTCACAAGCTTCTACTTACGGCTACTGCCCTGTTACTTCAACCCACAAGTCAAGAATCACCTAGCCACCGAAGGTTGATTGTTGGGGTCACTGGTGATGAGCTTCTGAAAAATAAAAAATATGCAGAATACTTGAAAAGTTGGAAACAACGGCAAGATGATGTGGTAGATTTTCTTTTGTCGGTCATGTTGTTCACACGCTCTGATTCCCACCAGGCTATAGAAATCACCGCCTATGATGAAGACAAGCCCAACGGCCGAGCAATTCATACAAAGTTGATCTCAAGCCTGATTACAATTGAGTGCGTGGAGATACAAGATCCTTTTGGCCCTACTATCACAGATGCAAGTATCACGGCTCTTGTTGTGTCGGGCGAAACGAGATCTGGTGGGCAAGCAGTCAATGACAAGAGGGTCGATAAGGGATGGAATCCACTCGAAGTCTTCGAAGTTGATGTACTCGATGCATCAGAGCCAGGAGATGTACCAACGAACACAGCGGATTTTGCCTCGAAGATAAGTAGCACAGCAATAAGGAAACGCAAGGCGGAAAAGGCCCGTACATCATCGCTTTAAAAACCTTTCGCGGTGCTGGGACTTCTTACAACCTCTGTCCTGAATCTAGACCCAACCTGGGCTTTTCTGCTCAACTCTTCTAGTCCATATGAGACTCATATGACCGGTTTGTGGCGATGGTAGTAACTTTGGGGCCAGTTCTGCTTGTCTGGACTTGATATGTCTACGTGTTACCTTGAGAGTCGGGTTGTAGTGAGGCACATGGTCGTCCCTACCGCAGAAACCACATGGAGATCTGATGGCAGGTAGCCCTAGCACATTGGCTGAGCCTCCACATTAACACGAGTATGTGATACATACAATGATAGCTTATTAAGAGCTGATCTATTTGCTCGATAGACTTTCGTTCACCGTCTTCTTATGCAAGTCTGAGTGTTTCAATTTCCGATGCAACCAAAGCTGAAGATCACAAATTTTCACACTCCAAACCGACTAATAAGATCTCTCTAGTCGATCACACCCGACATCCGTTGCATATGCATATGCATACCATTCATTCACGGGTTGATGTTGAGGATGATATGCTGCTGCTACAAATTCTGGCTTGATTGTAGAGTGCACCACCAATACTCCGTAATGTCGCAACATTTGCAGTCGGTATGCGGGCCGGTCCATGATCAGTTGGAAGGATTCCTAAGATCCTACACTGTACTTTAGTTTGGTGTGCGGTGTGTTCGTAAAATGCAAGTGTGGAGACAACGAGACCTTTTTAAGCGCCGAGTGCTATCACTTGGCGGCTTTTGCATGGTTCTATGCGTCAATGCGCCACAGACACTTCTTTATGCCCTCCTCTATGTCTGCGGCAAAGTGCTTCAACTGCAGAACCCGCACAGTGTGCAGGCAATTGTGTGGTGCAGTTATTCTATCGTTAGCGTTTTCATTACCCCACCCGTTGGGGAGCAGCCGACCCTGACAAACCGGTTCTATCCTGCAGAGATCGAAAATTACATCCTTGCTGTAGCTCTCTCCAAGGAAGTAACTTCGAATTTTCCTCGTCTTCTGATAGGCAAGGCAGAGTCACGTTATCGTTTTGGGACCGGCGGTTTGGCTCACTGTCAAGGGGGGATATGCCGCTGCCGCTGCAGCAGGTGAATTCATGTCCAATCAGCCTATTTACGGCATGCCACGATGCAGAGAAAGAATAGAAAAGTGCATTACTGGGGAACCATGGCAAGTCTTACGCACATGAAGGACGGCCATTTTCCGTTGTGGCTGCTGCACGAACCATGTCCTACCTCACGTCCCAAGGTAGATGGTGTGCTGGCGAATTTTCAACTTTCATAGAGCTTTCTTATGGGGATATCAACCATTTGTTTATTTACACAGTACACAACTAGAATCTTGACGCTAGCTTATAATATATTGACCTTGCTCAACTGTGCCCTGTCAACGTACCGCCTTTTGTCATATTGTTGGAAAGCTGGAAAGCCCGCAAGACAATCACGGGTTCAGACCCATTCGACAACATGGGCACCCCGATCCTTAAATTAGATAATAACTGCTTGGACCTTATCTTGGATTTTGCAGCACCAGCTTCGAGAGAACTGATTGATATTGATCACAAATCGTCAATGAGTGTGGAAAGCTTTGCAACTGAGTTTGTTCCCGTTGATAACACTGTCATAGAAACTTTTGTAAATACGCTCCCATTCTCCCGCTTGGAAGCCCGCTGTCGTTCACTAACAAGTGCAGGGTAAAGTCTGTAGAAGGTTCAAGGAGCTTGTGATTCGTCGCAAGTTCGCACGAGTAGCTATTCGCTTTTCTGAGGAAGATTTCAATGAATTGGAGCGGCTCAGCAAGAACCCTGAGCAGTGTGAACATGTCTTGAAATTTTCCTATATGGTTCATGGATTCAGCTCTTTGAGTGAGTTAAGTAAGCCGCTGAAACGTTACTTACACTAAAAATCATAGGCATGCCAGAGTTCCAAAAACTTTTAGATGAGGCGCGTACGAACAACCGTAAGTATTTTACATCTCCAAGGATAGTTTTCATTCGAGATCGATTACAGAATGTAATCTATCTCGAATACATTAAATTCTGTGAACGTATTCACATAAGACTCCAAAGCAAAGTTTGCTCGCTTCTGTCAAACAATCTGAATTTTTCACAACGCCTGGCATATTGTCGAGATCTTCCCTTAGTGAGCTAGTGAAAGCTTATGCTGAATCCTGCTGCATGCTATTCCATCAAGTTTGCTAAATAATGTAGGACGGGATGCAGAAACCATCATCCAGAAAATGATGCAAAGGACCCAAGAGCAAGACTACTTAACGAACTCTAAGATTGAGTATGAAGCCACTTCAAACTGACCTGCAAATATTCTTGTCTGGTGGTTTGTTTAACATTGACTAACCTGAAGTAGCCATATGCGGATTCAAGCTGGACTTGGTGCTTTTAAAAATCTGCAACAGATTCGCCTCATGAGAATTCACGACCAGATCGATCGAGATTGGACTTCGTTAGTGAAACTTCATAATCTGCCAAACGAAACCGAACAGCTTCGCTGGGCACGAGCAAGTGAACATGCTGCAAAATCACTGGCTGCAGCGTATCTAAGTGCCGGAGCGAAGGCCACAAGAATATCTTTACGCAATCTCCAAACCTCTATATTACTATCAAAACCGTTGTATACTTTTTTCTCTGATGCGAGCCAGAAACTAGCCTCATTGGAGATTCAATTCGATAGTCGACCAAGCCTGGATAATGATCTCTTGGAATTATCCACTTTGTTCAAGCAAGGCTTTGCTGCTGCAACTGGTCTAAAAGGACTACATCTTGGCTTTGCCAGACCAATCTCTACCTCTTTCGGAGCTGTCTTTCATGATGTATATTGGAGTCGGCTTCTGTATATTGGAATCGGGCCCTGGCATTTGACCTCTGAGGACATAACAACCTTCTTGTTACGGCATCGAAGGACACTCAAGTGCGTACGCCTTAGGGGCGTTCTTCTAATGGATGGAAGCCAGTGGATAGACGTGTTGAGGGTACTTCGGCGGGATCTCAAAAGGCTTAAGTGGGTAAGCCTGAGGTCCGTTGGCTACTCGAATGACATACCAATACATCATTATCACCAAGGTGAAGACGAAAGTGATGGGGACGATATAGACATGGATGGAGATAGCCATTCGTCAACTGAGGATGTTATTGAAGAACAGAACGAGAGTTCCAGAGAGGGTTCAGCAACTGGTACCCAAAGCGAGACAGATGAAGACGATGGTGAACCTGTGCAAGGCGAATCTCGGCATGCGAGTGACGATGACGACAGCGAATCTGAAGCCGTGAACAGTTTTGCACTAGATGATAGGCTAATGCTGAGTCACATCACTTCAATACCTGATGCCATCCCGCGTGTCCCTAGGTGCAACTGTGACTCGGGTTTTGCTTGGGAAGATTTAAAAAGTGACAATCTTCAAACACCTCAAAGAAAATTGACGAAATGGTGGGAGTCTTGGGCTATTAAAGGTTGCAGTCACGACCCAAACTAAGTTTCACGTTGATGGTGTCAAAATGTAACGAATAATAGCTGTATCTAGCTAGTTAAGGTCTACCTCGACTACCCTGGAATCAGGAATTGGAGCACATATAATTTGTATCATGCATACGACGCATCATCGCAGCTAAACCATCAGAACTGGGGTTTGCCCAGTTGGAATCAAATATCCCCCATTAGACGACAGTTCGGTTCACATAATCCTGTTCTATCTAGAACAAGACTTGTCCTCCGTCTATAATCATATCCATACCTACCAGCTAGTTAGCGATGCTCAAAGGAAGTCGTATTTGTTTCTCTACTACCCGTCATATAACTTCCAGCAGCACTCGAAAGAAGAACAACGGCTCCAGTTAACTCATCGGGTGTCCCCATGCGACCCATCGGATTTCTCTCAGTCCAAATCTGCCGAGCTTCAGCGATTCCTTCCCCTTCGTTAAGGATTGTATCCATGTATCCAGGGGATATGGAGTTCACCCTTATTCCGTATCTGGCGAATTCGGCAGCCAAAGAATTCTTCAGTGTGATTACGGCGCTTTTGCTAACGTTATATGCAACTTGTGGCTGGGGGTAGTTGACGCGATGCCCCGAGATCGATGCTATGAAGACAATGCTTCCGCCACTACCTGACAGGTTCGAAGTTAGCTTGCAAGATCTCTCCATAACTTTCGCATACATCGGAAGCCGCTATCATTGCTAAGATATGTTTACCTTGCTTAATCATCTCATTTGAAGCAGCCCTGGCGCACAGAAAAGATCCTGTTGTATTGATATCGAGAACACGCTTAAACTCTGTGCCTGTCATATCTATAGCATGCACGCAACCAACAACACCTGCAAAACACAATAGAATATCAACAGAACCAAGTTCTTCGACAGTCTCGACAACAGCTTTTGTCACGGCAGCATCGTCAGTGATGTTTACGATTTTCGAGTAAATAGTTGAAGCAGGAAATTCAGCTCGTAGCTCGTGGATTTTGCGCTCTGCTTCTGCTTGGTTGACATCGAAGATCATCAAACCAGCCAATCCATGTTCAAGTAAAGCACGGGCAGCACCATATCCAAGAGTTCCAGCTCCACCAGTGACACTGCGAGTGTTAGTTTCAGTGATGATCTTTTGTATTAGAAGTTAATACATTGCATTTCCCCGAACACTGAATCTTAGCTTTGCCCTCATTTCCGGGCTGATGGTACTGGACACTGGGGCTGTAGCAGCGGTCAAGGACGACTTATCGCCTGTGCTCAAAATCATCTTTGGAAGGACTCGTTTTGTAAGGTCCTCTCTATCGAATGCAGGTGCGCTATCTGGTGGAGTCTTTAGGCAGTCTATCACAGAAGGTGTTGCGATAGCAGATACCACACGCTTTTGTTTACTATGCACCACTCGGGTTGTGGTATAAAGCGCCTTCACGCCTGTGCGGGCATATTTCTGCCAGAACATGCTCTCTAGCAGCGATAATCGTAAAGTTTCAAAATACTGCTATTACTTGAGAAATTCCGTTTGACTTGCGTAAGTCTCCAGGAGGATGCCAGATAGTTCAAGAGGTTCTGGGCTAGGTTTAGTAGTGTACTTTTTCTGTCTTAAGTTCTTGTTGTGCGAGATCTTCTATAGAAAACAACAGGTAGTTGGTTACTTGAGCAGCCTGGAGTTTAGCTCGAGGGTACGAAATTGTAATTTGATTAAACACAAAACATCTTCTCGTAGACTTCAGGCTTCCTACATATATATGCAGTGATCTTCCACTCCACTTTCGTATTGACGCCTTGCGATGTACAATACTCTATAGCTTCCCAGCCATTCCTTCAGGGATAAAAATACATGTGGAAGGTGGATCGAGATGGCTCGGAAAACCTGCCTGTTAACGCTTTTACTAAATAGAGTTGATTTGCACAACTTTCTGAACTTAAGCCCCAATTACGTGAAACCACCAGTTGGAGAGCCATTTCATGTATCGTCACAAGCCTTACAGCGTATATTCCCTTCCAAGCTATCGACGAATAACGTGACCATTTACAGTAATTGTAACATCTAAACGTTGAATTCCTCTCTCTAGTTATCAAATTATCTGTATATGGTGAATCACAAGTGCCGTATTGCACCGAGCCACCTGATAGCCACATCTGTTCAATGTCTCAAAGTTGACCATCTGCCTTGCGTGTGATGGCTGGGTTGTGAACCATGTGATCATGATGCCCTCAGTTCATGCGGCCGCTTGGAGCTCCAAATAGGTAGCTTCTTAAGAACTAACCACCTTTCTCTCTATTACATATCCATACATCTAACCTTAATTCACACAATGGCCTAAAGCATTTTACGATCTCTACTATGCAATACGAAGCTATAAGATACTTCCTCCCATAAAATAGTAGACAACCATCAATATATAATGTCCCGCTCCTCCTTCTTCACACGCACATCGTCGCGAGACCAAAGCCCCCTCCTCCCACAACACAAAGACGACCTCTCACTCCGCAACCTCTCTCCCAGCTCATCGCAGAGAAGTCAAGCAGCTTCTCCCTCGCCGCCGCCTAGTTTTTATCGCGCCAAAGCCAGCAATGTTTCTCCACGCAACTACTCCCCAAGTCCATCTTCATCGCACAGCAACCCTATAAAACGAAGCGTACAGTTCTCAGCTCCTCCTCCTCCCATAGCTACCTCAGTCCTCCTAAGTGCAAGTCCTACGCGGCCCTCGAACCTCGATGGAATAGCTCGATTACCATCACGGCGTACTGCTGTAGCTGATCCGTTGGTGGTACTAGAGCGTCAAGAACGATGTATACAGAAGGAGCTGCAATTATTACTTGATGCCCAATCCGAGGGATTAATGCATGGATTTGGAAGCGGTGGAAATGATGGTGCTAGTGATGCGGGGAGCAGTACACCTACTGCAAGTGTACGAAGTGGGAGAACGAGGGGTGTTACACCAGTGCGACAACCGAAGAGGAAGGTTGTAGGGTTACGGGGTGCGAGGAGAGGACTGGGGAGAGACATAGCGCAACTGGTCGAGCTCAAAGATGAGCAAACTTTGGTGCTGGAAAGTGAGATACAGCGGAGGGAGGAGGTATTGGGAAAGGTGAAGATGTGGGAGCAGAGGATACAGGAGGTGACGGATCAACTTCATGGGTATTCTGGAGATGGAGAGCGCAACGGGGATGAAGAGGACACAGAGATCACAGGGCTACAAAACGAGGAACAGGCATTAGAAAATCAAATCCGTGATATGGAAGATAGGCTGGCACAGATGAGGGCCAGGAAGAAGTGGATTGGGGAAAGAATTAGAGAGGGTACAAATCGCCGTGAAGCCCGACTCTCTAGCTATAAAGGCGCGTTACGACAGGTAGAATCTGAGGTCCGAGATTTTCTCAGTCGCCCACCTGTGGAGACGAGCATCGTTATGGGAAGTGAAGAAGGCTTCACGGCACTCCCTGCGAATCGACGGACTTTGAGCATGGCAAATGAGTGGTGGAACAAGGAGATTCAAGCATTTGAGAGCACAAAAATCAACATTGCAGCTGAAAGGGAGGCATTGCAGGAGGGTCAGAAGTTGTGGGCAGAGTGCGTAGCCATCGTTACAGATTTTGAGGACGACCTCAGGGCACAAATGAAGTCCGACGTTTCTCAAGGAACCGATACATTGAACAAGCAGATTGTCAAAATGAATAAGGTTATAGAGAGCCTAGAGGAGAAGGTCGAAAAGGCCGAAGCGAATAGCTGGAATCTTCTCATATGTGCGGTTGGCGCTGAGCTGGCTGCTTTTAAGGAAGGCCAATGTCTATTAAAGGGGACTTTAGAGATACTAGACAGTCAGAATGTGGCAGAGATGGAGAAAGAAGATAGCTTCCACAGTATAGACGATGGTCTAGGCGGGCTGAAAGACTTGAGTTTGGATGCGCCAGCTGTTACCAGACAGAATGGAAGCAGTGTGGAAGATAGTGAGGACGATGGCCCCGATCTAGCGGAACTGCTGGTGGATAAGAGTAGTAGGCTGAGCGATGGAGTTGATTGAAATTGTAATGATTGTTCGTGATACCAGAGCATTTGCTCATGCATTGAATTCAGCATTATATTTTAGACTATTACTAGAATTACTGCATCTAAACTGTCTTGTGGCCGAAGTTCTGTTGGTAAATTCTACTTGACTGTATAAATTACTACACCGATGATCGTGATATATTATACCATCATCAATGTTGTGTCTAGTTGATCAGCTAGCAACGGCTCACGTGTGAGGGAGGTGTCGGCCATCCGGTTACGGTACCTCGGGTGAAAGAGGAAGCAGGAAGCAAAGTGGAGAAACGCTACATTTTGCTTTGAGCTTTGCATGCAGCGAGTCTTTGCAGTATCTTGTGCAGATTGTTTGTGGCTTGTTGGAATCTGTTTGATTGCCTTGGTATCTATATAATATGACGGAGACGAGAGATCGCCAGATGCGCCATTGTCCCTGGTGCAGAGAGCCAAATGCAACTCCCATTATGCTCTCCCACGTCCCTCAAAACGAAGACAAATCCGAAAACGCCATAGTCCAGTACTCCATGCCATGATATGAATGTCCTATATGCATCCCTACAACATCAACCATCCTCATGCCACCTCTGATGTCATACGATATTGCGAAAGGAAACAACTAGCGCTTGCGCTCAAAGAACCCGCTGGATCCTGCCAGTGTGACCGAGTAATCCAAGACCGTTTCGCCGACTCCGAGATAGCGATCGATCCAATAGTTTACGTCTTTGTTTTCCGAAACAGAATCTCTCTTGAAACTAGGCCTATAGCTGTTAGTCGGCGTGGCCTTGTTTTCTAGCCAAAAAGTCCCAGCTACACATCATTATTCCAGGTAAAGATATGTGGCAGCTTGTCCCATTCATGATGAACATGTGCGAGAGGGGGAATCAAATGGAGTTGCTATTTAGGATTTCGACGTACGTTAAGCCAGTGGAGCGTTTCATTCCAGCCAGGAACGCAGATACTAGTCACAAGTTAGCCATCAATCCAATACGCTCACGGAGAGAAAAAAGGCATACTGAGGACAGCATCAAATGCATAGTGAGTTAATCTTCCGAGCTTTCCCCACAAACCAAATGTCAGTAAGTTGAGGAACTGAACGGGGTTAGGTTCCAGTTCCTGAAGACCTTCGTGGGCGGACTCACCATCTTTACGGCGGCGTTTTCGCTCTCCGAGAGGATGATTAATGTGCGGTGTTTGGCGGAGATCTGCGAGTCGAAGTTGATCTGTTTCGTGTGTTTGATTGCTGATTGTGGTTGCGCGGTGCTGGTGTTGCAGAAGTATTTGGTCAGTACAGCAGTACGCAAAGGCAGGCTTGGAGAGGCTTGGATGGATAGAGGCGCGCACAGTGGCCAAAGACGCACCACCACTGCGACCACCACAAACCACCACCACAAACCACCACCACCAATTCTTCGCGACCGTACTGTCCTGTGTACTGTGCTGTACCGTATTGTACTGTACCGTACCGTACCGTACCATACTGGACTGGACTGGACTGGACCTCACGTCGCCCGGGTTGCCCCGCCCACCACACGATCAGATCTCAGATGCTCCGTTCAGCACCGAAGATCAAACTTCACCATGGCGGACGGCTCTAGAGATTCATGGTCGTTGCGCTGTCTCTTGTCGCCTTGGCTAAACAGCTCCAAACATCGCATTCCACCTTGGAGAAACACTTTGAATGTTTGAGAGCAGTGGAGGAGTATTGGCTCAACACAGGTGGGGTCATGATTGGCCTAGCTGGCTCTGCAGAGGGAGTGGGGGGGAATGAAATTCAGCTGTTTCTCTTTTGCTGAGCGATACCACAGACCCGGCCGCGCCAAAGTAGAAAAACCTCACCTTCCCTCGCCGCTGCCAGACCTATCCTATACACAATCCATCCCACCTCGCTGTAAGTCTCTTCTCTGTTACGCACGCCATCTGCGGTCTGCAAATTCCTTCATCAGCCTCACCAATCATCCCGCAACTGCCCCTCAGTGCAACTCTCGTCTTCCCCGAGACATTTCCCCCACCAACAACCCCGATAACAGCTACAACTACCGCAGCCATAGCACTTGACACTGACATACACTGACAATCCCCTCCTAGACCTCCGAAACATCCTAGAAACCACCTTGTCTATATCATTGACTAGATTCCCCTCAACAACTTTACATCTCCATTTTCGAAAACCCTGCCTATCATGGCTACCGCCGCAGACCATCTCTCCGCTGGTACCAAGATTGAGTGGTTGAGCCAGCTCGATACCGAATACAAGCCAACAAAGAACTACCGCCGAACATCCATCATCTGCACAATCGGTCCCAAGACCAACTCCGTCGAGGCCATCAACAAATTGCGCGTGGCAGGTCTCAATGTCGTCCGCATGAACTTTTCTCACGGCTCTTACGAGTACCACCAGTATGTCTGCTCATAGCTTTCCCAGCCATTCCCCGCAGCCACCAATTCTAGCTTGGAAAGAAAGGCATAATGCTAACTCGTGCCTCTAGATCGGTGATTGACCATGCCCGCGAGGCTGAAAAGGTCCAGAAGGGACGTCAAGTCGCCATTGCCTTAGATACCAAGGGCCCAGAGATCAGAACCGGTAACACCGTCGGTGATGAGGATATCCCCATCGCAGCCGGAGCCGAGATCAACATCACCACTGATGAAAAGTATGCTACTGCTTGCGATCTCAAGAATATGTAAGTCACACTCCACCTAGCAGTCAAGGGGGACCTGTGTAGCGCGAGGCTAATTAATATATTCAGGTTCGTTGACTACAAGAACATCACCAAGGTGATCGAGCCAGGACGTATCATCTATGTGGATGACGGTGTTCTTGCTTTCGATGTCCTCAAGATCGTTGACGAGAAGACGATCTTAGCTCGCGCTCGCAACAACGGCAAGATTTCCTCCAAGAAGGGTGTCAACTTGCCCAACACAGATGTCGATCTTCCAGCATTGTCTGAGAAGGACAAGGCTGATCTCCGATTTGGTGTAAAGAACAATGTGGACATGGTATTCGCATCCTTTATCCGCCGAGGTGAAGATATCACTGCTATTCGCGAGGTTCTCGGAGAAGAGGGAAAGCACATTCAGATCATTGCCAAGATCGAGAACAGACAAGGTCTCAACAACTTTGCTGAAATTCTGGTCGCGACTGACGGAGTGATGGTTGCCCGTGGAGATTTGGGTATTGAGATCCCTGCTGCCGAAGTGTTTGCGGCTCAGAAGAAGATGATTGCCATGTGCAATATTGCCGGAAAGCCCATCATCTGCGCCACCCAGATGCTCGAGTCCATGATCTACAACCCACGTCCAACTCGTGCTGAAATCAGTGATGTCGGAAACGCTGTTACTGATGGAGCTGACTGTGTCATGTTGTCGGGAGAGACTGCAAAGGGTAACTACCCCAACGAGGCTGTCAAGGAGATGCACGAGACTTGCTTAAAGGCCGAGAACACTATCGCATACGTTTCTCACTTCGAGGAGCTCTCTACTCTTGTCAAGCGCCCAGTCAGTGTCGTTGAGTCATGTGCCATGGCTGCCGTCCGCGCCAGTTTGGATATGAATGCAGGTGCTATCATAGTGCTCTCCACTAGTGGAGACAGTGCTCGTCTCTTGTCCAAGTACAGACCAGTCTGCCCCATCTTCATGGTTACCAGAAATGCCAGTGCTTCCCGTTATGGTCACTTGTATCGTGGTGTCTATCCCTTCCACTTCAAGGAAGAGAAGCCAGATTTCACCCAGGTCAACTGGCAAGAGGATGTTGATCGCAGAATCAAGTGGGGTATCGCTGAGGTATGTTCCGCTTCCAATCTTCTAATATTTTGATAGTTGCTAACCATAAATTTCCAGGCTCTTAAGCTCAAGGTTCTCTCGCAAGGCGAGACCGTAGTGGTTGTGCAAGGCTGGAAGGGAGGTATGGGTAACACCAACACCCTCCGCGTCATTACCGCGACAGAAGACCTCGGTCTCGTTGGTCAATAGAGAGTGATGTGAATCGCTTTGAGTTTTAATAGTTCGTGGTAGTGCGAACAGATCCAGCGTCAAGCGGAGCGAATGCCATGGAGGCAACGATGTTTTATAAAAGCAATAATTGTGGTTCTGCCTCTTGTGATAATAATTACTGAGTGTGATGCTGTAGAGAGGGGTGAACATTCTTCTGCATTTTGTTTCCTCGTTTTCTGCCTATTGCTCTCAATTTATGGTTCGAAGTGAAGGCAACTTTCAAGGGTTGTTAATGGTTTCAAATGTGCTCAATGTATTTCTACTATTACTTTCTCGAGTAAAAGGAAAGCTCGACTCTGCGCCAGTGTATACCATTGTATACCAGTGCTATTGTACAATAATCATGGTATAGAATGGCTGCTTGTAGGAGCTTTGTCTGTGTGTTTCCTCTTCCCGTCATCATCTTCTAGTCCTGTGTATGGGGGTGTAGTACACACCTTGCTAGCCTCTTGATGCAGGACTACAAAGCGACGTCCCTGGAAGACCTTATCCTCTTCCACAGGTTCTAGAGCCCGTAAAACCGCCGTCCAGGGATAAGGAAGCCTCCCAAGCCGGATGTCGTACGCAATCCATCATCGTCTTTTTCTTTGCAAGTGTTGACGCAATGCCGCAGTGTACCGGTGGGCAGGTAAGTCGGTGGTGTGCTCTCCTCTGCTCGCTGTGCTAATCAGCATGGCTTGCCCAAGGGCTGTATTTGGTTCACCCACCTTATGCCTAGTCTACAAAAGGGCTTTCGCACATGGAGAAACCAGCCAGGACGCGCAATATCTTTGTCCCAGTTTGTTTCTCGACAGGATGACCGCAGGGCGTCTTCGGTTTGTCCTGGTGAAGCTTATACTTCTCCTTGCCAAAAGCCTAGCGGCCTTTTCCCATTTTCGCAACGCGGGGGCTAAAATGCCATGCATATTGATTCGCCGTGTTTTTTTATTTAATCATTAGGTGGTGGGGGGGATTTGGATAGAAGTCATATGATAGTGAGAAAATTGAGAATGACATGGTGGATCAGGCATACTTCTAATTGCTTGACAAAGTTTACTTTCAGCATCCTGCTTCGGTTGTGTTTGCCTCTTGTATCCAAAGAAGTAATCAAGCATTTAGACGAAAATGACAATTGCGTCAGTAAAGAAAGATCAGCTTATTTCGCTGCTGTATGTTAATTTGCTGCTGTCGTTTCCAGAGCTCCAATGCAATGGAATGGCGCTTAACTAATTGACCTTTTCGGAACGGACGTTACAGCAGGTATGGCTCTTGGATCAGGCAGCAGTCATCATGATATCTGCTGTATAGTTCTTGGATCAGAGTGCCGAGTCTCAAATGCCGAATTATAAAGCCTTGATCTTATCATATGGCTGCTTGTATTCAATTGACGTTTATAGTGAAGTCCCATGTTGACAACGTGAACTAAGCGAGTTGGGTCTTTAAGTTGCATGGTGGTTCTCCCGGGATTCCGAACTAATGTCGAGGAACTTTGAATACGAACTGCGTCTTCTATCACCAACTCTTGCTCGTCCCTATCGATCCTTGCAGTGGTTGATTAATTCCAAGACGGCGCAAGCGAGAACCTAGGCAGCTTGGTTGTCTGGCATGGCAGTCTCAGTCCGTCTGCGCCGTACGCTGTTCCATTCCCTCAATCTAACGTTGTTACTACTTCCAGATTAGCCTAGATGATTTCCCCTTGTCTACGTGCCTGCAGGTGGTTTTTCCATACCTTTGGGGTCTAAATCCGAGACTTCTAGAACGATACTGCTTCTCGCCGAGTACTTTTGGGTGGTTACCAACAGCACGTCGCTGCAGAGAAAGCTTAGCATTGTTGTGACGGTCCAATAATTTCCGCACATCCTTCTTGGGTTATCTAATTCAGGTATAGTCAAGGCTTCAGGACGTCCCTGCGCTTCTGCTGACTAAAAGCAACCGCATGGATAAGCTTTCCTGGTACCTGTTCACTCTGATTCGACCACAATTTTCCTGATTTATAGAGTTATAGATAGTTATTACAAAGCAGGTTTAAACTAGATCTGTCCAGCATAGGGTACCGCCTCAGACAGAACTGTTGGTTACGTCCAGTGAACTATCCTGGCAGCCTTCACGCATATTCGCATTCGCCAAACAGAAGCGCTCGGAATACTATGGATACCATTTTCTTCTGGTGTTGCTGCGATCCCATACTGACTGTAGGAAGAGCAGGGGCGCATGGAGCTGCGGAAGGTTATTCTTGTCCAGATCTGTAATGGTTATTCATGTTGGCTCACAGCCACTTGATATACTGTGCTTTATCCGAACTATCGGCCACGAGGATGGTGACGACTGCCGATATTCTCGGTTCGTTCACGTCGCGCCATGGATCCATCGGAGACGTGAATGCTGGTATATGCCTGGACGGGGAACACTGAATGGGGACCGCCGTAGAAACGGTGACGGTGCTAGCGGGAGCATTGCAGGCCGAATCCACGTGGTAGACTGGTAACCAAGCTTAAATGATAACAGGTGTACATGAGGCGGTTGGTTCAGCTCAGCTTCCCAATGGTCTGTTGTACGAGAAGCGCGTTGGTTATGGAGTATACGCCTGGGATCCCCAGTTTGAACATCGACGTTTCAAATGAGTATTTGACCGCGGCTAATTGCTGTGGAGTATTCCGAGCTGAGGAGCTCATCCCCTGTCGAACCGCACCGATTCATACCATTCAAAGGAGAATCTCAATCGTGGCGATAGAGAATAGTAGAGTTTCCGGAGCTGAATTGCTCGTCCCGCGTGGTCCAGCTGTTTTAGCACGACCGCAGCCAATGGGAGGGGGAGAATTTCATCCCAGTCCCTTTTCTCAACGAACTCCTCACATCATTTCACAATGTAGAAACATGGAGCTACCGAACCGGCCCCACCACCGATGAACCTCTAATGAACCCGTGCAGGATCCGTGCCACTTGCATAGCGGTCTTGACCAACACCAAAAGATGTTTGTTCTGGCTTTGCTATTGGCTTCCTATACTACGGACGAATGAAGCCATTCTCCCTGACACAAGCGCGCTTGATACCGTGAGGATACAGATGTTGATCTATGCGGCCTGATCCAGGGCAACCTAGGCCTCCTCCCCGGCCGTCCCAGTAGTCTCGCAGGAGAACAGAATGCAAAGGTGCATTGAACCCATGCCATGCTGCATTTATGGCACGGGCGAATGATCACCCTATAAGGCTGAGCAACCGTCCTAACGGGAAATATATTTCAAGATATCAACTAAAAGCAGACGTGCTCAGATAACTTATATAACATTCGCAGCAAGGACGACTTTAAGGTATTCACCACCACCTCAAGCTTTTCATACTTTGTCTTTGGCTTTGCCGTAGCCGTGATCCCTGAAACCACATCATCTCCTTCCATACATCTCAAGGCTCTATGAGTGCGGACGGTAGATCTACTCCCGGCGGAAAGAAGCAGAGGGCGAAAAGTCGGCATTCCAAAGGAGGATGTCTAACTTGCAAAACAAGACACAGTATGCAAATTATATCTTCAATCCTTCTGCAAAATCCTCACAGCCTGACTTATTCCCAACCCAGTAAAGTGTGATGAAAGAAAACCTACATGCGTGAAATGTGAAAAAGCTGGGTGGAAGTGTGAAGGATACCGATCTCAGAACGATGATGCCAACTCCAGGTCTGCACCTAAGAAGTTGGTCTGGCAACCCAGAAGCACCTTTCCGTTCCCACGGAGTGTTCATGTTTCTTCTGTACCAAATCGGTTCAAGAACGAAGAAGAGTACCGGTATTTCAAACACTTCCAGGACTCCATCGTTACAGAACTCTCGGGTTTCTTCGATGCAAAGCTCTGGGGAACATTGGTGCTGCAAACCTGTGATATAGAAACCTCTATTCGACATGCAGCGACAGCGATTGGAGCATTAGATTATTACAAACATGGCTGGGACGGCACCTCGCAACAGCTTCTGGGACGGCAGTTTGCGTATCAGCAGTACAGCAAAGCTATTAAACAGACAATGGAAGCAACCCGGACAGGATCGCAATCTCTTCGCACTAATTTAGTGGCCTGTCTTCTGTTCGCATACTTCGAATCTCTGAACGAAAACGAAACAGCTGTATACAGCCAGCTGAGTGCTGGAATTAAACTAATTAAAGAGTGGCATGCTTCCTCTACTCCGGAGCTTAAACAAGAAGAAAGCCATATACAAAGCCTTCCTGTCATATCACCGAATAATTTGGAGGTTGAAGAGGAGATTCTCGATGCATTTGAACGCGCTGAGCTACAGGTTAATACACATTGTGGCTCCAAAAGACCTGGCTCTCCACGGCTCTACCAGGCATTCCCTACCGTCACCCTAGATCCACTACCCACAAGCTTTGTGTCACTCCAGGAGGCTCGAAGATATCTCAACGCCATACGACGTAAGTGCTTGTTCTGGACAAAAGGCTTATATTCAACAAATAAATCAAATGGCTGGACGATACACCAAGGTCCCGAAAATGGCTCATACTATGAAGACGATCTATTATCGGAGTACAAGAAGATGTGTGCTGAAAGCTACGATATTTCATCTAAGTTTGAGCAATGGGAACATTCCTTCAGATCTCTTTGGGAGCAGTCGCAGAACTCTGAGTCTCTAGAAACTTATCTGGCAGGTACAAGCCTACGCCTGCAGTACTTAAATCTTTACCTCAGGCAACGTACGTGTCACTGATATCTCACATGCATAGCTTACTAACATAATACTAGAGACATGCTCTGGCGATGAATCAGTCTACTACGGCCGCTTCACCCCCCATCTAACGGAAGTTATCAACCTCTGTGCTACAGTCATGCACCACTGCCCCACCTATTCCAAACGATTCACCTTCTCTACGGATGGCCAAGTTATTATGCCGCTTGATACAGTGGCATGCTCTTTTCGAGACCGTGAGCTGCGTCAACAGGCTATCAATATGCTCTCATCATCTACACGAACAGAAGGGATGTGGCGAGGCGATTTAGTAGCGAAAGCGATGCAATTCATACAGGAACTGGAGGAAATAGGGTTGCAAGATGGTGAGAAGTTTGTGCCAACGGAAAGAGTGGTGAAGAATCTAGCTTGGATAATCGTACCTGAGCACCGTGTGACAAGGATCTCATGCATGCAGCCAGTAGATGGGGAGTGGGCGGATAGGGAGATAGTGATTCCTTGGGATGATTGATGGTAGGCTTCCTTATTCTAGAAGCAAACCTCAGGCTGGGAAGCAGTTCCAATATTACTGTGCATCGATATATAGAGTTTCTACACAGGCTTCAGAGCACCACTTGTGTGGGAGGAGTCGATCACACGAGACCAACTACAATAGTCACGATAAACGAAAAGTTGCAAGCAACGTTCATAAGGGAAGTGCTGCGAGGCACACACATTAGAAGTGATAGATAGAGATAAATCGATCGCACAATCCACAACTCAAATTTCTGACTTCCATGCATTAACAATTTCCCCGCCTCCAACATGCAGTTCAGGTACGGAATTGTTATAAGCGCCACTCGGTGTAGGAAGAATAGCATGAAACAGATTGATTGATAATACGCTCGAATCTAACGAGCGGAGCACTCGGTGGAGCACAGCAGCCTATCTCACGGGTGGATGGGCTGAAGATAACATTACAAGACAGGTCCTGTGGTATTTCTAATTGTAAGTGAACATATCAGAACCATGTATTATTGTATGGACTTTGCTGAATGGTTACAAAGCATCATGTGCCAATACATGCTGTTGAGTATCCAACAAGGCTATTTCGCTTATCGGACCTAGAACCTATGGTACAGTTCAATTTCCTCCCGATGTAACCTTGCGATTGTGTGTGTGTATATATGCATACCCATCCTCCCCACTACCTAAGCGCAGCTAAAATTAGAGAGGGTTGGGTTGGGGGAGAGTCAGTTCGGCTGTTGGCCCGCCGGAGAATCTTTCAAGTGCGACTTGCCGTAATTGGCAGATGTGCAACACAGTTGAGCGAGGGGACAGAACGCATCGCTTTTATTGGAGAGCAGTTGTTATTTGCAAGCTGGCTGCGTCAGCATTGCTAATAAGGCTTTTCGCAAATTATACATGACTGGTCATAATATGCGCTGTACCGCTGGGTGGGCTATGGGTCCTGGCTCACGGGCATGTAGGGTTGCTAAGCGAGTCTCGAATAGGGGGTCGTGCAGTGGACAACCTTCGGCCGATACTCCAACAAAGCTGAGGGGCCCCAGATTCGTGCATTGTTGGATTTGAACGGTGGTAGCGCAGGAGAACTCTTTGAAACTGATGTGTTTGTGATCACCAATAAGCCGAACGGAGATATGTTGGTCATTTCAATTAAAAGTACAGGTTACAACTTGGACATCTCGGCCTTTTTCGGCCCCATGTAGCCAAAAAGGTATGCAGCTATTTTACGCATCTGGATTTCCTCACTGCCTTCAGTTATTCGGTAACGTCCTATTCAAAGTCAGTAAGATATATCTTGCGGCCAAGTGTTGGTAGAAAGAAGAGAAAGGCGTCAGGGAAGTGTGTGCAACTTACTGTGGTGTCTGTAAATATGTTCAAACCTAAGCAAAGGTCAGTCTAGAATTTTTAAGACTTAGAGCCCGGAAAATAAAAACATACTGTTTATGTCGTGAGTATCCAATTCCGCCGTGTATCTGAATTGCTCGATCCGCAGCCTGTGTGCAAAGTCGATTTCCCCAATACTGCGATACGTTAAATTCTGATGATGCTACTGGAAAGCTTAACTTGACGGAACAAAGACTTACGTTACACATTGATACTTTATCACCAAGGGTGCTTTCAATCTCCTTTTGTGTCATCGCGTCTACGTAAGTTAGCAACATCACCCAACAAGATTGACTGGAGCCAAGCTTGCGCAGCTCTGAAGACAAAGCACTTCTGACAGCTTATAAAGCATAGGCTGCTCTCAAAGGGGCACAGTTACTGGCATGACATGCTTACCCATCTGCGTAGCAGTCTTCAATATCAATAGCTTCAGCATCTCTGCCTGAGTCTGCAACTCCACAATAGGAAACTGGATTGCTTGGTTTCGGCTCAATTCTTCCCCGAACGGCTTTCTCTTTCGAGCATATTTGATGCTCTCCTCAATACAGTATTCCGCCGCACCCAGTGAACTCGCCGCTTGCCTCAGTCGATTCTCATGCACAAAAGTCTGAGCGATTGCAAGGCCCTTTCCAAGATCCCCTAGGACCGCAGAATCAGGTACAAACACATCGGTGAATGTGAGTGTGGCATGGTCGGTTGGCATGTTGAAAGTCCACTCATAACTCTCAATCACAAACCCCTTTGCGGTCTTTGGGACGAAAAATGCCGTGATACCTGACGCGTCTCCAGCTTTGCCATGCGTTCGTGCAAACACGATGCAGTGTGTTGCCTTGTGCATGCCTGAAATCCACATCTTAGCACCATCAATTTGCCACCCATCCACGCCGTCTCTCTTTGTTTTCACGGCATGAGTAAACATATGCGTTGCATCACTTCCATGATTAGGTTCCGTAAGTCCAAACGCAAAGCTTCTTCGGCCCTCAAGCCTGCCCGAGATAAACTCTTTCTTCTGCTCCGGGGTTCCGAATTCACGAACCATAAGCACATCCGGAAAATTCCCCACAACACTGTGCTCGTTTTGAAGATCATTGAACAATCCTAAGCCCTTCTTGGCAAGATGCATACGAATCACTGCCATCCATAAATTACCGCCGTCTTTTCCGCCAAACTCGGCGGGCAGACAGAATCGATAGAAGCCTGCTTCGTCGGCGAGTTGTCGTGACTTGGTGAGTAAGTCCTCCCAATCATCTCGTGGGAGGCCTTGATTGTCCCAGTCTGTACGCGCATGTTCCCTGCGATGATCAAAAAAGCGCTCATTGTCGTTGGAGGCCTGCAAAGGGGCTATTTTTTGAGTGATAAAGCTGTCTATTTCACCAAGGTAGGCAATGAGATCTGGGGGAAGCGAGAAGGACATTTGCCCGTGTGAAGGATTGGGAGACATTTTGAATAGCGGCGATGGTATCAATGCAACAGAGACTAATTGCAGAAGTTGCTGAAATGAATTAATACAGGATTATTTCAACAAAGTCATGAATACAAACTCCTGGGTAGACGTGTATGTAGATGTAGAGAGCTCATCTCATGTGGGGTGGGCGTGTTTTGCGGGGTAGCTTGACCCGATGAAACCTCGGAACAGCAGAGTCAGATACCAGTGACATAGATATAGCAGTCTTGGGAACAGCACATGGTTCAAAGCGCCGATCTTAATGATGAATTATTCTATTCGGACATAGGAATTTTAACTTGCATCTTTGCTAGGGGAGAGTCACCGTTAAATAATTATAACGTTTTGAAGTACATAAAAATAACACCTGAAAACAAGCAACACTTGAAGATGTAGAGAGCTAATGGACGGTTGGATGGTCATAATCTGATGATAGCTCCTCAAAGCGTCGTTCAAGAGTCGTAAGGATAGAAGCAGGAATATATATATATGTGTGTATGTGTATTACCATAGAGCCTTGGAGCCTTGACCTAGCTATATTTATAGGGCTCAGGGGAGATGGATAGGCCAAAGTTCTATATATTATAGGGCCTAGACACTGGAACCACTCTTCCACCAAAGGTCCCAAAGCCCAAAAGGAGAAGATTTATTAGATGGACTTTATCCGTAATGATCAAATTTAGAATATAATCAAATTGCGAGCTGCTGCGATAATAGCTAGAGCTTGTAAAGCAGACATGAGGATCTGGTACCACATTTATTTACAGCACCCAAAAAATTACACCGTTTCAGTTATCTTTTGTTCATAGGAAAAAGTGAAGAATCCATCATGAACATGCATGAGAAGTGACGAGCTACGAACAAAACCCAAACAAAAAAGAATAATTAAATGAACTCCACAGTGTGATCCGCTTAATAACTTGTTGGTTTTGAGGTGCAGAATAATAAATCTGTTATTTTCTACTAGATTCGTCAATCGCGGTAGCCTCGTCTGTCGAGATAGATTTTTCTCTTGTATCACCCTGTTATTCAGCCTACAACATGTGATGAAGAAAACAAACATTGTTGATAACGACCATATTAATCTATGCTATCAAAATGTTAGTCAGATAGGAACCGTCATCATTTCCTATCAGACGACATTTGAATTATGCTGAGGGGTATATAATCTAAAACTAAAATTCGAATGTCACAAACCACCTAAATCTGGTCGATTGGTGTAGCGGTTATCACGTCTGCTTTACAAGTACATACTATTATCGCAGCAGGTCGCAAGTATGTCAACCCATCCATTAGAACATCTGTAAAGGAAAATCAATTCTAACAATCAACAGGTTCGATCCTTGCATCGATCACATCTATTTTTTTTTCCTACCCTTCACATCCTTTTTTAATTGCTGCGTATTCATTCATGTGGGGCAAGCAAGCACTTCGTTATAAGTGGATGGATAGTATGGTTAATTGGCTGGTGCTGATTGGAATAATAGGGGCTGGGGTTGGGGCTGACTGTGGCTTGTATGGATAGTTTGGCAATCTTAATAGGGAAATAAAAGTAATGACTTTTTGATTAGCTCAGTTGTTAAATCCAATTTGTTCTGAATATAGGTACATATTTACTATAGCATTAAGCCGTTTTCCTTAAACATAATAATTAACGTAGACTGAACAGGCTGGTTCGCTGAGCATACTGGATAGAGTGCATCGTAGATATGACTTATTTTCCTTAACTTCTCTTCTGCTTAAGCTCCAAATCACTCTTTAAATGGGCAGGTTTCTCGTTCGGTGTACAGTAAATATTTGCTCATTGGTTTTCTGTGTGTGGGATAGCCGAGACTTAAGCGAACTCACCCCTTTTTGCGACGCCGGGTGTAAGATGCATTTCACATCACTATTGATTAATCAATTGTTCTTATAAAACAATCTCAGATGATATTAGAGATCTTTAATAGAGTAGTTTAAGGGAGGTTGAATAAAAAAATAGGTATCAATCGGATAAATTATTAAAAATCTGCTGTCGATATAAAAATGCTCTTCCAACGCGAATCAGACCACCATTCCACCATTAAAATCTGCATTTGAACGTTTAAACTGTCTCTCGCTCCGTCTTAGGAGCTCTACGCTCGCGGCCTTTTACAGACCAAGGAAAGTGTGCCACTGGGACAACAAAAAATGAGTTGCTAGTGAAACTTTGTGTTAGCTGGGTCTTCCAAAGACTTAAACAATCGAAAAGCACTCCGGATACACACCTATCATCTGCGATACCGGCTAATGCGTTGTACCATGCAGCAAATGCGGCGAGGAGTCCGAAAACTCCACCGGCTTTCTCACAAGGAATGTTTGGCTTTCCTGCTGTGGGCATAAGGTGCGAAATGGCCAGAAGGAGAAAGGCGAGGTCCAAGAAGAAGAACAGCAAGAAGAAGGCAACCGTGGATCGTAGTGTACATATCAGCAATAGTGTGGTAAAGATCCACCAACCGAGGAGGAAGAATCCAAAGGCATTTTGGAAATCATTGACCCCAGAGGTTTCTGCTTTATAGGCATCGCCGATCTCGAACCCCCCGGGAGTGAGAACAATAGCAAGGGAGAGCCAGAATCCACCGTACGAAGATAAAGCTGTTGCACCAAAGGTGTTACCTACAGCCATTTCCCTGTTAATTGTTAGCTTCACCTGTCGAAGTGTTGGGGAACGAAGAAGGTTACATACCACATGCCGGCAAGGAGCTGTACCAACCCACCATACCCAAATGCTAACGACACAACGATGTTAGGCTCAGTCAGATCTCTCGCACCACAATTTATAAGTGAGAGAACAAATGTGGTAAGGGCGAAGGCGCTCAGTCCTAGGGGTGCTGGATTGGCGAACTTGCGCTCAGTTGTGGGACGATAGAGACCGGGCTGAAATTCTCCTCCAAAGGCTGGGAAGCGTGCTGAGTCGCCTGTATTCATATGAGCGAGAGGATTGCCTCCGTAGTCTCTCCTGGCACGTTGCTCAGCTGTGATCTGCTGGCCGTTTGCATTGGCATGGTCATGGGTTCCGGTGTTGTTGAACTCTTTATCGAGAACCGGCTCTGTTGTCGCGGGAGTTGTCATCTTGAATTTTACTTTGGTTCTTAGTGGCCAATGCGAGATTTAGTTGTCGGCAATCTTTCCTTACAATCCACGCGAACAAGGCTATGACGAGAATTCACTTGAAGGTACGATGAGATTATTTTTGTTCGAAATTCGTATTCAAAAGAAGACGCGGATTCTGGGGAAGACGGATATATAAGAAGCTCTACGGTTAATATGGGTATGGGGTAGCTACTCATGCAGCCGGGGGGGGTGATATCATTTATTGAATGGCTACAATGGAGATGGGGATCTTAGCGTGAGCACCACATCGAATGAGAATTTTGCCACAACCCCTCCTCATTTCATCCATACTGCAATCGCACTCGGGGCATTAAGCAATCAGATCTACTGCTCGCTACTTACCTCATTCGTACAATACCAAACGAGGTCGAGTCATTGACCAGGGCAACAGCGTGGCATTTTGCCCCTGTCGAATGCCGATTTGATAAACTTTCATCTTAGGGCATATGGAAGGTCCTTTTACAGTTGCTAGGTCGTATGGCCGCCCACCGACCCAGTTTTTCCATTCCGCTATTAGTTTCTGTTGGAGGATTTATTCACGGACAGCAGATATGACATGAGCTGGTGTTGGGAAGATAGATAGACACAGAATACAACTACTGCTACAACTAATATATAATCGTGCCATGTACGAAGAAGGGAGATTTGGCAAGGTGTTCAAAGGACAAACAGAAGTCCCAATTTTCCTTTTGTTCGGGCCAACCTAGATGCCGTTTTGCATCCAGGGTTTTATCCGTGACGTTATGGGGACATGACGAGCTCCAACCACGCTCCACCGAGAGAAATCAGCATTGCGGATAACTCGGGACTACTCTGATTCTTCTTCTACTAGTCTGCCGAGGCTGCCTTCTAGTCGATTTTTTGTGGCTATGATCTGCTGCACATCGCAAGTCTCTCTCAATACTAATCACCAAAGTTTGCAACCCCACACTCTGCTCATCATTCTCTCCAGTACATCTTCTAGCACGTATTTGAGATGAGGAGATGCGGTAGAGACAAGCTCTTGGGCTTGGCGGCTAAAGTGAAGTCATTACTCAATTCCACAATTTAATGCTGGCTAGCCCCGCTCGCCATCCATGTTTGCATGTCTTGGTACGCCCATCCCCTTGGCGACAACCTGGGCATTTTCAATATAAATCCAATCATCTTTAAGTGGAGTGTGCTGTGGACTATCAAATCATCTTCTTGGGAGGAGTTGAAGTATATCAAGTGATGCGTGTTCCCTTGCTTCTTAATAATCCGAAGCAATAACGCTTAAAGCGAGGCTTGCTGCAATTTGCTGGCTTAAAGTCTTTTGCTTACCACCAGTGCAGCTGGAGAAGGGAGGTGTGGTTGGCAGATGGCTGTGGTATATATTCCAGGGACTGTTCCGGACAAGTCTATCTTCCTTCCTATATTTGAGACTTCTCAAAGCACCTTAATTACAAGCGTGGTCTCCTGGATCGAGGCATCGACGCTGTTGACTGCTGACCGAATGAGATTCATCATCGTCAAGCAGATTTCAGCCACCAACACCCAAGGAACTGTCAGCCAAGATGATCTCCGCCTTGGTATTCGCCTCCAACGTTTGCCTGGTGCAACTGGAATTGTCAAGCCTATCCTCTATCAGCTATAACTGTAACCGATGCGTATCCACGAGACGAGCCTGCTATAATTATTGGGTCAAAGTCTGAAAGATTGCAGGTTTACTCTAATGGTATGGTCGTCGTACTCTTCTACAGCACAAACAGAACCCACCAGGCTGTCTTTTGCCACTTTCGTGGGACAATAAGGACTCGTATATATGTTTCGGCTCCAGGTATGCAAGCATATTCTGCGACTAGAATGATGCCTTCGGTCGACAGTGACTAAGACTAAAAGCATACCGGAGCCTCTACACTTGCCTGGGTATATTTTACATGTAAGATGATGATGGTCATGGAACCAGAAGTTTTGACATCTAGTTTCAGCAGCTCCTCCGGGGGTCATGTGTCAATTCACCAAGACCTAACTTGGAATGATGCGATCATAGGACATTCGTCAACATAGGTACTGGTGCAATGATGCAACTATACATGACCTCAAGGCTTCAAAACACCAAAACATCATCAACCATCGAATTGTTAGCATCATGCCCAGACTTCCCCGCAATTTGATCGTGACGCCCAGCCGGGGGGCGCACGCCGCGCCGGGATAGCCCGCTTCTTTCCGAACACCATGATATTTTCAGCTGAGATTCTTGTAGTTCCGGTCCACTTTCACTTTGTGCGTTCTAATTATGATTTTGGGAGTGCAGGCTATCAAGGTATCAGTTTTCTCGCAAAAATCTAGAGCGACCGCTCAAGTGGGTCATCAGATTTAGGAGTTACTACAGGCGCTTTATCTATATTATCTTTGAAAGTAATCTCCTGATTAATTATGGCGTTTTACCTCCACAATTGGTAAACTTCAAGAAAGATCCAACCTAGCTAAACAGCCTGCTTTTGATGTGTTAGTTATGACGGCTTCTAGTCACTAACGTGGCTTGTTTGTTCATAGTAGAAGCACTCATCAGAAGTCGGACACTGTGTGTCATTTCTACTATCCTGTCACATTCTCCTTCGAAAAGATAATATACGTATATCAGTGTTTTTGTCCTTGCAAGTGGGTACAGAAAAACAGTCATACTTGTCAAAAGATGAGCAAGATCATAAAGTCATATTCTGGCAAGTTTGTAATGCCTACTAAACTACAGATTTGGTAAATGGGATAAATAAGACCACTTCTCTCAAGTCGTTAGATCAATATCTGACCGTTATTTACTTGACCTAACTCTTGCATAATCTCAACACCGTTGAAATGTCAGTATCGTCAGAACACGAATCTTACAACGAGGAGCCTATCGTCAGCTCTGAGCATTCAGAATACGACGTCGACATCATCCATCAGCATGAACTCACCCATATGCAAAGCCCACATCGAAAACTCCGATTAAGAATTGACACCACCATCACAGAAACCCTTGCCAATAATAGAGCGACCTACCCCGTGGAATTTACCAAAGCCGAAGGTACACTGTCTGAATTGTTGGATAACACATCCTGCAATACATTAGGGTCACCTCTTCATGAAGACTCAGACTCCAGACCTGCGAGTTCCACCCGCTCAGATTACAATAGAGCTGGTGAATTATTGGAGAAATTAAGGATAGAAGATAATAAGATGGAGTGGCCGGACCGGTGGGGTGATGTACAGCTCGATGGGAATAAGTATATAATGCTTCCCCAAGATGTTTGGTATGCAATCCTCGACACGGCACGCACTGAATCAACAAAGGACATGGCAAAGTCTTCCGGCCGGAATTAAGCTTGACTAGGTCTTGCATCTCACTGGGAGAGTTGGAAGCCGAGCCCTCGAACCCTCTAATTTATCCCAAGAGCCCGAACTGGAAGCAGTTCCAGCCTTACAGTTTAAGATTTTGAATGTCAGTTCTCATATAGGTGGAAGATTGATAGCTTTCAATTACTCTAAGTGTACGCAGAGTAAGGGTCGCATGTCATTTAGTGATTATTCTTGCATGGATTTGGTTACACAACTGAGCACATTAAAGTACATATCAAAGTAGTCTATGATCAGTCTTAGGATTCATAGTCAATTGTAAACATAGTGCTGTATCCTGCACTATATCTATCAGTGTCACTATGAGAAGCTAATCTGTGTACGGCTCGTTGCTTATATATTTCAGAGCCGGGATCTCTTTTCTTTTTATAGAGATGGCGCCTCCTAGAGAAGATGCTCGTCGCTTTGAACCTGCACGATTAATGGGTGACAGAGTCCTCTCCACCTCTTTCAAGGGATCAATGTTCAATCCACCTGATGCCCCTCTCTTCTCTGATTTTGTTAGATTATCGTACGAGACTGTGCATCCCTCTTTCTCCCTGTACCACTCCTCCACCGCTTTTCTTGCCACCATATGTCGCTTTCGCAATTCAAGGGTCCATTACAGCCCTTAAATTACGACGTAGCTCGTCATCATCTTCTTAGGTAAAAATATTCTGCTTATCTTTATTATCAGGGTGCTCTTTGAGGTAATGAAATCTTCTAGAAGCTTATTGATCTTACGCTCTACTGCATGCTATTCTTTGAGAAGAGGAGGAAGATTGATGACCGCAAGTGGCATAGCTTCCGATCTACGAAACGACCTTTCAAAGTATAGCACACCTTCCTCTTGAGGCGCAAAATGCTTACTATGGTCGACCGGATCCACGTCTCTTATCCTGACCATAGTCTTTAGGCTTTGCTGCACTGGTTCCTTTACCCAGACCAAGGAAATTTCGATAAAGGAAGTTCTAAATTAGCTTCTCTCTTCTGCATTCTCAGATTGTTCTGTCATGCATTTATATCGTTTTAGCATAGGAGTCAGAAACGGATTTAGCAATGCTTCGAAGCAGGAATAGTCGGCCGCCGTAGGTGTTGGACTTTCTCTGAACTCCCTCAAACATTTGTCGAGTTATTATTTTATGTCGAAGATAGAGGCAAAGAAATTGTCGTGGGTACGGCCAAAGCTGCTTCAACTTCTCTTTGTAGTCTCCACCATGTGATATAAAGCCTTGAAATGCTGCTCCGCCGGTTCGGCTCCAATCCTTGGGCAAATAAAAGGTTGGATCGTGGGCAATTAGCTCAGTTCTTCCGTCGAGCCATGATCGTAGTAGTAAAAAGACAGAGACTATGCAGCCTCTAAGTAATAGAGAAAATCTAGCCTCGAAGTTCTGTGCTGCTTCTGCATTGATATTCTGGTCCGATTTACAAAACTCCGTGTAGCATTTTCCCAGGCTGCCAGTATTGACATGTAGTTTTCTTAATTAGATCACATTCCTCTATACTCAGGGGATGCTTAAGAACAAGTCTATCATGCAACTTCTGAACTAGATTTTGATCATGTAGAGCACCAGGTGGGATAAGTGGCCCCGGTTGTCCGTCATGAAGAGGTCCATGATAGTACACCACACTTGGATCGTTGGGTGGATATGAAGAATCTGGCTTTGCTCCACCTTGATCGATTGGAATGACTGTGTTGTCTCTCTCGAAACTTTTTATCCAGGCACAAAATGTCGTCATCCCCAGATCTTTGCTATCGTCTCTCAAATGTTGATCCTCCCTAGAATCACCTGACACATTCCTCCAAGTGACATCCAGACGCTTCAATGCGGGGGATTGTAACGTGTCAAGAATTGCATAGTTTGGCTCTTCTTCGAGATTGATCCCTTTGGCCTTCATTTCATGGTATTCTGGAATGATTTTTTGTAGCCCAATAATCTACGTCTTCACAGTCCTCAGGTAGGTCATTTATGGTTCTGTAATATAAATCATCCGCAAGAGAATGGTTGTGACCAAGGAGCGGAATTCTCAATTTAACACCTGAAACGCGAAGAGCATCACGCCAGGGAAAGTAGGCATCTTCGTATGCAGTTTTGTCCGCAGGCTGTTATTTCTCGGCAAGTAGATAATTGGCAGCAAGAATCCGCAACAACGGTGGCATAACATTTTGTAATAGGCACTCAAGCTCCTTCTCTTCCAACCATGAAAGAACGTCTTGGTACAGCAAACCATTTAGTCTAGTAACCAATTCTCCAACTTCAGGACCTTGCCGACGAGCAACTATTGGTAAAGGTGCCACGTCAGGATTCAGGTCCCACAGGCGACATTGAACGACAGGTTTACCATCCGATAAAGATTGCTCGGGACGAGGAGTCTTGATATTGCCAGATATAATGTACTGAAGCTCAACATGAGGCCTGTATCTCGCCAATTAACTTCGGAAATCTTCAAATTTACCAACAAACCGATTATAAGATCTGAGGTCTGCTTCTGGAAACCTTTCTAAACTTCCCTTATGGAATATATCCTTATCAGCCTGAGGCATGTTCTTGTTCACTAAAAGTGATATATTTTCATTCTCAAGCTGGTGGGAGAAAGCCTCTCTCAGACCCCAAGCCATATTTTCTGTAGTTGGGAAATATGGCATGAGGAGATCTTGGAGCTCACCACTCTTATCCACATGTTCATGTCTTTGAATCATCTCATTGATTCTCAAACAGCACTTGTGTGTCCTTGACATCTTCATCAATCAAATTCTTACCCTCTACATACTTAAGGTAGTCTTCAATTCAAGGTAGGTTGTTCGCAAGAAATTCCAAGCATCGATTTAGATGTTGACTTTCCAACAATAACTACATGTGCTTCAAAATCTATGCAGAGAGTTGTTGTGGGTGCATTTTGTAAGTCCTAGACTTAGTCATGGTTGGCTCTGAAGAATCTCTAGATTGTCTATATGTCGTGATTAGTGGTGAAAGTAAGTCAGATACCCAAAGAACTCACAGGTTGAATGGTATTTTCTTGTAGACGTTGTGACATACACCTAGTAAATGTCTAGTCACATTGGCTCAGAAAATATATTAATACGAAAAGTTCTAAGGTGTTACAGCAGTACTAAGATCTAACTAGGGTTTGGTTTGATGTCCTTTGACAGAGCCCAAATGTGTGAAAGGTCGGTAAGCGAAAGTCTCAAAGACTTACAATCATGCCGCAAACAACAACAACGGTATGGCCAGCAGGCTTGGATTTAAGCTGAATGTTGGGGGCATGGTAGATGCGATCTAGAAAAAAAATTGGACCATTACCGATCACAGGCCTTGCCCGCCTTGATCATCCAAAATGAATATACGGAGTACAGAGGTGGCATACTTATTGAGGGAGGAAAAAGACAGTGTTACCAACATCAACTTCGCTTCTTAGACTGAAGTAAAATGTCACAGCTCATTGATATAACGATGATAGAGGAGAGGATGGTTAGAGCACGGAGGTTTACTGGTCTTGTCTACCTGAAACTTCCTCTATACACAAGACACAGCGAGTAGAGCCGTTGCAACTAATCAAACACCCTTCAAAGCCCAAGCGGGCTCCTTTCTAAATCCATTATCACTGACGTTTGGATTTCGGCCACTGAGTCAAACTTGTAACTTCGCACAACTCTTGTAAACACCACGTGACTTTATCGAATCTCAAGCAGAATTACACCTGTAATTATATAATAGGAATGACTTACGACATATTTCCAGTAATTTCAAGTTTGGCTGTAGAAGAGTAATTTGGGGGCGATACTTTCTCAACATGGATGGACAAGGTTCGGCCGGAAATTAAGTCCATCCAAAACCCGGCACGGCTCACGATTACACTCATCGCTTTTCAATCGCAGAAAGCACCTAAGGGAAATGAGCAGCGGCGGTGACTGACAAAAGTCTCAAATGGAAATGATTTACAAAGGGAAGTACACATGATGCTTGCAAACACTAGTTTTATTATCCTATGAAGTGGTTTGTTTTTTCATTTGTCTGCACCATCCATGCTTCGATGCAGACAGATCTCATATGTGAGCAAGTCTCCGTTTCGGGGTATTTCAACCACCATCCAGAGCATTGGGTTCAATCGCAGACTATCAAACTCAAGGTAAGTCTGCCTCTACGAACCGCTCCAAAACCCATGTGGAATCTCCACGCTCAACCTGTGTTGCTTCCGTACTATTGCAATCTAAGCCCATTTTTACCTTCCTATCCATGTGCCATCTGTGTGATTTGAGGAAACCCGTAGGCTCAATATGTGCTATGTAGAATGATATCGCGCTGAAAGCATCGTAGTCTCTTTAAGAGACCTTGAGCTGATTGGAAAAAAAAGAAAAAAAGGAGAAACCGCTAACTTGAGAACGCATCTGGGGAAAAAGATCCCTTAAAAAAAAGTCGCTAATGCCGATTTGATGACCGAGGAAACGCATATGCCAGAAAATTTGGGGAATCTTTTTTTCGCTTCACACGATGATCGTAACAAATTGTGATATACACATCTGAGATGGTTGATTTTGAGGAAGTTCAGATTGGTGTTGCGAAAAAAATATGGGTTTTCTACGCTGACACCGTACTGGAGAATTTAGTGCATCATAGTATCCATCTGGTATGACTGGTATTGCGACTGATGAACGTATGAGTTGTGTTGTTGAGGAGTTGGGGTGATCGGACACCGAGGAACTTGATTCTGGAAGCCTTTGTTTTCATGACCATTCACAAAATACTCTCCGTCAGGGGTAATAGGAGGAGTCATGTAGCCGTTAACCATGTTTCCGTAGGCATTGGGCTTTTGTGGTGTGCCAGGGAACATGCCAACCGTTGGCTTGCGAACGACTTCACAAGGTGGAGTAGGAGGACTCGCTCGGCGACTAATGGCCTCTTGTTGTCGAAGGAAATTTTCCAGAACAATGGAGGAGCCAGATAGATGAGGGGAGGAATATTTTCTCATGAGGATTTGTGAAGGCTTCTCAAGCTTCTGTGATAGGTAGAGAAGAGTCATATTCTCATCATCGTCGTATTTCTCCAACGGATCTGGGCGGGAAAGAATGCCTCGAGCTAGAGCAAGAGAGGCGCGGGCCATTACTGAAGGCCTACACCCAATGAAGTCCTTATGGTAGAGGGCAATCTCGTTGAGGTAAAGTGCCATGTTCTCCACATCCACATCATCTTCACTTGCTCTTACCTCTAACTGTAACCAGGTGTCAACAGTTGGGTGACCTACACACCAATCTAACGTGTTCAAGACATGCCATTCCATCTGGGTAAACATCTCTTCATCATAGAGCCCGCAGCACATAGACTTCAATTCCTTAATCAAGGGTACACGATCCTTCTTGTCTCCATACTTGGCAGCAATGAGCAACGCAGCACATCCAACCAGTTGATAGTGGCGCTTGTATACCACTCGTCTTGAACAATACCTATCCAAGAGGTTAACAGCAAGGTACAGTGTGTCGTTGAGAAGTTGGAAGGCAGCATGGGCCTCGATCAAGAAGTCGATAAGATAAGGTCTCATGAACCACTGGATTTCTTGCTGGATATCAATTGAGGCGACATCGGGAAGAGTTTGTTTCTGTGCAGAGTTAGCGAATTATTTAGCACTTTCAGTAGAGCTTACTAACCTCCATATGTTCCATATGCTCAACGATATCCTCCATATAAGCCTCACAAGCCTGTCTCGACAGCTCGTCCGCCATTGCTAGTTGCCGCCGGCGTCCAAACTCTTTGACTTGTTCTTGAGATGATCGTGTATTGTATCCTTGGGGATCTTGTGACTCGACAAAGTATGTCTCGCAGGGTTGACGGGTAGCCATGATGGGTGGATGGGCTGAAGTGTATGATGTGTTCGTGAAGACGAGATTAGAATGAGTGGACGTCAAGTTCTCCAGGAGCTTTGACCGACAGTGCTCGGATTGCAATAAAAGAATGTGCGGGTACTGTGAAGAATCAAGTACTCGGGTTGAACGTCCGAATTAGAAAATTAGAGAGTGTTGTGATTTACTAAAAGAAATGAGAATGGTGAGTTTCTGCACGATCCTAATAGTATGGTTAACTAAATGTGCTGTATGAAATGCCCAAGTTATAGCATTGAGAATAGTGACATTGAGAACATTCGAGGAGGTTGGCAGCAAATAAAAATTGTGGGTAATTGCTCGAGGTATGAAGGAAATACGTACTAGTCAAGATTCGAGGCCAGGTCGTAAGGATGAGAGAATCCCTTGCCGATGAATGTTCTGACTGATATGTGCAATTTCAGAGGCAGTGGCAGGATGAACGAGCTAACGTCTCCAGCCTTTGCTTCTGGGGTGTATGTGCCGAGTCTTCGAATAGGAGGTCTGGGGAATGCAGCAGATTGGCGTTGGCATGAAGGAGACGTGCTAGGTAAGGAGCATGTTAGTTGCTGATCCTAAATTCTTGAACGGTACAATCATGGATGTAATAAACAATGGCACATGATAATTTCAAGAGTAATTCAAGAGTAGCTACCTTTGTATGTTCAAATATCTGGTGCTTACTCTCGGTGGAGGGTGATTTCGGAACCGAAAGATCTCGCAATCAAATTCCCAAGTACTGGACTGGGAAGGGACCGTGAGATGATTGAATTGGACGATGCTAGGATCGTTCGAACGAGGTAAAGAGACCACAACTAGAAAAAACGCAGCTGACAGAAGCAGTGAGATTGATTCGAGAGACGATGGATAGATGGACGAGTTGGTGGGTGGGAAGAGGATAGACAAGAGACAAACGGGGAGGGCGGTGGGGTTCGTGCGTGTTAGGACGAAGAGAGCGCGAGAGTGAATTGATATGTGAAGTGGTGGTAATTCACTCCTTGAGATCCCTTTTTCTGACAGTTACGGACAGGCGAGCAAAGTGCGGGTGCTGCAATCGAGCATCACCTAACCACAATTCCCACGACTTCAAACGTAACAAGCTGTCAATTAGTGCCTCCGGTTCCCTCTGGTGATGCTGTATCGAGGGTGTTTCGGAGGGGAGGAGGGGAGGAGAGGAGGGAGGACGAGAGGATAAAGGATAAAGGAACTGGAGTGAAGCTGAGGTGAAGTTAGTTAAGATTCGATCAAGACGAGTGGTGCTGGTGCTGGGAGCGGGTCTTGGGACAGGCTAGCACCAAATGGGGCAGTTCAGGGTTTCCATGGTCTGCCCCATGCGACAGGACGACAAGACAGGCTACTTCTACACGCTCCCCGACGATGCATGGGACTCTGCTACGCTAAAGCACTCGTGCAGTATTACGCTTCAGCAGCCATTGGGCCACGACCGGTATCACTGGCCAGCGGTGCTTGCGCGATGCTTGGGTGGAGGGAGCTCGAAGCCACTCATCTTGATTCAAACTCTGCTGGATCTGCTCGGCTGAGAGCCACTTCCTGGACCACCTCCCAAGTCGCGTCAGGCCTTGTTACGACTGGCCTGCCGGTCTTCCACGCCCTCACGCCGTCCACGACGTGCTGGAAGTGTTTCGCGTCTGGCGGCGTCGAGCAGCGAGATATCCACCAGCGAACCTGCAAGGCATGGCCCTGTCGGTGCCCTTACGAGAACAAACTGGGCGGACGGCGACGAGACAGAGTTGGAGCGTTTCCTTGATCGATGACCCCATGGATTATCCCCCATGCGTCAGTGATTCTTACACGATGCTAACCGTCTTGTCGTCCATGCCACCGAGCCATCACCATGCACGCCGCTTGCAGGAACCTGATTCAGATGGAATTGAAGGCAAGATTATCTGGAATAGTTCACCTGGCCATCTGCCAGGCCTTGGATTCACTATTCCATGTGCCCTACAATGGGAAATCATAGCAAATAGCATTGACCTCCATTTCCACCACTCCCGGTAATAAGTTTGGTAGTTCGGGACTAATCTGGACGGACGTATCCCATTGGGTTTCACAGTCTATTTAATTAGAACTCACGGTTATGGCCTACCGGCTCTTATTTACGGGTTGGCAAGCATGTTCGCTGTCCAGTATCTTAACTGACGGATGTCGACACTTTCAAGATCTCAAGCTCACAATGCACCTTACATTATGCACTGCATAGTGGTGCACACGGTAATGGGCCAAGATGAGGGCAAGTCCCAAACCCGACAAATACAGGATTGGAAACAATAGCTACCGTCACAACTTTTGCTTTTTGATACTGTTCTAAATACCCACTTTGTTAGTTGTTCTCCGTATTCACATAACACACCCGGATATTGTAAATCGGGCTAGAAATCCACCATATGTGTTAAATTTTAGTAGACATTCAAGAAAATGCAAGGTAACTTCTGGTAGGTATACAAACCGGGCGATAAATCCGGCCATGACTGCAAGGACGCTGTTCAATCGTTCTCAGACTTGATACGGTAGGATAGGGCTATAGGTCTGAATTCATGGTCGGACATTATCACGTTACTCTGATTATCACAATTTAAACTGCCTTCCAATACACCTCATCCATTCTCCATAGAAAATCAGATGGGAAAACCTAACGAGTCACACTTGAAGTTACGCTATTCACGCTTTGGTGGTCTCTTGCTGAGGCCAATGACACTCCAAGTATTGCAAACTTTGAAACTCCTTGTCGCAATAGCGCTGCATTCTCCTTATAGTAAATCCCCATCTCACGTAAATGCTTCTGCTGCATGTAATATCCAATGAATCTGGCTGATTGGTTGCTATTCACTTCACATGTACGCAAATACCAACCTCCTCCTTCCTCGTGTGTCGAAAGCACATACCTTGCGACATATAGCCGAGTGAAGGAGTGAGTACAGGAAACAACATCTGAACTCGAGTGACCGTACTCTTGTTGTTTGCTATAAACAGATCTTGTGGTACGATTGGCAATTGCCTGCAGAGAAGCGTGGCCTTTCCCGACTATTCGGACGATGCGATCTAACGTTCGTGGTTTAGGAACATGCACACTGGCATCCTGGTATATGCCTTATCATTGTGACCTCACTACCGTTTACATAAAATAATAATGCTCGCTCAACTAGACTTCAAAACACATCTGTATTTCGATTCAAATCTTGCGATCATCATGCCATGTCCACGATTGATTAAAATGGTAACTGATAGCCGCTGCCATCCCTGGGAACATTACTACCTTTCGTGTAAATTTTCTCCTAAATTAATAATATGTCGAAGCTCTTAGTATCTCAATTTATTGGACCCCCTGTTAATGCTAGCTAACAGAAACATCATTATCGCCGCTATTATTACAGCAGTGGCTTCAGAAGTACAAAGCACTCCACAGACATCTTCCAAAAAAGGGGCTGGGAATTGTAGCTCCAACTCTTTAGTGCATTCAATCAGTCATCTCACTAGATATCTAGGTAGGTCCTTCAGTATTGGACTCGGTACATCAATAACTTTTCATTACTGCGTAGTAATAGCTAAGCCGCTTGCTTAAATGTAGATGTGACCGACAGAAAACCAACATATTGACGCTATTGATCAGTACATCGCGAATCCCATCCCCAGCAGCCTTGTCAACCTGCCCCATTTAGCAACTAGCAGTGTGGAATTCTTCAGGGGGGCAATACGCCGGAATGGAACCTGGAGCCTTACTGTACAGTGCAGTACAGTAGGGGTAGTAGCATTTTGACACATGCCCCGAACACAACGCGCAAACGAGCCTCATCGTCAGGCTGGCAAAACGAAACTCTCGGCTTTGTGCCACTCTCCTTCTCAGACGCCACGAGATATATAAATATACTGCGTTTGTGCGAAGAAAGCGAAACCGAAACCGTTCAAGACCGTCCCACAAGTTAATTCCCTGTTCAGCCTCATCCGGCATCCATGTCATGCTCCCTGATCCAATCTTGAAGGAATAGACGCGTGAGCAACCAATCATGCACCAAGTGCTATGTAAGCGGAGATACCTTCAGTGTCCACCAGAAGCTGTTCTTCTTATTAATGCACATTAGTGCACCGTGTTTCGTGAAGACATAAAGTTCGTCGCCCTCCCTCCTATGCAACAGGACAAGATGTGCACACTCCCTAGGACCCTTAGGAAACTATGACCTACGAGAAACTGACAAAAGCTTCAAAAACCTCAAAAATTCTGCTGCATGGCGGGTTCCCCCACTCGAGCAGAGATTTCGACCTCCACCTGCTTATGTGGGCTCTACCATATAGCAATCTGACAGGTCGTAGAACAGAGATTTCATCGATTCGAAGCTCCTCCACAGAGACTCGGATGAGGTCAGAAACGAATAGGCCCGGTGTCTATTGACAACGTGCATGGGGAGCATAGTTGCATGAGGCTCGGCAGAACCAGAAGCATAACAGCAAGCGCTTCAAAGGGTAGATGAGTATATCTAGAGTAGATGCGAAATAGCGGTTGTTCTCATCCGCTTATCTACAAGGTCAACGGGAACGGAGATCTTCGTCAAAAGGCTGAAAGCAGAGTTTAGACCCCTTTTTTTAGTGCCATTCCCAGATTTGCTTTTGATGCCATTCCGGAACTCTATTTTCACTACGGTCAAGAGGTGCAGCACATTGAGAGCGTACTTCAGGACCTCATCCGGTCTAGGATTAAACACTGCAATGGGGCTATACGTGAATTTTATGAGGGGTAAGTCGTATTGATTTTTTCTCAAACGGGTTCTGTAAAGACAGGATCTATTTAATCTCGTACTATTCGGGCCTGGCTAGCAGATGCAGAGGAATCTATTCCAATCCGCTCGACAAAGCATCACGGTTTCATGACGACATGAGATCACCAATTCGCATCTCACGTACTTTTGCTCACTAAGACGACCTGGATCAATCCGTCTCGGTTTGCAGCGAAGTCACCGCTCGTACCTAAACCCTGTAGCTTAACAAAGCCAAGGGTTTCCTTCCCCACAACCACTTAAAGCCTCGCGTGAAAGTTAAAACAACGCGTTCATACGCGTTGAATGGCTTAGGCCAGAGTTGTCAGGAACCCGTATATTGATCCTGCCACCGACAGTGGTGCACCAGCCCCAAGAGTGGAAAAGGAATAGATTTGCCAATGTCAAACCCGAGCCGATGGGAAGGGGCTTTGATAGGCGGTCTTGCGATTACGAACTGTAAATCTGGCCCGCGTGGTGACCTGATGTTAGCAATCTACGGAAGAGCTGCGGCAGTATGTCGTATATAGTGTAATTTGGATCTTCCTTTTTGGATTCTGAGCAGTACGGCAGAAACATCTATGCTATCCACGTAAAACCTCACCGGCGTCACCTTGTTGTCTGACGCATTAGCCGGCATGGTGACCACTCATCCCGTTTTGAGAACTCTTCACGACGAGCAGGTCAAGCCAGATTGTCAAAGCGGCCGTAGGGTTCGGTATGGGAGCCCCGCGTTGGAGATATATCAACTTGGACTAGGATACGGGAAGGAAGAGGCGCTCTCCTAAATTCTCACCCGGCGAAAACGCGAATTGGAGCCAGTGAAAGCCGCCTGAAGTGCGTTTGATAGACGAGCAATTAAAACAATAGCTTTGTGGACGTGGCCCGGAAGTTTATTTGTTTACACTACTAGCCATAACATATAAACAGAGTTTCGTGGTTTGACTTGGCCTCTGCCGTGGCCACAGGTGGGCGGAAGGCGGCCAGAAGGGCCTCTATCTGGACAGGCAGTGGTAAATGAACAGATCTTGATCTCCCTTCATGTAGGTTGTTGGTATGTCGCACCCGAGTGCGACTCTGCAAACCTGTATTGCTCGAGGAGAGGTTGGGTTGTGGAAGCTCCACTGTTCATCAAATTGGACCAATTTGAGCGCGTCGCCACGTATTTGTAAGTTTTCTTTTTTGGTATCAGCCTATCACCATCACTTTGACACCTGCATATATCCTCCGCACATGCAAGCACTTAACAGGATTGATTGTGGCTGGAGATCAGCTTACGCCACGAAGATGGTGAAAGTCTCCTATTCTTCACATTACGCACGCTATCATTACAGGATCCAACCGATCCTCAAACCAGCCCTATCAAGGACGCGAATGAGCAGTAAACATCAGGCAAGACGCAGCACGCCAGAGGGTGATCGATTGAAGCAACATTTAGCGCGCCTTTACGTCGACAAATTAACATGTTCCGATCCTGTACCCCTATTCCATGTTGGAATGTCGCGATATGCACTACGGAGCAAACTACCATAAGTATTCATTTCCTAATTTCTAGGCCGTAGCCGCGCGATGGGAATTCCACGCAGATAGATCTATCATCTATGATAAGACAATGTCCTTTATTCGGGGCGTTTCTAGAAGGCTATTGCGGAACGTGTTTCGTGACCATGTCGGAAATTACTGTTATAGTATATGCATTGTACACATCTTAATCTCGCTTAAAAGTCAACGGTACGACTCTACCTTTTCCCTCTTTCCCTAATACGTCACTCTTGACTATGAATTACTTGGATCGGTTTTCTGGTATGAAGTGGTTAAGCTAGAATGCACAACATGACCAATTTCAATGGTAGCGGAAACCCAATTCTCTTCCATTATCCTCCATTTGTCTGTAGAAAGGACGAATGAACATCTGGTAAGGAAAGACCTAACAACTGCACGTTCGACCATGTTGTCAGCTCTATTGTATGTACTTCAATCAGTCAAAGATAATATACCGCTTATGGAACCATCTACAGAAATCAGGTTTCTTCCATTGCATATATAGTTACCAGGCGGTGCGCAGATTTCTTTCTACCCATATAGAAATACCGGGCTTCAATCTCAAAGCGAGAGCGGAATGTGCTGCCCGTTTGAAGTTTATTTTAGAAGAACTCTTAGATAAATAAATTTGACTATTGAATACCCAACTCTGGTAATTACAGTATCACTTCTTTCTCCTTCGAAAGCTCTATTTGAGCACCATATTAAGCTCATATATCTCTTCTGTCAATGTCTTCGCCTTCTAGTTCATGCTTATCTCATGCGAATAAGGTAGGTGACGGGAGGAAGCTGTGAGGGTATACCCATAACTCGGGATCCTTCTTATAGCATTGCTAACATATTTCCGTATCAAGACTAGATGATATGCTCTGATGGAAGCAAACGCGTCGACGAGGTAAGAGTGAACTCAGAGACACTTTGAAGTTTCAATGACCTCTCATGTCTTGCTCTTTTACCTCATACTGCCATACATAAAATGATCCAATTTATGGCAGGTTGTAGGGGCGAGAAGAAAAGAAACATATCCGAAACATACTTGACTAAGACTATACTGTGTCCATGGATATGAGCCAAGATGAAAGGCTTTAGTTTCAAGTCCTGGAGAAAGGCGGTTTTAAAAGGCTTTTAAAAACAATACCTCTTATAAGATGTCTCCTCGTAATCTTCGGTGATCGTTAGCCACAAGAGACGATGGTGCCTGACATTCTAGAGCTTGAGATTGATGCTTAATGCTTGATGCTTGACGCTTCCTTAAGCTCACGTTATTTGAGGCCGCATGCTGACACCATTCTGAATTGGCGAAAAAGCAGGCCGACCTTCTATATCTTCGGCGCGAAAAAACGAAAGGTATTTGAGGTTTGAAGCACGGGCTCAAAGTCCAGCTAGAGACTACAAATAGTGACGAGCTATCCCACACCAAAATCTCGAGCTTTTCCGGGGTACTTTTGACTGAGTATGGATGTGACTGATTGGCTCCTGGACTTCAGGAGAGAGTGTATTAGCATTCAACATGAAAACCCAAGTAGCGGTTTTTAACTTCCATATTTGAATGCTTCTTCTGAAGACAGATGCTGCCCAAGTATCCCAAGACTTCACTGCGAGTACATGGAGATCAATGGTGCTGAGATAATAAATACCATAGGCAGGCCTACTAGCCCCTATCCCACCTCGCTTAACAAAGGGGTACAACACGTGATGCGCGTCTTAGTGTTAATAACTCAGCAGGTATTAGCAACAGTGCTTTCTTAACCCAGTAGAAATTCTCTTGATCGATTTAACAATACGTAAAAGAAGTGTATATATCATAGATTTTTTTTAATAGCTTAATCTAGGGCTCATTTATCCAAGTGTTGATAAAACATCGAGACTGTTGACCGTAGTCATTACGTACATTATGAGGGTTGAAAGCTTACCCAAAGTCAGTGCTTCTAAGGATAACTGATTCTATTGCTATGTATTGCTATGTGTGCATTACTTAGTTGGTATATAAACCAGGTTATATCCAAGGCTAATTCTAAGTTGGTCGAGATGGTTCTATTCATAACGGACCGAAAGGAGTTCCTCCGCATCCCATTTTTAGATTCTCCTAACGTGGTTTAAATAGGATTGGGCTACATCTTTGCTCATATGAACTTACTCTCCTGTGTAACAAAGACGTTTGGCCCCGTTATCCTCGGCCCCAACCTCGGGTTGCGTGGTCAGGTCTAATGAATAACACGGCAGACGTAAGTCTCAAGTACCCTCTACTCCTCGATGATATCACCGCATTCTTAAATAACATAATACATTCTTCACCTATGTTTTCGACACATGCTGTCACTACCGGTATCGATAACCATCTTCAACTCAATCATTGTTTATCGTAGCTAAACAAAGTCACTGAAGTTATTATTTCTGATGGAACCCAATAGGAAGCTCGTTGAGGGAGGGGAAGGGGGGCTGAAACATTTCTAATTCTGAACAGCGCAACATATCATCTGTTGAATAATAGGGATGCAATTGTTTTCAACTTTGTAGGTTGCTCCTGCTATTCACCGAGATTTGCGGTGAATTTCAGTGTCTACTACAAGGAACGCAATAACCCCGTTCCGGTATTTTCGATGTTAGACACACTCTGTATCACGTTGGGTTTTCAACAACTTTTGAATATTTATCCTACGAGTTGAGAACCACAATTTGGTAAATCTTCTTTCTAGTGACAGTCTGTTAGATCCTCTAAACAAGACGACTAGTAACGACAAGTACGGCGATGCCGTGTTTAGGACCTCGGGTTGAATAATTAATAAGGATAGGAGAGCGTGGATTGTGCCAATTTGCTGGAATGTATCCTATTTCCTTTCAGTTTGATGAGCTACATATTATTTGTCAGTGGAAGTGTGTGGAAGCATGGAGTGATTTATTTTAACAAGGTCTTTCCCAGGAGCATTCAAGCATAGATTGGATACATTGATTTGAATTCTACATAGAGTATCAATCATATCATGAGTTCGTTCCACTCTCGCTTTAGGTATAATTCTGGTTCCGTCATTTCTTTGGATCTGTAGGATTGGAATTGGCAGCTCAACATAAGTTAACCCGGAATTGACAGCAGAGTTAGTAATTTAGGATTCGAATCCTATTGAAGCCAATAAGTTGCTATACATTTTGACAAGGCCGAATTACAGAAGAAAGTAGGAGAAGTATCTCATTAGACCTGACGGACAGGATCTTAATAACCGCGCCAAGTCACATGACATTCGTGATCACCATGATGCAGCTCTCCACAGCGGGGCTGTTGTCAGGGTTACAGCTTTGGAGTCGGGGTTCACATCAAGCTCAAAGAAACTTGGAAATTGACAACATCATTCCTACTTGTTCTTCAAAGTCCCAAAGTACTGCTGTTGAAAACTACCAGAATACCCCATAAATACAAAAAAACATTTGGAAAGGTTAAGAATATGGCAGACCGAGAAACTGAAGAAGTCCTTGTCGACGAGTCTGCTCTCCCCTCCAGGAAAGAGAGACAGAACAGCTTGGAAAAACGTTTACAACACCGCCCCGATCCACAAGAACTCAAAGACCGTCACATTCTTCTTGACACCAATGCTGCTCCGTAAGTATTGATATGAACTGTTGTGACCATCTGCAACAGCTAAAACTAACTGCGGGGTAACAGAGCTCTCCAATCTGCCGCTTACGAGCTTGAAAAGAAGCTGGCTACAGATAATCTTAAGAAGGGTTTGGGGAAAAGGTCACAGCGTGAGGACTTGGTTGAGCGTAATATCCTTCTGGATTCCACCGCAGCACCAGGAATTCAGGGCCAGCAGAAAGAGCTCCAAAAACATATGCGTGCAGATTCACTGAATGAGAAGATTGCCCATCGCCCAGACCCAGAGGAGCTTCGACAACGTATGTAGACAATTGATTCAAAAGGATTTCAGTTTACTAATAGTCCTAGGTAATATCCTCCCAGAGTCAAGCGCAGCACCAGGAATTCTCGCCCAACAACGAGAATTGGAGAAGCATATGCGTGCCGATTCGTTGAATGACAAGATTTCCCATCGACCTAAACCGGAAGATTTGGTGAAGGAAGGCGTGCTACATGAAGATCCTACATCTCCAGATAAAAAAGATGCGGATGTTCTATATAAGGAGAGGATGGAGGAGGAGTATGCTAAACGTGAGGGAGGAGCCTGAGTGAAAATTCACCGTTTGTGTATCAGGGATGGGCAACGGAATTACATGTATTTATGCACAGATGATGAGAGAAACAATTAGCAAGTTAGCGGACCAAATGAACTTTATTATTGCCACTCCTCAAATTCAGACGAACCTTGTGCTTCTATGGAAATATGCAAATGGGAGATGGCTTTCTGGGCCCTTGCCATTAGTGGGCATCTAGCCAGTGCTCAGAATCCGAATACTTGGAAGGAAGCTAGTTGGCATAAGTTAGTTGATCAAACGGTCCTACACTGTAAGGAAAGAGGCACTTTATCAACACCTGCTACAAAGAACTTGTATTCAATGAAGGTGTGTTGGTGAAGGCCGTGTTTGGGAAGGACGTTGTATAGATTTTGGTATCTTATTCTATTCTAGGACGGTGTGACATAGGTAACTCCGACATCACAAGACTCATTCGCATCTGAGTTAAAGGTCTATTCTTTGATGCCACCATGTATGATGTCCAAACAGGCACTTTGCGAACAGGTACGAGGTTCTTGTTGTAAGTTACACTTGGCCCATAGATACTTAGTGGCTTCCTTATTTCCTCAAAGCTTGCCCTCACAAGCGCTTGGAAAATCTCCAGTTGAATAAGGCAGCCCTTCTACACCTTAAGCTTTGATTAGGACTCTTAACAGGTTGTAGTCCGATAAGTCAGTACAGCTCAGCACATCTTAGCTGTGCCCTCCGAAGAACAGTTTCCGCTGTTTGGGATCATTTGAAGTCGACTTATTCTTGTTCCGTTCTACCTTAGCCTTTTTCGATGGCAATATTTTAGAGACATCTTTAACGAATGCTGTTTCTTGCACAACATCGCGAATCGTTTGTCTCGAAAGGCAAAGATCCATGTGCTCGTTGAATTCCTTTTCACTTGGGCTTTGCGGTCGTAGACATACTGGACAATCCCACCATTCTTCTTCTGTGGTCTCCGCTTTCTTGGGATTTGGCACTATTTCTTTTCCATGATGTCTCCTTTTATCTAATTCTTGGCTGAGAGTTTCTAATTCCTTCAGCTCATCCTCTCGTTCCAGTCTTTCAGCATCTTCAAACAGACGTTCATCGTATTTCTCCCAATTTTCATCTTCTAAGCCATTCGCTTTTCTCTTTAGAGATATGGGAGAGCCACTAGGATCACCGCCTTCTGTTGGCGACTTGGTCTTGAACCCAAAAAAGGCCATTGTATCGGGTTTCTTCATTGATAAGAGGTGAGTACAGCGGAGCCCCATGAGCCGTAGCTTCATACCAGGAAACTCGTGTTCTAATTTCAGCAACATTGGTAAAGAGTAATTATAGAGATCATCGGCCTGATAAATTGATTTTGGTGGAATGACCTGTCTCGTGAAAACCTCGAACGTGTGCAACTTGACCTTCAGGCACAGCGTTCGGCCTTTGAACTGTGTTCTTACCATATCCTTTTCAAGCTCCTCAGCAGTCCATCTAAGCTGTTTACGAAGAGCGGTGGGATCGCCCATCTCACCAAAAGTACTTTCGGTACCTACACTCTTCCGTTCGAATTCCTCTGCTGGCTGTACTGTTGTTCTACCCAATCCTAGATAGCATCCCATGAGAAATGAGAACGCCTTTTCACCAAACAATTTAGACAAGTACTGTCTACAGGCGTATATATCTCCACAGGTTTTTACCCCTACTGCATCAAGTTCTCTTTCAAAAACCCGGCCAACACCATTTACTTTGCGTGTGGGGAGATCTCGCATGAAAGACATAATAGCAGTTCTGTCATTAGGTAGTTGGAATTGTCCATTTGGTTTATTCATATTAGAACAGATCTTAGCCAATTTCGCATTGGCAGCAATCCCTGCAGATATAGTGATTTTTGTCTTCTCCTGAACCTCTCTACGGAGTTGCTCAATCGCAGCGGCTGGCTCAATATTATTCTTTTCGCAGTAATCCGTGATATTGAGATATGCTTCATCTATGCTGGCACTTTCAAACCTCGGGTCATAGTCAACAATAATCTCCCGGACCTCTTGTGCTTTTGACGTATACTTGTTGAAATTCAACGGAATTTGGATAAGCTGAGGACACAGTTTCTTCGCGACAAAACCCGCCATACCGCTTCGACATCCAAACTTCCTTGCATGATAGTTGCACGTCGTCAAGACGCCTTTACCCACGGAGAAGGGTACATCTTTCAATTCCGGCCTGTCCAGTTCTTCAACGGCCGCATAGAACGCATCGCAATCGATGTGAACAATTGTCTGAGATAAATCTCTAGAGAGTTCAAGCTCCTCAATCAAGCTATCGGCTTTCCTTCTATCGTGTCCAAGATCTAGTCTTTCTAAGTCCGACTTTTTCTTCAAAATTCGATCAATTTTAAGGGTAAGATTCTTATCTCTAGCTTCTTCATTGTTGAAGAATTTTGAACCTTTCGATGCCTCGTATATTACTTCGGATACCTGCTTCTATGAGTCGACTTTCCAATAAATGAGACCTGCTTCCAAACCTTCTTCTGATCAACATTATCCTGACCTGGCTTAGTAAGGGATGGACCTAGCAAAGAATACTTCAGGGTATCGTGCTCTTTACCGCTGGTGATCCGGTTTGGCGGCGGCGTCGTCATCGCAGACGACACATGAGTGCAATCATCGATGCTCTGGCAAGATTGTCGCGTACACAGGATACATTGGTCAAGTAACTGAAAAGCGCGCTAACACGAAAACACGTGCTCGATTTTCGGCCCCACAGCGAATTGACATTCTTGGCAGTATTTTCTATTAGAAAAGTTGAGTGGACAGGTTGAGGCGAAAGTTGAATTTCTCAACTTCAACAGGATGCACAGGGCTATTCGAATTGCTGCGTCCTCGGAGGCGTCAGCTGCATTGTATCGAGGATCTGCCGCGAGACCCAGACTCATAAATACAACTACAGCAACTCGTCGCTGTGCAGGAGGAATATGGGGAAAGGAGTCGCAAAGATACTTCTCAACATCAAGAGTTCTGCGAGCGGCCACAGCTGAAGCTATGTAAGTTAGATTACATTCTTCTACAACATGGAGTGAGGAAGGTCTAGAAGTTTAGAACAGACTTGAGAGCATCAAAATCTCATTGTGGATGTGCATTAACAGTATACAGATTAAAGCAAGCAGCCGCAGAGCCCGCAAAGCTTTCCCAAAAAGAAATCGTGAAGAACCTAGATGTTGCTGAAAGATCACGCTTGACAAAGATCCGAAATATAGGAATTGCAGTACGTGGCGAGAAATATCGTTCTGTAAATTGAAGTTTCCTCTAACTCTATCGCAGGCACATATTGATAGCGGTAAAACGACTTGTACAGAGAGAGTGCTCTTTTATACTGGACGTATTAATGCAATTCACGAAGTGCGAGGAAAGGATGCGGTTGGCGCTAAGATGGACTCTATGGAGCTGGAAAGAGAGAAGGGAATCACAATTCAGTCCGCTGCAACTTTCTGTGATTGGCTGAAGACCGAAAATGGTATAGAAGAAAAATACCACGTCAACTTAATCGACACGCCTGGGCATATAGACTTCACAATTGAGGTAGAGAGAGCGTTGCGGGTACTTGATGGAGCAGTTATGATTCTCTGTGCCGTAAGCGGAGTACAAAGTCAGACCATTACAGTTGATAGACAGATGCGGAGATACAATATTCCCCGAATAAGTTTTATCAACAAAATGGATCGAATGGGTGCCAATCCGTTCAAGGCGGTTGATCAGATCAACCAAAAACTGCGAATCCCCGCGGCGGCTTTACAGGTACCCATCGGATCCGAAGATTCATTCCAGGGTGTCGTGGATCTCATAAGAATGAAGGCTATATACAACGATGGTCCTAAGGGAGAAATAATTAGAGAGACGGATGTGATACCTGACGACGTGAAGGCATTGGCGGAAGAACGAAGATCTATTCTGATCGAAACATTGGCAGATGTTGATGATGAGATCGCCGAAATCTTTTTGGACGAAAAAGTCCCTACGCAAGAGCAGATCAAAGCCGCTGTCCGGCGGGCGACCATTGCGCTGAAGTTCACGCCAGTTCTTATGGGAAGTGCATTGGCAGATAAATCCGTCCAACCCATGCTAGACGCTGTATGTGATTTCCTACCCAACCCTGCAGAAGTCGAAAATTTAGCTCTCGATAAACGAAGAGAAGAAGCGCCAGTCAAACTTGTATCCTATGGATCACTGCCTTTTGTCGGCCTTGCATTCAAGCTTGAGGAAGGCAACTATGGACAACTTACTTATATTCGAGTCTATCAAGGGACACTGAGAAAAGGAATGAATGTCTTTAATGCTAGAACAGACAAGAAGATTAAGATTCCACGCATTGTTCGAATGCATTCCAATGAGATGGAGGACGTGCCAGAAATTGGTGCAGGAGAGATTTGTGCCGTGTTCGGCGTCGAATGTGCATCAGGAGACACTTTCACTGATGGAGGGCTCCCATATTCTATGTCTTCGATGTTCGTGCCAGATCCTGTCATATCTCTGTCCATCAAGCCTAAAGGGATGAAAGATACCGCAAACTTCAGTAAAGCAATGAGTCGCTTCCAGCGTGAAGATCCCACGTTCAGAGTTCACGTCGACGCTGAAAGTCAAGAAACAATCATCTCTGGTATGGGAGAGCTACATCTAGACATATATGTTGAGCGCATGCGTCGAGAATACAGAGTCGAAGTTGAGACTGGAAAGCCACAAGTTGCATATCGCGAGACTATTACTGAGTCAGTCAAATTTGATCATACGCTGAAGAAGCAAACGGGCGGTGCTGGTGATTTCGCTAGAGTTGTAGGGTTCATGGACCCTATTGAACCAGGGCCAAATGGGTATGGCCCAGCTAAATTTGAGCAACAAGTCACAGGTGGTTCGATCTCGGAGAAATATCTTTTTGCTTGCGAAAAGGGATTTATTGCGTCTTGCGAGAAAGGTCCCCTAGTAGGCCATCCTGTATTGGGAACTCACATGGTTGTCAATGATGGTGCGACCCACATGACCGATTCCTCGGAGATGGCATTCAAGAATGCAACGCAACAAGCCTTCCGTAAGGCTTTCAAAGAAGCCAAACCGCAGATTCTCGAACCCCTTATGAAGACTACCATTACCGCGCCTAACGAGTTTCAGGGAAACATCCTTGGATTGTTGAACAAGAGAAATGCGATTATCAATGAGACTGAGATTGGCCCAGAGGACTTCACGTTACTCGCTGACTGCAGCTTGAATGCTATGTTTGGGTTTAGCTCTCAACTTAGAGCTGCGACCCAAGGAAAGGGCGAATTTGGAATGGAGTTCAGTCATTATAGTCCCGCACCAGGACAATTACAGTACAGTGTCCTGACCCTTGTTACATATTTATAGCACACTGACCGTTTGCAGGAAAGAACTGATCGCAAATTACGAAAAGATACAGGCGGATAGAAACAAATAATCAGTACGTCGCTATATGAAACTCATTAATAACGACCCATTTACTGACTGAAATTGCAGGTTTCATGTAATTTAATTTTGTTGAAAGAAAATTCATCATTGTATCATAGCATCTCTATGTTAACTTAGATATTATGTAGCATTTCATAGATAACACGGCTGCGAAGGGGAGAAGTTGAGATACCTTGTAAAATATTGTAGAATAATGAAGCAGAAAACGCAGTCTCGCCTCCAACGCTTTATCGAATAAATTTCGTGTTTTAAGTTCATGGTAATCATGGTAACATTAGATTGTCTGCTTCTCTCCCCCCGTCCTCCTCGAAGGCGCGAACGCTACCCCTGAGCATATTCGCTAGATTTGGACTATGGTAACTAGTGACTGCCTCAGGCCACTATTTCTTTTTAGGCAACCAGGCACTCAACTGAATCATATAATATCACGCTGGCGATGGGTATTACCGATAATGACATGAAGCCTGTTCATACATTCCTGTTACCATACTATTCGTCTGGCGCTTTAATCTGAGTTCGTGGCAATTAGTAAAATGTCTCTTCTCAAACTCCCAAATGAATCAATCATCCAGATCATCCGGACAATCCAAGATTTACCCACATTACTCTCACTCACCATGACTTGCAGAAGTCTGAAAATATTTGCTGAGCCTTTTCTGTATTCTTCTCTGGTTTTGTGGAACGGAACTAAGGTCGGCTTGCTTGAAGAAGCTCTCATCACTGATACTAAGAGACGTAACCATGTACGTGATCTTGAGCTAAGATACTCCCTACGAAAGTTCGATAACGAGATTGCGCCAACATTAGATCTCTGCTCACTACCTAATTTAACCCAATTTATATCTGAGTCCCCTTTTTGTAATTTTTTTTCTTGGCGAGCTCGAGAACCATCCTGGATTAAAGAGATGCAAGCATATCTGAAGTGCTTTGAGCGAGCATCACTGTTAAATACTCCTGTGGGGTCACGAAAGCCTCTTCGTAGGCTCAGATCAAGTAAGTTCTAAAATTTGATTACCCAGATCGCAATATTTCATTAGTTGACTTGTCATTAACGGAGATTCCACTTAGTAACTTTGCATTGGACGTCAACGGCAGGAGAGAGATATTGGGAAGCTACAGCCTCCTGTCCAATATTTCTTCTTCCCGAATTAGAGGCACTAGAGATATCCTGTGTAAAGATTGGCCAGCGCTCTAGTGTTGACGATGATGCTGGTATAAGCGCGAGGCTACATCCCTTCACACGCCAAACAAATCTTAAAAGTCTCACAATCACCGAAGGCACAGTAACAGCAACTAGCCTGAAGTTAATCCTTTCATTACCTAAAGCTTTACAGAGCTTAAGTTATTGCGAGACGATCCATCATCTCTCTGAGCACTCTGATGTGTTTGCCACCGACGACATGGTCACCTTCAATGCCGCACTTGCCCAGCAGTCAGAATCCCTTGAGGACCTCAACATCATGAAAGCAGCACATAGAGTCCGGATATGTTCTCTCAAACTTCCTGATTTCAAAGCTCTCACTTCGCTCCGGCTTGGCCCGTTCACTGAGCAAACATTCATTTCTTGGACACTTTCCCACCCAATCCCACCGTCTCTGGAAGTCCTTCAGCTCATGCACACCTCACATCATCGACCAGATGATCTTTTCTTGGCTATTCAAATTGACGGTTTGCTTCAAAGCGCTGCAGTACGTGGCGTGCCATTCACTCTTGACCTTGTAGGCCCACGTGTATCAAAAAGAATTTACGAAAACTTTTTGGACCGTTTTAAAAAGCGGTTGAAAGCCCAATTCAGTCCATCAGATGACGGCCCCTCCCAATTCGATCCACCACTACGACTTCAATTTACAAACTTTCTCAGAAGGAACTTCATTCCCCCGTACCTCTATGGTGAGACGAAACCTCTCTGGATAGTTTACAACCTCTCCAAGTGTGATCGCTCATAAAACTTAAATAGCTTTCCTGTTTTATGTATTGCCATCGAGAATGGACTGGAATTCGTATGTTGCAAAGCTTGGGAAGTAGACATAGTAGGAGAACTATAAGTTTGACGATAAGAAAATGGACCCGTTTCTTGATCAACCGGTCTGACATGTAACAGAACGGCTAGTTTAAGGGTGAAAAATTATATGCGTCACTAATTTATCAACTGTTTGGTCACTTCATCATTCTTAACAATTCAAATCCTGGACCATGATAAACAAAGTTATTTCAGGATCAATCATCGCCAGGATAAACCATTTCACAGAATAAAAGGATGGGAGATCATGATCAAATGGTGCAGAATAAAATTAAATGCGTGGAAAGCAGTTGATACATCTGAGTTAAAATGTGATGATCAAGATTATTTTAGATATGTCTTTAGACAAAATATACGTTTGGGCCACTTCTTCTCATATTGACTTTCCATGCACATTTCTCTTTTAAGCACCGTCTAGTTGCCCATTGTTTCCAAAAATCACTCAATTAGATTCCAGGAGTTTTCAGAGCAGCGCCCCAGAATAATCGGCTTCACTTTTATGTGCTCTAAAGCTTTGTGTTTTTTCCCCCCATAAACTGCAAGGAGGTTGGAAAAAGCACGAGTACTCAGGGAAAACCTTGTGCATGATCGAAGATAATATAGTAAGACAGACTTGAAGAAATATTAGCCTGTTATATATTCCGCAATTTGTTTTACATGAAGCCAGCGAGTTACATAAGCCACATCAGGAGACTACGTTGCGAGCTGGTCCACATTATTTTATAACTCAATAATCAAGAGCATAGGTTGATCAAATCACTGCATTGCAAAATACAAGATTGTGCGACTCTCTTGGACGTTACTGATTTCAAGGTCGCATCACTCAATCTATAGAAATAAGGCCGTCTGGAACCCCCACTTATAACCATATGCGCTCGAAAATGCAACTAAAGGTTGGTCAGAAGGGAGTCAGAATGGTATAGTCATAGATCTAGCTCGTCGATATCTAGAACGCGCCAAACAAATTCCAGATGCTCATCTCACACAATTTTGGAGTTACAAACTATCCTAGCATCAATCTGGCCCCTTCACACATATAATCAATTAGAAGGTCAAATCTATTATAAAAACCTCGTGATTGTTTTGGAAATATAGGGTGTTTCCTCCTTGTAAATTTTGGTTGGCATTTAACAAGCTAATTTTGCATCTTAGTCAAACCTTCCCCTCTTGCGTGAAAATCCCCGATTTCCCCCGAATATCGATTTCGTCTCTAGTAGACTTCATTACTGGATATTTTTGGTCCGTAATCAAGCATAATCAAGAGGAAATTATTTCTACCAAATTACAGCATTTAGTTGATATTTACCAAAATGAATTCTTTGGTGCACACTATGAAAACCATTCGCTTATCACGCTTGCGTTCGGGATCGTCGGGATTGACCCGGAACCTACAAAGAGGAATATCAACACAAGAATTAGATATAACGAAGGGAGGTATGTTTCAGCTCACTTATATTCTTGGATAATTCTGATTCCATCAGATCGAGAACGTGTGGTTATACTAGGCTCTGGGTGTGTTTGCTCATTGGTCAACTTTCTGTCTCTTCTAATAATACCTCCAGCTGGTCTGGTTTCGCTCTATCAAGAGAACTGGACAAGAAGAAATTTCAGCCAGTTATTGTGTCACCACGACCTTATTTTGTTTTTACTCCTCTACTAGCTTCCACAGCAGTCGGTACTCTAGAGTTCAGAACAACTCTCGAATCTGTTCGCGCTCCCCGCTCAGGTGTTGAGTTCATCCAGGGTTGGGGTAATGATGTGAACTTCAACGAAAAGAAAATTCGGATCGAGGAAGCAACTTCAACCCAAGTACTAGATACAGCACCCAGTAAGATTATTGTTCATGAGAAGAGAGAAGACTATCGATCTAAGGGCCAGCTGTTTGATCTAGCCTATGACAAGCTAGTTGTAGCTGTTGGATGCTACAGTCAAACCTTTGGTACACCAGGGATCAGAGAGAACGCCTTCTTCTTGAAAGATGTAATGGATGCGCGAAAAATAAGGTATAGAGTATTGGAATGTTTGTTAACACTTTTTTGGTGAAAAGGCTTCAAATTGGCACTAACGATTGTAGGTTTTGAGACTGCATCACTCCCGACAACTTCCAACACTCTACGTCAACAGCTACTGAATTTTGCTATTGTTGGAGGTGGCCGTGGGTTTTTCAGCGTTCTCCAAGTGCCATTACAGTGCTAACTAAATGTAAGCTACTGGGGTCGAATTTGCTGCCGAACTACACGATCTTATACATGAAGATCTAAAGAGAGTCTACCCGACCCTTGTTCCTCATGTCAACATCACTATATATGACGTTGCTCCGAAAATTCTCCCCATGTTCGACCAAAGCCTGGCGGAGTATGCTCTAAAGCTTTTCAAGCGAGATGGAATTCAAGTCAAAACTGAACACAACATTCAAAGCCTCAAGCAAGGAGTGCCCGGGAAATTACGTGAACAGAACGATGGTGGTGTATTTACTCTCAAGACCAAACAGGATGGTGATATAGCTGTTGGAATGTGCGTTTGGTCTACTGGTTAGCAGACTTCCTGTATTCTCTATCGCCATACTAATCGATTAGGTCTGATGATGAATCCATTCATTCAACAAGCCCTCGACGATGTACACAAGTTTCCGACAACATCCGCTACTCTGATAAACGCGCCTTCAACATCTTCTACCGAAAAGTGGGCTCTGAAGAGATTTAGCAATGGTGGACTGATAGTAGATGATCACTTTAGGGTCAAACTTCGCCTCAAAGAACATTGCAGTCCAAACACGTCCGTGTCAAAAGTTAACGTCCCTGAGGCGACAATGAAAGATGTATTTGCCATTGGCGATGTATCTATCATGGAAAAAGCAAAGCTCCCCGCTACTGCTCAAGTAGCCAATCAGGAAGCAAAGTGGTTAGGGAAGAACCTCAACAAGGGTTTTGTAGAAGGTCAGGAAGGATTTAACTTCAAGAATCTAGGGGTGATGACATATCTGGGGAATATGAATGCCATCATGCAATCTGGGGGCAATACCGAGATTAAAGGGAGATTCGCCTGGTTGATTTGGCGTGGAGCATATTTGACGCAGACAGTATCTTGGAGAAATAAGTGAGTAGTAACGGTCCTTAAGCTAGATCTCCTCTTCTGCCAATCTGATGAGTTCTGGTGGTATATCACGCGAGGCGCGTTCTGCCTCTGGCGTCAGATAACTCATCAGGTCTCGTCTCAACTCTTGCAATTGAATAAGAAGCAGAACTAATTTCGATACCTTTATAGGCTGCTAATTCCAATCTATTGGTATAGTAACACCCTAGTACGAAAGAAAAGATTACTAATTATACCAGGTCTATCAATTGGCTCTTTGGGCGGGATATCTCCCGTTTCTAAAGTCGATATTCAATCGAACTAGAATAATGATAACTAGACTTACGCAAGTGATATTGCTCAGAGTGCTTCTGTAAATTAATAGTTACAATAAATATCAAAATCGAATAGACAATAGACAGGATAGATTGGAAGCACAAATTAAATGACATAGTATTCTAACAAAACACATGATTTGATGGCGTCACAGACTACTCAAGGCGAGCATTCTCTGACTACGATTGGGTCAATAGGATGTTGACTATGATGAACTTTCAACACGTTTGATCTATGTACATCAATAGTTTGTGGGGTAGGTCTAGTAGGTTCATATAAACCAGACTACAAGGCTTCTTGTAAAAACATTGTCAACCAGCCTGAAAAAGAGGTTTATAAAACCCGAAAGGTGCCAACTTCCGCGTCTTTCTTGATTGCGTTTTAAGGCTTCTGATTTCACCTGCAACTTAACTATGACTTGGCCCTTTCTCCATTTGCATACGGGGTTGTCTCGAAGCTGTTTCTGGGTACTTGTGGCATGATATTATCTCGTCTCTATTCTCCGCGTCTAAGAAGGAGAAAAATCCAAACCATCGGCTCGTCAATTACTTCATTTCCTTATAAACCCAATAAATTTTCACTTATTCCAAGCGTTTATGTATCAAAGGGCTTGCACAATTTCCTTGGTCTGATCGGAGAATATCATTGTTTGGATAGTGGCACCAACTTTTTGGTGTTCCATCTAGAATGGTGAGAAACCAAATCAGGGGTGACCAATAAGTTTAACCAGCATTTGAAAATTCGATAATTTTCTCTCATTGAGAAGATTTTAATTTCGCAACGATGGAGAGTGGGACTTAAAGGACTCCGATTAACAATTAAAAGTGTGTAGCCCGGGCTACGGAATTAGAAGAAAAAGGTGATTGGAAAGCCAAGAACACGATTGTTTGATAAATAGCCAGCTCCAAGGAGTCCAACGTCGGGTATTTAAAAGTTGAAGAAATTTCCCACCTCAGTAGCCATCGCAGAGCGATATTGTTTAAAACCGAAAACTGCTACGGACAATCAAGATGCTTAAATTATGCACCCTTTTACAGTTAGTGGTTCGGCTGATCATGAATGGCTGAGAGACAGGCTTAGTACATTGAGCATTTATAAGCAAGGCCTCCAATACAGCTAAGCAAAACGACTTGCGCAAAATCGATGAAACTTCTATATTTAAAATGTTAGAGTGTTTAACTGGGTCGGTATAGTTGATGAGCGCGCTTTCACCCAGTTTACTCTAGTTTTGACACATTTCAGGAACAGTAATATGGCCACACCCACCCACGGAAATGCTCTCATTATAAAGAGGTCTCATGCTGGACGACCTAGGATTCAAAACCGTCCAGAGACTGATGATCTTGATTTAGTATGAGAAGTTTGATTCCGATCTATTTTAGAGTTACTAATTGTGTATCGAAGATGCGAAAAGAACGACTCCGTCTTGCTCAGAGAACATACCGAAATCGCAAAAGTTTGGTTTTAGCAGCGGTTGCAAGCAGAGCAGAAAGGTTGGAGAAAGCGTATACAAATACCGTGAACTCGTTCACAAAGTTTCAAAACTTCGCAAACCAGACGAGCCAACTAACGCCCGATATTGCCCTAGCTCTAGGTAAAACAGCATTGGAAATATCCTCTTTCGCAGTTGAGGCCAAGGCCGAAAACTTGATGCAACTCGATGCCATAAGCGGGAATCTATTTGGACGAGAGGAGAGTTTTAATCCCCAAAATCAGCCGGATTCATCGCAGTATGTAGATTTGGCAAGTCAATTACCGAAATGGACAGAATTCCCGGCCCTCAAGAGTGTGAGACCTTCCGCAAATTCGTGGCATCTTATTCCTACATCTGATATCACGCCTACATTTGCACAATTATTCTGGCTGGCGTGTGTTGAACGCGGCCGACAAATTCTGTCGTCTCCTACTACATCGTTCTCGGATATTCACCCAAGCTTATCTATGTAAGCAGTGACTTTCTTGACTCTTCCTAGAAAAATCTACGTGACAGAAAATCTCATTCCTGACTTAATCTAGGCAACTTCGTTGGATGACTGTAGACGATCTCCGAACTATTACAGAAAATAGCTTGGCTGGCAAATGGATACCAACTGTTCATAAGCCCAAGCCTTCCACTATAGCAGTAGTTATTCCAGAAATGTATCGTTCCATTGAAGGACGCAATGATGTTAAGGTTCCTAGGGTTCATGGAGATAGACTTGTCTTCGGAAGAACAAGGACACTTGTTCAAACGGCACTGCCAGGCTTTGACGAAGAATTCCTCGAAGGTCACGATGTACAAGAGTATCTTGAGCTTATAGGAGTTCTAAATGGAAATGCAGACCATGAATATGTATGGATCTCATCTAACACACTCGAAACATTGGGGTTCGAATTTGATAGAGGACAATCTTTTGTGAGGACATCTATAAATCTGGAGCGGTTAATCACAAAATTGGCCGGTAGTGCTGTGTGCATAGGGCCATGTCCAGGAGTTCGGAGGGTCGATGTTGATTGCGCACTTATTGATTCGATTCAGATTGTATCCACGGGATGATAATGACCGTAAATATTCACTGTATAACACCGTAGCTAGCTATGCAATATCATACATTGGATGCAATCGGCCATCCTCTAAACATACAAAAGATGAAAATACGTGCTCTAATTTAGTCCAGTTTTCCACCAGTGAACTCCTCCGAAATCCTCATCATACGATCTTCGGCTTTATAGGCAGGGTTTTTGGCCTTCGAAGACTCATACGCAGTTTTCTGCCTTCCTTCTAAACCCCTCACCATGACATCTATAGACAATGGCACACCAAACGCCTCCCACACATTCGCATCCTCGGCCCTTGGGAAAGGACTTTCGACAAATATCTTGTCGATTTCCTCATTCAATTGTTCTTCCGTGACAATGAATGAGCGAGCATGCATATATAATGTATGCAGCGCATTTTGCCGTGCTTCCTCACGTGCAGCTTCCTTAGCTTCCACTCGCTGCTTCATCTCAGCTATCCGCGACTCTCGCTGAGGGTCGGCAGCTGGACCAAGCTGGAGATCTCGTACAGCCTCTGTAATAGTAGGGTTTGTTAGGCGTTCGTCCTCGCGTTGGGGTGCATCCAATCGGGCATCACGATCTTGCTGTTTCCTATAACTCCTAGCTGCAACAGCGTGCTGTTGGTTGTGTTTCCTCTCGTGTAGTGCTCTGATTCCATCATGTAGGTTCTGCCGCCGTGAATCTGCCATTCGAAGTTTCCATGCTATACGTTCGTTTGCAGGCGCGGAATTCAGGCGCTCTTGTGACGGAGAAAGTGTAGCAAGCTTCAGGTGCTGCTTCAGGGTGCGTCCATCTTTGGTGGGCCCTCGACGATGAAAAACATCTCGTGGTGAAGGGAGCTTGCCTTTTATATCTCGATTCCCTGATGCATATCTTTGAGGTGGTAGGGGGATATCGATAAACTTAGGACTTTCAGGGCCAATAAAGGAAAGAGTTGTGGATGTCGTGAAAGCTCTGAGGCAGACGGAGTTTGGATTCTGTGGCTTAGGTCGTACGAGAGAGCTCAACGAACAATGTGGTAGTGGTGGCGGCATGATTAATGGTAATGCATTCTTTTCTTTGGGAAAGCATTTGGTCGTAGACGATTACCGAAATTTACATAAATATACGCCTTAGGCCTAAGGCCTGAGATTTCAGCCACACCGCTGCTTAGCCACAAGTGACTTTTTTCCTCGCCCTCTTTTTATTTTTTTTGTAACCTCACCCGTTCGTTTCCAACCCATACAACAAATCTTTTTAGTATTGGACTTGCACAACAGCGTGCATCCCATTTCAAGATGGGCAAGTTCAAGAAAGAAGAGTCTCGCAAAAAGAGAGATGGCACTGTCAGTGATGGCATGGCTAACGTCAAAGTGAAAGGAGAGAACTTTTATAGATCGGCAAAAAAGGCAAAGCAATTGAAGATTCTTACTGGAGGTATTGCCCAACACAACGCTGCAGGAAAGGTAACAAAGGCGGCTGCATTTCAAACGAGAGATGTTCCTAGTGCTAGAATTGAGGTAAGTTTTCGCCATTTTCAAAAGACACTGTCATATTCAAACTAACCCATCTGAAGCCTAACAGGAAATGGTTCACCAACTCTAGAGTTATCGGTCAGGACGCTCTAGCATCCTTCCGTTCTGCAATGGAGGAGCGAGCATCTGATCCATATAGTGTTTTGCTGAAGTCCAACAAGCTCCCAATGACCCTGATCAGGGACGGACAGGGAAAGAATGGAATCAAACAACATCAAGCCAAGATGACTATTGAGGGAGTGCCGTTTGCGGATACTTTTGGACCAAAGATGCAGCGAAAGCGAGTGAAGCTTGGTGTGAGCTCCGTAGAAGATCTTGCGGAGAGCACTACCCAGAGCCACGATTCTTACCTAGACCGCCTTGATGAGCAGTTACTACTGAGTGGTAATTCTGGAGCAGAGCCCGTAGGCGAGGCTGTGAAAGCCGATGATGGTTACATCACAAGTGCCAGAGAGGCTATTTTTAATAAGGGACAAAGCAAACGTATCTGGAACGAACTATATAAGGTTATTGATTCGTCAGATGTTGTTATTCACGTGCTTGACGCAAGAGATCCTCTTGGTACTCGGTGTCGTAGTGTGGAGAAATACATCAAAGAGGAAGCGCCACACAAGCACTTAATATTCGTCCTAAACAAGTGCGATTTGGTGCCCACAAGAGTCGCTGTGAGTAATATCTTTTTTCCCTTCCTTTATTCATTTTCCTATTCCCGTTCCATCGTTAAGTCAAGACTCCTTCTGCATTTTATGTGCTCAACGCAATGGAAGGTCGCCTGTTACAACTTTGGTAGAACAAATTCATTCTCGCCGCTCTTGGTCTCACGACCTTGAGTAGACAGCCCACCGTCTTGGAGGGTCTGTCGCAAAGAGTTTGATTATGTTTCGTTTGAGTTGAAGACTACTTCTACTATTTAGTAGCTCGTGGTGGTATTCTTAGTAATGATTCATATATACTAGCTTCGAGATACTTTATGTTATTTTCCTCGAAATAAAGCTAATCATTTAACAGGCTGCATGGACACGACACCTGGGTAAAGACTATCCTACGCTCGCATTCCACGCTTCAATAACGCACTCTTTTGGCAAAGGGTCCCTAATATCTCTTCTTCGACAATTCTCTTCCCTCCACTCTGACCGCAAACAGATCTCTGTTGGTTTTATTGGTTACCCTAACACCGGCAAATCCTCTATCATCAATACACTTAGAAAGAAGAAGGTGTGCACTGTTGCACCTATTCCAGGAGAGACCAAAATATGGCAGTACATTACCCTTATGAAACGTATTTACTTAATTGATTGCCCTGGAGTTGTTCCTCCCAGTAACACAGACACACCTCAAGATATCTTACTGAGAGGTGTAGTAAGAGTTGAGAATGTTGAGAACCCAGAACAATATATCCCTGCCGTTCTTGCAAAAACAAAGCCTCAACATATTGAAAGAACCTATCAAATCAAAGGATACAAAAATCATATTGAATTCTTAGAACTTCTGGCGAGGAAAGGTGGAAGACTTCTCCATGGGGGAGAGCCTGATGTTGACGGTGTAGCTAAGATGGTCTTGAATGACTTTCTGCGCGGCAAGATCCCATGGTTTACACCACCTCCACTCTTAGAAGGCCCAGAAGAGAAAGGTATAGAAGGCCGAGAGGGCAGACTAGGGGAAATGGGAAAGAAGAGGAAACGTGAGGATGAGTCTGTGGCTGGCACTTCTGTCGCCGATACATCGATGACGGACTTCACCTCAAACCCCCAAGATGATGAGGCTGAGAAAGAATTTCAAGGATTCGATAGCGATGGCGGTGTTGAGCTTGGAGACGTAGATGCCGCCTTCGGCCTCGATTCAGAAGATGAAGATAGTGACATGGGCGATGATGCAGAGGAAGATGATGAAGACCCAGAAGTTGACGAAGAAGAGACCGATGAAGCAGCTGAGGAGCAACTTCGAGAAGAACTGAATGAAGATGCACGTTTAAGGAAGAGTTCGCAGAACCTAACACCGAAAAAGAAGCGGCAGAAGTCTTAGTTACTTGATTAAAAAAAATAAGAATCATGTTTATATGACACTTTCGTAGTCTATCGATGGGCTAGTTCACACCCAGGATTCTTTGCAATACTGTCTGGCGTTTCCAAAGCACTCTATTGTGCAACTATATATATAGCCAGTCTTGTCAAAAGTTATCTCATAAACACGCTTCGCGTAATCACCCATGAACGTCCACAAGTAAGGTCAACATCCTTGACTAAAATATTGTAAGGAGGGTTAATTTAATGAGTCCTAATCTTGAATGTGAAATGACATCAAACCATATATTTATTGACTACGAGGTGGCTCAGACTGCCCATCAGAGGAGAACAAAATTTAGGCATATTTAGGCATATTTAGGCCCTGATTAGCCAATGCTGTGGCAAACAAAGATAGATAAGTTAACAGGTCTAATGTCGAGGGTTGGGTATAGATAAGACAGAACAATGAAGATGGATCATCATATTTCGCAATGCAGTATGGACCGTCTGGAGATGTTATTTTACACTAGCCTAGGCCCGACCCTTTGAAGGATCAACAAAAGATCGAGTCAAGTTCACTTTATACTAAGATTATGCGCAGACAATCATGTCTCAAAAGCCACTGGCCAAAGATCATATCTGTATTAATTCTATCTTTTCCACTCAGATCTTTATGCAGCTCTGAACCAGTATCTGAGGGTATACCCAACCACTAATGGAGCTACGCTGCCTTTGGAGCAGCAAGGTGGTGTTGAAACAAGAAATCGAACAGAAGATTGACTAGATCTGAGGAAGGGTGTGCTGATAAAAGAATGAAACCAGATTATGGAGTTTGAAGTAGGTCGACACAATGAAGTACAAGCTGGAAGAGTGCTTATGAACTACTCTTTTGGCGTGTTCTCAATACCGGCGCATTGGATGAGGAAGGACAGCTGATCCTCTGACTAACGTTTCGAGTGAAAGAAGATAGAAGTTCCAAGGTACCTAAACACCGAAGCTACTATTTATACTTTTGTCATGGACATTTTGATGACTATGAAATCCCCTTTTTCCTAGAATTAGGAAGGCAGTCAGAATCCCGTCTGATAACATCAAATCGGAATATTGTACAGAGGTTTCACTCCTTGAAGCGCCTTAAAACCAGTTAGTTGAAGTGCTATTAACTATTATAATGGTTATATAAATGCGTTATCTATCGCCGAACGGGGACCGAAGAGATGATTCGTGCAACAGAATAAGATATTGTAAAAGTAGCCAAAAGTCGAAAAAAGCGTAATCGACCTACTAGCGCCCGAAATCTCTCCGACCTTTTGTCGGAGAAAATCAGCTAGCAAATCAAAGTGTCAATTCACTCTGAATACATGGCACCACTACGCTCATATCACATGAAGTGCAGTTACACTGTTGATGATATTCCGAGAATGGGTGTCTACGCGGATCATGTGACCATAACACATGATCAACCACGAATACCCCTATTGAGAATATACCAACATAAACTCTTTTTTAAATAAGGTTTGATTTTATAAGACTAGTCGAAAGTAATGGCAATTTGAACGAATGCACATGATTGCAATACATAACTTTGATAAAGCTGGGAATATTGAAGGAGATTTCTGTTAGGCTCAGACGAGACGTGCTACTACGTCACGCCCCCTAGGGCACTCTACAGTGAACGGCACACTTTATGATCATCACGTCCTTTGGTGTGTCTAGTTGCACCTATCAAATCCCATTCCAATTTTAACAAGCCTTTCAGCCTCCTTATCAAAGTTCAACCTTCGGCCACTCAATCTCCATTTCCAATGTTGATCGGTATTCAGTAATCAAAACTTGCTTTCACATAGAGCTACTGCACGACACGTTTGGGTCAGACGTGTTGTTGGTGTGCTAGAAGCTGCATTTGCAAAGCCTCCTCATCCATACTTCCCCTCTTTTTCCTCCAAACAAGCCTGCCGCTTGCTCATCCTTGTATTCGACGCACCACTAAGTATTTGTTCTGCAGCTTGAAAGAGTTCGAGGATTTTGGGAAACGATGAGGTCTGTGCCATCCCAGAACCCACTTGCCAGAATCCTACGATTGATAAGATGCAGAAAGCCAACTATTGAAATACTTGCATATTCGTAGGCTTTTGAAATGAGAGCTCAAAGGGAACATTAGGAGAGCTGGTGAGTATCCTGGGCACATATATGGGCACACATCGTAGCTGTTACAGTAAGACGAACAAGATGTTATAACCTGTGATTATTTGTAGTCTGGACACGCATGTCTTGGATTTATGTTAAATAATTGTGAATTGAACTGCTTCCTACACTACTAGTACAAGCCGAGATGCATTGTGATGCAGGTGACGACTGTACAGTAACTAGGAAATTAAGCAAGCCACAGACCCTTTCCCCATTTTCCCCCTCGCTATATCTAGTTCTCCTTCCCTTATCTTCGTCCTTCTCTCATCCAACGATAAGGGAGAGTAACGACTTCATGCTCAGAGAAGTCTGTCAAGCTCGTCTAAAATGCTTCTTGCTTTTTTTCGTCGGATAAGTGTTTTAGTTTGCGTTTCACTTCTCTTAATCGAAGTGGCTCAACCCAAACCTCATGGTTACAAAGGTTCTCGGAAAGGTCGACGTAGACCTCAAGAAAAGCGTGATGCTATAGATGAAAACATCTCCACGAGCAATGTTCGAACTCGATTCACTACTACAAGCTGCACGACACCAATTTCAACTCCAACGGCGATACCTTCCGGTGGTGGACAATGTAGGAAAACTAAGGTTGCAGTATTAGGCGCTGGAGTAGCAGGGATTACAGCTGCAGTATGAACCTTTCTTGGGTGTTTGAGCCGATAACTAATCGCTGAACAATAGCAAGCTTTAAGCAACCATTCTGTCACAGATTTTCTGATCTTGGAATACAATGCTGAAATAGGAGGTCGTTGCAGGCCTGCAAAATTTGGACAAGACCAAAATGGAAATCCATACACCATAGAAGCTGGTGCGAATTGGATCCAAGGGACTGTTTCTGAAGGAGGCCCCGAAAACCCTATCTGGACACTGGTATTTGGTCTCGTGATATGCTAGCTGAGAGACTGACGGTAATTAGGTCAAGAAATACGGTGTAAAGAACCATTTCACAAATTTATCTTCACTTCTCACCTATGACACAACTGGCCCAGTTGATTATCTTGATAAGTTTGATGCCTTTGACGACGCGTATACCTTCGCGGAGGAGGATGCTGGCACTTCGCTTCTAGCCAATCTACAAGACCGAGACTTCAGATCTGCTCTGAATCTTGGGGGCTGGAAACCTAGTGGTGATCCACAAGCACAGGCAATCGAGGTGAGTAATCAAACGCTTGATATTGGTTCAGCGTGGTACTCCGAAACACAGCAGCAAGCCTTTGGTCAAGATATCCCCTGGTAGGTACAGCAGCTTACACAACAGGTCAACAGTGGTACGAATTTGATTATGAGTACGCCAATGTTCCAGACGTGAGCTCTCAGAGATTCACAGTTGCAAATTTTGTAAGTCTTGCTCATGATCGACCGACAAAATACAAAGGGATTGCTTTCTCTAATCAGACAGTGATTTCTCCTTCCATTACAGTGAACTAACCAGACTAGAACTCAACATTCTATGGATTTTCTGAATTGAATCAATTTTCGATTGACCAACGTGGATACAATACTTTTCTTCACGGCCAGGCCTCCGAATTTCTCGCGGACAATGACCCTCGGCTCTTGCTGAATACTATTGTCACTAACATCAGTTATAATGATGCAGGCGTAACAATTTATAATCAAGATGGAAGCTGTGTTGACGCTGACTATGCAATTAACACTTTTTCTGTTGGTGTTTTGCAGTCAGATACAATTGACTTTCAGCCACCACTTCCACAGTGGAAGGATGTAGCCATTAATACAATGCAATTGGGAACGTATACCAAGATCTTCCTGCAGTTCCCACCTGATCAGGTTTTCTGGCCCAAAGATATCGAGAATTTTCTTTATGCTTCAAACCGACGTGGCTACTATGCAGCCTGGCAAAATCTCGACAAGGAGGGCTTTTTGCCAGGAAGCGGTATCATTTTTGCTACTGTCACGACTCAACAATCCTATGTTGTAGAAAGCCAAGATGATGATGTCACAAAAGCTGAGGTGTTGGAGGTACTCGCAGAGATGTTTCCGAACGCGACTATTCCAGATCCAATTGCATTCATGTATCCCCGGTGGACGACGACTCCATGGGCTCGAGGCTCTTTTTCGAATTGGCCACCCGGGTTGTCACTCGAGGGACACCAGAATCTTAGAGCGAATGTACAGCGTCTATTCTTTGCAGGTGAAGCAACTAGTGCCGAATTCTATGGATATCTTCATGGAGCTCATTTTGAGGGAAAGAATGCAGGAGAGCTAGTTGCAGCTTGTGTTGGGGGAACGGGATTACCAGCTTGTGCGGGTATGATTCACTACGAGCCTCTGCTTGGAAACACTCCAGCGGAAGCGTATATGTTACTTAATGGCTGGTCACAAACCAGTTTCCAGACCATTGGAGATGTAGATATCGTTGGTGGTGGAGGATAGTGTCTAATAAAACTGCCTCGCCGAAGAGACCTTTCCTACAATTACAAGCATATATCAAATCGAATTGTAGATAGTAAGCTTGGGCTGACAGGCTATCACTTGACTATTCTCACCCTAAAGCATCATCACATGCTCCTCCCAAGCTAACAGTGTATTTCATCGTACTTAGTTAGACCTATCGTTCTCTCTAACATGTATCCCAAGTTTCGTAAAAGAAAAGAAATTCCTTTTACAGCACGCACGTTCTGTCAATATGCAAAAAACATATGATAGGCTTTCCCAACTTCCCACAATACTGTTGACAGCTCATTCACAGCTTTCAGTGGCAGTTAAGAATAGCTAATAAAGTATCCATTCGCATCGAAGTACAGTACATGCCAACATGATAAGCTTTACGTCAGTGAGAAATTTGGATAATGTGGCTCCAACCTTAAGTTCACTACTGCACCACAGAACTGACCACTCAAAAAGAAGTTGATTGACACTCAAGCTGGCACCCTCATTGGTGTGGAATACAGCTTGGACTGGGTTGGGATTCGTAATAACACAGTACTGTGTTGAGCTGAGGCAGGTGTTAGGGGTTGTGCTTGGCTGTCCCGCTGTTTATGGGGAATGATCCGTGCTGGGACGCTACAAGGACGTTAATTCTCACCCTTCATTACGGTACAACTCGTAATTTCGACCCATAGATTGCAACAAGTGTCGTCCATCTCATCCTTGTCACTCTCCTACAAGGAGTGTCCTAAAAATGGAAGAGCAAAGAAAGGCCTTGAGTAAATTTATGGGCTACTGGCTGGTAAAAACAGATAGTCTCCTATGTATGAAAGGTGGTATCGAGATCTTTGAACTCTAGTCTTCCTTGCACCGAATTCAAGACCAATCCCCAGCTCTCTGTTCTTGAAGCATTTTCATTAACCTGCCATTAATGTCTCCGTGGGAAGCACGAATTCTTCCCTTTTGCGTCATGAGTTCGTTTAGGCGCATTGCAGCTTAGGCCGATCTTCATGCCAACATCCGGCGCAAAGCCGCAGTTGGCAATATAAACTGCCTAGGCAATTGCTCGTCAGTTTCCTCATCAATTGAATTGAGATATGTCGCGAGAGTATCGATCCCTTTTGCAGAGTGAAGGGCGTGACATATCGGATGTGTTGACTGCCACTGAAGGCTCAGGTACAACACATAGGATGCCGCCGCCAACCAACGATCCATTCTTGCAAGAAGAAATAGCCCAGGAGGGTTTAACAAGGGAAGAGCAGAGTGTGGCGGGACAATGGCCGGGTTCAGCTCGCAGTTTTCAGCCAGGTATCCGTGCTGCTGTAGGCCTTCGAAGAAGGACTCTCAGCCCACCACCTCCTCAAGGTTCACGACAAACAATACCGAACTCAAGTTCTGAAGATGCCTACCAAACTCCGCAGGCTAACTCAACCTCCTCCCGAGCGAAACTCGATCCGCATTTCGCAAGACCGGACACATATGATGGAGGCAGGTCAGGACTATTGAGAGAGGAAGAGGACATTTCGCATATAAAGACGACTACACACTTTGACGAATACGAATTGGGGGATATTCGACCGGAGGGTCGACATGTCGGTATAAACAATGATGAAGATAACGACAACTCTAGTATGTTACAAGATTTAAATTATGGTCTTCAAGTTCTTCTGTTGGTTAGCTAATAACTAGTCCTAGGACTTTTAGATGGTTGCCCTGCTGAAAATGATATACATAGCTCAAGACTGAGTTGGCTGTCTATATCTATTTTGATGCTGTCTATTTACTCCACCATCTTCTCTGGCATTTGGGTCGTCCTCGCTTTTATGGAACCTAGATACGGACGCCATATACACTCAGGAGGGAAAATTACGCCGTCCACTGCATCCACGCTATTTGCTCTATTCGCCAAGACTATTGAATTGAGCTTCGTTACAGTGTTTGTCACCTTCTTGGGCCAGGTTCTTACTAGACGTTCCCGTGAGTGACACTCTATAGCCATACGACTCCATCGTTCGCGTATCTCTCAAAGTCACGTTCTCGAATCTTTGATAACGAACGACTATGGGAGAGAAGCTGCTCGTTGCCGAAAAGAGGGTAATGGCTAACCGAGCTTTGTATCTAGTAATGAAGGCCTCTCATGGCGTTACTATCGCTGAACTAAGCATGCGAAATTGGGTAAGTCATTTCGAGAGCGTTGTAGACATTATCTTACACCTCTGGGCTACACTGATGCAATGGACTCCTAGGTAATCCAGCCAGGGTCTATGATTACTCATTGGGAAATACTGAGGCATGCTTCATTCTCCTTCCTTGGAGTGATCAGTCTGACGGCGGCAATCGTCGCCATGTTTTTTACAACAGCATCGGATTCTCTCGTATCACCTCATCTAAAATTTGGCAAGCCAGAGGAAAAGATAATGTTTGGATTGGTGAAAGCATCCTACGCGAACCCAGATTATATCATGTCGAACTGTAAGACTCCAATTAAACCAGCGGACGATGAATATTCAGGGTATGTAACTCCATACTGATCTTGAATTTTATAAGGAGCTGGGAGCTTGAAGGCATGTTGGAACAGGCAAGATGATCTGATTCTGTTTATTGGTATGTTCTCAATAGGAGTATTTATGGATGTCATGTGACTATTACATATACCAACCATCTATACATCTACTGAGAAGAATATACCCAAAATGTTGTTCCCAGGAGTTATAGCTTCAAGCTCCAAGGATTTGAAGTTCACATTTGGCTCTTACGAATTACTAGTACTAATTGCATGTAGTGAAACATGCGTTAACATCGAACATGCCGGTCAAGGTTAGTCACTGAAATAGCTCAAAACTACATCCTGCTCTATTAACTTCTTGAATGTTAAGCCTACCAAAATGTTTTAGCTTTTCTAGGATCGTAAGTGCTTCCGCAACCTTCTTGGTACAAAGTGACCTCAAGCTAATTCGAGCAGGTGGCAGCTCGGCAATAATGGATCTACTGAATTATCAGAACGTCCGCCACCAACCGCTATTGTGGTGAATAACAGTACGGCTATTAGTGTTGCTGGTAGTTGGGTACAAAGAGGAACTTCCAACATTGAGGCGGCCTTTAAAGAATATAATCGGATCGTCAACAATATCACTATGTCAATGCCACATGCGGGAGTTTTTTCAGCAGCGCGTGACCGAAAAAACGATATTCTACAGCCAGAAGATCTTGCGGGAGTAGGGGAATACTCACTACGAGCAGCCGTCGTTAGTCCAACGATAAATGTGCTATGTGTAAACATGAAAGCAACCGAGATGGATCCTTTAATATATGTTAGGTGGCCAGATGCTACAACTATTGAATCTACCAACTTCCCCACACAGAAACTAGCATGGTATGCCTGTTAACAACCTATCTTATGGAACACGAGACCTCTGACTGAAACTCGTTAGGCCTGGATACGAATCGGATGTAACCAGAGCGTTCTCTCAGAAACCTTTCCTCAACGATACAGTGGTGGATGATATTTTTCACTGGGGTGAATCATACAATCGTCTTCCACCAGTATTTCCTATGGTGAGTTTCAAAGCTTTCTCCTCTCTGGCATATCTGACATCAAATTGTAGTTGCCAATCGATTACAACGCTATCCTTAATGTTAGCGTTGCACAAAGCGACTCAAACTACATACTTCTTAAGTCGTCTGCAACACCTGACTACACTCTTTGTCAGATGCGTTCTTGGCTTTCTTCAGATTGTAGCACTCAATTCAACGTGTCTGGTACAGCCGGTGGACACCTCCGATCCCATTGCGAATTGCCGCAGGATGGTTTGTCATACAAGCACTCAGTCCTAGAAGCTCCAGCATTCACCAAATCAACTGATTATAGAAATGTTGCTGCTCAACTATTGACTTCTCTAGCACTCAATACTGGAATTTCAAACGCTAATGCATCTTCGACGCGGCTGCTGACCCAGCTTATTCCGATATTTGATAAAGCTGAAACAAAGTTCTCACTGAGTCCCACGATGCCAAGCTTAGCGGAGGCACTTGCAGTGATTTCAGCCAGTGGGTATTTCCAGCTCCATTCTTGATTAATAGTTGTCAGATTTACTGCGGATCCAGAGTACAGGTTTAATCATATCGGATACCTTGACAAATTGGTTTAGAACATTTAGAAAGCTATGTCTATGAATATGTTGTCTGATCTGGTACAATCGCCAGCCTGTATTCCGTTTCGGTGGTTAACTCTGACAATCTATGGTGTACATCAACGACTTCTGGTCTCTATAGGTTCGTACTAAATACTTTTCAGGCACTCTTCTACTCAGCTCTCAAGATGCAGAGCTTAATCAACCTCTAAACTCTAGTAAAGCAATCTTTGATCCGCCCAGTTACCACCAGTTCAAAGCCTCCCTTGCAAGTCAACAATTCACTTCAGGTTCAATTGCAAGCTGGCAGAAGATGTTTTTTATTGTGCTATTGCTCGTGTTTATGACCAACATATTCTGTTTGATATATTTTTTCTCTACATCTGGACTGGTAACGGACTTTACGGAAACCCAGAATTTGTTCGCCTTGGCCGTAAACAGTCCATTTTCCAATGCTCTGGCTGGCAGTTGTGGGTCAGGACCAAACACTCAACAACTCAAGAGTGGCTGGCACGTGTGCAACGAACCGAGCAGTGGCCATTTTTTCCTCAAAGAAGGCCAGACCACTGAAGCCGGCAGCGCAGTGAGGCAACGGAAAAAACAGAGACACAGTTCAATGATGAGCTATGATAAACTTAGTAATGGGAGAAGGACGTGGCTATAAAATATTGTGCTCTTCCTACTTCTCTCCCTAACCCCGAGATCCTTGACATATATGAATTAACGATGTCACCCAGGGTGCCTTTTTAAAAGCTCGGGTTACAATCAATAGTTTTCTAAAGCGACGGAACAATGCCTGAGACCCTTCAGCAACATTGAGTAAACAGATATTCATGTAAAGGGTGACATTTCTCAAGGCACGGCGTCGAACCATGCGTCTACCGCTTTAGAATAATACCCCGGGCCATAGCTGATGGCGCAATGGACGAATAGATAAAACAGTTTTGGAGCACTTATACCCATGTACCAATAGAACAGATAGCATTCTGTTGTGGCCTGAGGCACACACCCTCATTAGCTAGCATACTTAGACCTCTCCCGTACGGAGAGCCTCCTTCCCTAGACTTTACCAAAACAAGAAACCTTTACACACGTTTTACGCACAGGAACCTCTCCTCCGCTTTCATCGTGAGTCCAGGTCCTTGACACATTCACTGCCGTTGCCGAGCAGGCACTTTGCAATGACATGATTCTACCAAATCCATTGTATGCTATCGATATCTTAAGTGTTATAGCGTAATGTTGTCTACCATGTTGTCTACTTTGTTGTCTAAAGGATATCTTTTTGTCTCTCTCGATGACTTGGAATCTGCATAGGAACTTCGAATTTGAAATTTGCGTAGGGGTAGGCATAGATCCAAGAGCAACCCAACCTTAAGTCTGATGAACGTGGATATTTTCCGTAGTTCTGGAAGTGCTGCGCCGCGATTTGAGGAGATGTTCCCACTACAAGAGCACCATGGTGAAATTAACAAGACTAACGGCGAAGTGTTTCATCAAATGCTTGGCTTTTAACTTTATCCATAGTGAATAGTACTGACACAATTTTCGAAGTTTGATATAGGTGTACAAAAATATGAAGAAGTAGTGAACTGAGCAGTACTCTCGATGGAAGACAGGATGAAGGAGCAAAGGGAGAATCGGGATGTTTCATGTCGCTCGTCAACCAAACAAAGTAATCCGAAGGCTGCGTCTACTCCACTCATTGAAAAAGAAAAACTATGCCGGCGTCACAATCTTCAGATCTGTCCTAGGGGCTTACATCAGCCAGACTCATCTTCTACCAAACGTACACCACGTGATGTTAAGCATAAATTGAATTCGCAAGGGCTTTGTGCATGGTCTTTTACACAAGGTTTATTGTATGAAATTCAGGTCCACTACAATATTTGGCTTCATAACTAGCTCACGTAAGAACGCTTATCTCTAAAGAACTTGCGAACAGTGCCGCAATTATTCTCCTGCGGTTTGTGACGGATCCGTTGTTTCATTTGAAGATGCCTTAGTCATTTCTCAATTTATCAAGACTATTGGCACCTTGTATCATGCGAACATTACATTCTTTGAAACTGGTCAAATATCTCAAAGGATTTAGACGCATTTATGCCTGGAAGATTAAGAGCATGGGCACTATACATGGCTTGCTCTAACAATATATAAATACTGCAACTGTAACTATGATGCATTTAAGTTTTCAAACTGTAGACCACTCTACAAAAGCAGACAGAGCAATTCTTAACTACAAATCGCAATGAAGTCAACCACTTTACTTCGAATTACCGCTACCTTGATCAGTCCCATTGTCGTGGCTGCCGCACCATCCATCATCAATGGCACGGATGTTCCAAGCGCCTCCACGTATCCTTATATCGTCAGTCTGTTCGTACAAAATGCGTTCAACTGTGGTGGCACCATTATTTCTCCTACCCTGGTTCTAACGGCAGCCCACTGTCTGCACTTGCTACGAGCAGAAGACATCACACTGCGAGCGGGCTCACTTCAATTTCGGGACGGTGGAATAGGGCCTATCGTAGTTTCTGAGATCATTGAACATCCCAACTACACCGAGCAACCTAAAAAGTACGATTATGATGTCGCAATTCTTAGGCTAGCAAACCCTCTTGAGTTCTCGTCGACTATCAGCGGTGCTACTCTTGTAGCTCCAGACGCTGACCCCATCGAAGGCACTGTCACCACAACCATGGGATGTAAGAACAAATTTTCTGTCAACATTCCACACTGTAGTAGGAATATATATTAGGAGCACGTGTTCATAATATGTACAAATATGCAGATTTTTTCTTAGCTTCACTCTCAGCAATCGAATTTCTTTTCGGCCAACTAACTTGCTCAAGGGGGGAGAACGAATCCTAAAGACAAAACTCCTAGTCTTAATCTCAAAGAAGTCGACGTACATGTCATCAACCGTAGTACGTGTCAGGCGGATTATCAAGTTATAAGCAAAGTTGTCACCGATCGCATGTTCTGTTCTGGGGAGGTTGCTGGTGGTAAAGAGTATGTATAACATCTTCCGAATTTCTACTCGAAGAATTGGAAGTAGCTTTTAGGGCAGGACTCTAGTGAAGAACTTCCTTTTCGGCCTTGAGCGAAGTACTTAAGCTCAGAACCTCCCACAGCAATTACATATCCATGCTAATCTTCAATAGCTCATGTCAGGGGGATAGTGGTGGTCCTATCATTGATAAGGCAACGGGAGTGCTACTCGGTGCTGTGAGTTGGGGAGAGGGTTGCGCTGAGGCTGGGTTTCCAGGAGTCTACACTTCTTTTGCCAATTCAGAGATTGCTGCCTTCATTACGGCGCAGGTTACTCAAAGGCGCAGGTCTCTTATCAGAGTATAAATGGCTGCAAATGTGTTCCGGTCGTAGGTCAAGTTCAGCAGGCTGTTGTTGTTTCAATGTTCGATGAGTTAGGGAGAGGAGAGGATTGGGCAAATGATATTTGATGCTTTTTTATGATGCCGTTGGAGAAGTTCTTCAAACATCATTCGAGTTATGTTTTAGTTACTTTACATGTTGCTAGAAACTCAATGTGAAAACCAATCTAGCTAAAACGTTGATATTCTCAAGTTTTGGGGCCTTTAAAAATGAGGACAAAGGTCACCGTGACGTGTGAACCCAATCCAGTAGAATTTCAGCATGGTAAAGTGGCCGATTATTAGCTTTCTCGTGCAGTCTTTCTGCGAGTTCTTAATGGCAACACAATCATAGTGAGGAACTTGCCCCTGAGAGTATCTACTCTCAAGCTGGAATCAAGCGAGAAACTCTAAAATTGAGCATGGTTTTATTACCCCACCTTAGATTTTAGAGTTCACATTTCTAACACGCTACGCCAATTATTTTATTTAAGCACTAGATCTGTGACTTGACGGGAATGCAATAGTTACTAGATCTCTGCTAGAGTAAATATATGATCATATGTCGATGATTGTAGTCCCGCTTTACCGGTGTTCCCGTCCTGTTGGTGTCACTTGGGCGCAGCTGCCAATCAAACATCCCGAGCTTAGTAGCTTGGAGCGCGGAACTATCGTGCAGTAGCCTGCTTCTATCTATATATCAACACTAAGCGACCTATCAATCTCACCTCATATTGTCCATAGCCTAACAGCGGCTGGCAATCCATCGACATGTGCTGTGCTGACAACAAAAATTAGACGCCAGTCGCCTGTCGCCTGTCGCCAACACATATCATCGCCTTATATACTCGCTGTACGTTACTAGCCGCGCAAGCAGACAAAGAGCGTCAGCCCCGGTACCAACTCTTCATAACCCTCCACTGGCTGCAGTCAACCCAAAATCTCTCTAAGAGGCAAGATCAAATTGAATTTTCGACAATCATCACAACCATCCCTCTACTCGATTGTGCCTGTAACGAGGGGTAGGCGCAATGCCGTTTCCCAGCGAAATGCGACTTCGGCAGCAGGCTACTCGACCAAAGGTCTCACAGAGTTGGTCTGGAGCCTCACTATCCCAACCAATTCCCCCACGGGCTCGAGTCTCAAGAGAAGAACAAGACAAATCTAGTTCAGGTCCAACACAAGGACTAATAGTGGTCAGTTATAAGCCCCGAATACCTGTTTCCGCACTGACACTGGACTACCTGTAGGCAATCGTGATTGGAGCTGTCATTATCCTTATCATCCTCACGATATTTTTACTTAGACGTTTACGCAATAAACATAAGAATCCGAAATATTTACCGACGAAATTCCTTAAGAAAATTTGGGAAAAGTGGGAGCCACGACCGATGCATTATCGACTGCCGGATTCAAATGATCATCTAGAGCCTCATAGGGCTGGAGGCCTACAAAGATCACCTACACCAGCACCACCATCCTCCGATACTAGGGACGCACCAGCTGTTCCTGAAAATGCTGTGCCTGCCGCTGGAGTCGACCGCAATACATCTGTAAGGTCTGTAATGACGCTTCCAGCCTACCATCCAAGTGCACGGGAGAGCGAACAAGTGTTAGGTCGGGAGGGAGAAAGAGGTGGAATTGATGTGGTAATCGAATTTCCCGAGGGGCAGGATGAAGAGGAACAGCGAAGAGAAGCTGAAATGGAGGCTCTATATCAAGTACGACTGGCGAGGCGAAGAGAGAATGAGGAGAGAGAAGAGAGGAGACGACTCAGGAGGGAGGCAAGAGAGCGAGGCGACTATGTAGCGTTAAGAGAACTCCAGGCTCGAGCGAGAGCAGGCTCTGCTGCAAGTGGTGGAACCGGGAGAACAGTAGAAGAATTAAGAGCAGAACATGAGCGGGTGAAAAAAGAGCGACAACGAGCTGTATCATCCGTATCATATGCGGACCTTGGAGTTGCTAGGCATGATGGAACGAGATTAAGAGCGAATAGCAATGACAGCGAGCGGGAAGGCTTACTTGGAGATGCAGCAAGTATGGCAGCTAGTAGTCGCTCTCATCGAAGAGACCGCAGTGCAAGCTCAGTGATCAGTATAGATACGATGAACTCGGACCTCCCATCACCAGGGTTGACAAGATCGCGCGGAAATTCTCGAGCTTCGAGACCAGAAAGCCCAATTCGACGTCCTAGCGACCACAGTTTTGGCCGTTCGTCACCTCATGCCGATGGTCAAGTAGGGAGTAGCCCGGAAATGATAGAGCACGAAGACATTCCTCCAAACAGTCCTCCGGGATATGAGAACATACCATTAGTAACTCCTCATGACGGCGAACTACCACCAGATTATACAAGCCCAGTAGCCGCCAGAGGGGAACGCAGATCATTCTTATTTGATACTCATAGGCAAACAACGGATTCTGTCGACGGAAGGAGGACTAGTGCTATACCGCACGTAGGACAACTTGTTACAGACACAGGCAGCACAAATAGTTCCCCTCGTCGAGGTGTGGATGGAAGTCCACAACTCCCAAGCCTGCGGCTTAGTGCGTTACCATCCATCCACGTGGACTCTCCTAGCCCTGTGGTACGACCTCCAGGTGAAGCTTATCACCCCTGATAGCAAGACGACACAAAATACTACATATATTTGCATATATGTTTCCACAGAATTAGGACGTTCCTCGTTAGAAGAGACGCTATCTATGAAGTCAAATATGTTTTGGTAGATATAATTCGAACTGCCGAACTGAGGCAAACTATTTAACACCTGCCTTTTATATACTGTATTTTGAGCAAGGCGTATTTCAAGGGTATGACTTTTATATGTAGCAATTTGGTAATGTGTATATACGATTGGGAATGGCTTACTGCATACTCAACGGAGTTCAGGATTTCCTCAATACTAAACTACTTTCTATGCCTGATAATAGCCAATTCTTCGTATCGATGTGATTAACGAGCTTAATTGCACAGAAACAGCATTTGCGAGAACGGATTAGAGCTGATTAAGATAATTAACTTTTCCAGAGAATGCACTGAAGAGATGATTGCTGATATGCTACAATATCATTTTGGGGCAATTTCGAAGCGATCATTCCCCTGAATATTTGACTGAATATTTGTAACTGACAAGGTTTTCGGTCGGTTTGTTCAACTATTCACCTACCGGCTTTACTGCACTTATGCACAAACCCCTAACGACTTACAACCTCATCCAAGTACTATTTCCCTGCCTATCCTTTGGAAATCAAGTTCAGTCACTCCCATTCAACAATGTCGCTGAATTATCAATTTATGTTACATCATTCGATCGAGGGCTACTGAAAAGGACCATATAATGAAACCTTACTCCGCATTCGATCAAGACACCCTCTTTGTTCTAATGAGTGAGAAGGCGAAGCTCTCAACACTAATTGGTATTTCTCTCTTTCTCAAGTTCAACGAACCGTCACGAGAGAAAGTTAGAATGACCTAGCAAGTTTCAATATAGTAAATAAGTCTCAGTAGAGCTGATGAATACATTCTTGAAGTATCGTTTAGTTAATTCAAGAACGTTTCTACATCTTCCTAACTCAAATCACCAAAAACTTCTTATCAAGAAGCTAAATAAAATCAAGTAAGCGGTTTTGAGAAGAAGCTAACTTGAACATTATCTCAGAGTACAGCTCTGGCAATATTAGACGCTATTAAATGAATAAGGATACCTGCTAACTACTATATAGGCTGAAGACTTTATCATGTACAATATGTGCTAGAATAAAAGATTCAACTACCGTGAAACTAATAGGACGAGCTTGTAAGTATATTGGATCGGCAATGAGCTGGCCGATACATCTGAGATCTTGTTTTCATGTGGCAAAAAGATATAGCTCGCCCAGTACTCTTCAAAGAACACCTCGATGGTCGAGCTTCGTTGATAGTTCATTCAGCCACGTCTCTAGCCACCGTCACTGCTGTTGTGTTGGCAAAGTCGAGCATAGTGCCTGACCAAGCGCCCCTGCAGGTGAAGGCATTCTTATCACGCGTAGTGTTAATGAGAAACCCTGTTTGAGAGAATAACTAACAAGAAGCATCAAAGGCCTTTTTACAATCTTGAAGTGGATTGGCTAAACAATTTGGTGCACATTCCAGACCACTCGCCACTCCAAATCCATGGCTTGAATCTTCATCTCCGTTTAAACGGTAATGAAGAAATGATCTCTGGATCTATAACGTGTTTCGGTCAGATTAGGTCAAGTAGCTGCACCCCGCAATCCAGGGTCTTTGGTTTGTGTGAGAGGATAAAAGCGAGTCGCAAATCATAGCCTCCCGGCATTTCAGACTCCGTCGAGGTGATTGGTCACACGCAACCGCATCAATTGCCAAGGCTAGAAGATAGAGTGCTCCAGGAATGTTAAAGGCTGTTTACTTGAAGAGCTGTTTAACGTAGGCAAACAATGGCAATAGGCAAAATACCATCACCACAGAAGCCGCCTGGGTGTGGGAAGTACTGCGGGTTGTTTTTACGGTATCAGAGAAAGTACTTGCAATGCTCTCGTCCAATTTGGATGCTCTAATCTCTAAGATGGTTCACGAGTAATGATAAAGTAAGGTACAGGATTACTGAAGAAAGCAAAACAAGGTCCTATTGCCACTCCTCGTTGAGAAATGTCGTTCTTTGGGTGGTACCTTGTCTTCTGCATTACACAACATCAACTTCGAAACTCCACGCAGTAACATTATGCAAGGTGAGTGATTCGTCAAATTGTTTAAACATGAATATTTTGCCTCCACCTAGATGGTGATTGTCAGTCATATGGAGCGGATGATCTTCTAAACGGCGAGCGCTTCCGAAAGGTACTTCCGTGGTACATCCAGGACCAATTTACTCTACCATACCAGATTCTGATCGTACGGTCACAAGAACATGACAATTAATTCTGCCGCACCGCTCGGCCCTTAGGTTCCTGAACCCGTTCAGGCACCTAATTAATCTGTCCGTAGACAATCAGAATCTGAGCTCCACCTCCTTGAGAATGTATAAGTAGGCAATCTCTCCACTCCTCATCCCCTTTTGTCCCCCACCTCTCTATCCTTTAGTCTTCGTCGAATTCCTTTGCCTAACACCATGAAGTATTCTATGAGTTTAGCGGCTTTGGCAGCAGTTGCCGTAGCTGCCCCAGCCGAAAAAGTAGAGAGCCGCGACCCATCTCGCATCGAAGCTCGTGCTGCGTGCACCACAGCGGTGACTTTGACTCCCGGAACGAACCCATTCAGTGGCCGGACACTCCATGCAAACTCCTTCTATGCTTCTGAAGTCGCAACTGCTGTTGAAAGCATAACGGATTCGTCCCTTAAGACAAAAGCTGCTGCTGTTGGCAAGGTTGGAAGCTTCTTATGGCTGTGAGTCTTCCAATTCATCTTCGCCTTGAGTCCTGAGATTAACTAGCAATAGCGATACCATTGCACGTGCACCATTAGCAAAGACCATCTTGGATGAGACCCCATGTGGTGAAATTGCTGGTCTAGTCATCTACGACTTGCCAGGACGTGACTGTGCCGCCAAGGCCTCCAACGGAGAGCTGCCAGTCGGCTCCTTGTCTCGATACAAGAGCGAGTACATCGATCGTAAGTTACCACAAAAAGATGTATATTATAGTAGCTTTATACTAATGGATTATAGCTATCGTTGCCACCATCAAGGCACATCCAAATGTTGCCAGTGAGTAGTTCTGTCTGTGTTAGTTCTTGCTGTTGTAGTGAACTCCATAGGGAGCTCACCCAACGCCATCACAATTGCAGAGTGCTTTTAGAGCGTCTCAACTTGCTCATTGCTAACTGATATGAACAGTTGCTTTAATAATTGAGCCCGATTCGCTCCCTAACCTCGTTACAAATTCCAACTTGACTACCTGCCAGCAGTCGGCGCAGGGTTACAAAGACGGTGTGGCATATGCTCTCAAGCAACTCAACCTCCCGAATGTTGCGATGTACATTGATGCAGGGCACGGTGGATGGCTTGGATGGGATGCCAACTTACGTACGTCCTCAAAATCCTACCCGTATGCTTCTCTACATATACTAATATAGCTTCCAGAACCTGGAGCAGACATGCTCAGCAGCACATGGAAGGCAGCTGGCTCCCCCAAGCAGGTATTCGGTATTGCCACCAACGTTGCTGGCTGGAATGCCTTCTCCAAGTCACCAGGAGAATTTGCTGGAACGTCTGATGCCAAGTACAACAAGTGCCAAGATGAGAAGACCTATGTTAACACCTTCTGCCCATATGTTACGAAGGGTGGCATGCCATGCCACGCCATTGTTGATACTGGCCGCAATGCTGTCACTGGTCTTCGTCTTGAGTGGGGTGACTGGTGCAATGTCAACGGTGCTGGTTTCGGTGTCCGACCTACCTCTTCTACTGGCGACTCACTCACTGATGCTTTCGTATGGATCAAGCCAGGTGGAGAGTCAGACGGTACTAGCGACACAACTGCCACTCGTTACGATTCATTCTGTGGACACGCAGATGGTATGCTTACTTGTCGATTCCAGTTTATGAATTTATGTGCTAACATGACTTTTAGCTTTCAAACCTTCTCCAGAAGCCGGACAATGGCACCAGGCATACTTCGAGATGCTCCTCAAGAACGCCGTCCCATCATTTTAAACGCCTATAGGATATTTGTGCAGAGAGGTGACAGAATGTCAAGGTTATTAAACCAAAAGCCACTCATTTTGGGTAGATTTACCGCGTAGGCAATGAAGGAGGCAAGAGCTTAAATTGTATATACTGTGGATGGCAGAATGCACATATAGTCTCCTTATTTAAATTTGCACTATCGAATGTGACTATTGTAGCATGTGCTAACCAAGAAACTATGTATTTTACCTTACTATTCGAATCAACAAGTTTAACCGGGCTCTACTTATTCAAAGGTATTGTACAGACTGTGATCTACCTCGCTACCTGAATAAATAAGATTGACTACATTTCGCTTAAGCAATATTGTAATAATTATATTCTATCTAGCTACTTGAATCAATAGGATTGATGAAGCTATATTTATTCATGGTATTACAATAATTGTATTCTATCTTGCTACCTGAATTGATAATATTGACTAGGCTCTACTCAAAAAGGACAAAAAGGACATCACTCTCTCTACAATATACGGTACGGTATAAAGTATTTAATTATATAAATTGCCTCTGTAGTTTAAAATAATATTTGGGCGTCATAATTTGGAAACTGTAAGGCCGACACCAGGAACGGGTCAAGCACCACAGTTACTGTATATATGATGAATGTGGAACAGCGGCATTTCTGCTAAGTCTAGTGCTACATAATATACGTGACGAACGGATTAAAACGACGAGCTCGAAAGCGGTGTCAAACAGGTTCCCAATATATACTCGTTATGCAAAATTGCCGCCACAAAAGCTCTAAGGCTACATTCCATCCGTAATGGACCAACATTATCTAATCCACAAGGCTACGCACGGGTAACCCGGACCCTTGTAGTGAATGGATGAATGGGCGCACAAACATCCCCTCTCCAAAACCGACCATCGAAAGTAACCTATAGTGGAGGTGTGGTGTTGTGTGTGTTGTATCGGTAACATTTCCGCCTCTCAGAGTTCATTCTCCAGAACGCGGTAGCGCAGGGTTCGACTCCCTGTTACGGAAGATACGTGTATATCATTCTTTTTGCCAGTTTGGTGCTTGTTGTGGTGGTGGGTAGAGAGCAAATCAGCCCGATTTTAGTTTTTTTTGAATTTTACCCTTGAAGAGTTGAGGATTCTCGGGCTTATCCACTGAAGCGTAGTTTCTGGGCCCACAATCTGCTAGTCCTAATCATTTATGGTCTGTGGTACAGTACATTCGAATTGTCAGTATTCTCATGCCTTTTTGCGAAAGAGACTCCTCAACAATTCTCAGCAGGCTCGGAAATCCCTTGCATGTCAGTTGCACAATATGTTTGACTAATTTATTGTCGGATCACGTGCAACTTCTAATGATAGAACATACATTTCACAAACTCAACTATAGTATTTTCTTCCTGTATAATACTGGACCTGCTAACCATGAGTTGAGCGAAAGTGGCCTTAATATAACCTATCTTGATATTTTTGCTATTTTGCCCAGTAGATATTTCCCAAATGAATTTCCGATACTATTTTTCTGGCACTTCATCTTATCCGCCCGATAAGCCTTCCTTATCGGAGGCTTGGCATGCATTACAGCTACAAGCGAGCCTTGTGTCACAACAACTTTGTAGCTTCTAACATGTTACGGCCCCAAGACGACGATGATGTCGCGAGGAGCTCTATTTAGGAAGCATGTTGTTCTCTACTGACTAAAATATCCACACGCATCATGACGTCAGAAACAGATTCTCAGATTGGTGCGCCGAGTGTTGGCACTCAGAACATGAAGGGGGGGGCCTCAGCACTGGGCTCTCTTTTCCCAAGAGCACCTCCAGCTTCCACTCCACAGTCCACAGATATCACCAGTCTGCTAAACGACAGTCCAGATGTGGCAGATACTGGCCTTGCAGATGTTGGCCCACCAGCTCCAGATCCTCCTCTCATGGGAGGAGTTCCAATGGGTCGTCCCCAATTCCAACGGAATCAACCACAACCTCCTCCACCTAATCAACCACCTCCTCCGCCTGCTCCCCAACAAGTCGGCAACCCAAATGACTCCCTCTCACTGATGCAACTCCGTCGTATCGTTAACGAATTTCCCAAATCTGAAACTCTGACATACGCGTTCGAATATAAGGATACTGCTACTTTTGAGGAGGAAATAAATGAGTGGTTCTCGTATAATCCCGCGGAGTTCAAACGTTTGATCAAGGCGAGGGATACCTTCCAGAGACGGTGGAAGAAGGTTTCTGGCCAATCATGGCTAGATGCTGAGCAGGCTGAGCGGCAGGAGTTTGTACAGGGGGAAGTCGACGAATTACGTTCCCAACAACTTCGAAGACGGTGCAAAGGTTTGCAGTCACTTTTGCACGTTGTTCTAGGAGTATGGGATGAGACAGCAGGCATGAGAGCTGCAGTACCTGATTTCAAGGAAAAGGTAACATTGAAGGACGACGAAGTGGGCAACGGGAGTACCTGCGGTGATTCACAGGAGTCAGTGGACAGACTAAAAGCTACGGAGCCACAGTGTGATCATATGAAATCTGGCACAGAAATCCTCACTGCCGTGGGGGGAATATCTGTACTTTTCCAGGTCATGCAGAACGCGTTCACACGACTATGGTATATTACCTTTCAATCTAGTATGAACCTGTCAAAGCTTACCCATAACCAGGGATGATGAATTCAGAGAAACGCAACTAGCTCAAGAAGACATCCCATATATCCAGGATGAGCTTGACAATGTTACAACCATAATGTATGTGCTTATTGAAGTTGTTAGAAAGTGCCCGGATATATTAGAAGATGTGCGGTCGAAACTCCGTAAGCCAATGCATGCCGGAGCTGATACAGTAGCTAACGTTTCCAGTGGCATTAAAACCTGGCTTAGTGGAATACTTTGTTATAATTACAGCCAAGCTTCGTTGGGATGAGGCCAATGAATTGCCACAGACAAGAGTTAGTAGTCTATTAAATTTTGCTTAATGTGTGCTGACCTTCTAGATCTTCCTCCTCTTCTGGAAATCTATTTTGCTAGTTTTGGGAGGAACAGCCGAGATTGAAATGGTCAAAAGAGCTACTGATGAACTATCAAATTTCAAGACCGAAGGCGCGAAGACAATTACCGCATCGCCCCTAGATTATCATATTTTCCGTCAGGAAATTACTTCCAAATATCCAGCATATATCCCTCCTCAACCATTGCTTCCTTTGGAACCCGAAAACAACTCTATTCTACCGCCACTTCCGAATCGACCCAGCCGAACAAATGGTGCAAACGGCATCATTACTCCCGCTATGAATGTTAATAGCAGCGGCACATCTATCCTACATCAACCGGTACATATTGCGACGCCAGCCCCGTCTCCCCCGCCATCTCCGCCAGTGGGTGGTAAAGCTGGTAAAAAGCAAAACTATCAAACGAACCAAAACTTTCCATTTATGTATCCTCCCCTTGACAGCACAAGCAACAGTGCCGGCGGAAAGGGCCAGGCTGGGCTTCAAGGATCACTCGTTGGTCGAAGGTGGGAAGGGAGTGACATCCCAAAATCCATCGTAGAAGCCGGGACATTATTCGCTGAACGAATGAGGATGACAAGAGCCATGCGCCAACTATGGGAAGAGCGGGAAAAGTTCCTCAAATTTGAGCGAGGATGGGACGACGACGATGATGACGATGTGGAAGAGCTAGACATTGAAGCTATTCTAGGAAAGAAACTTTCTTCTGGAGCTCCAAAGCCAACGAAGCGTATGGTGGATTATGGTCCAAGTCCTAACGTGGAGCCAAGCATCAAGGCAAAGCTAGATCTCGTCGAAAATTTCTATGTAGGGTACTGTTCCCAGTTTATGAATTATGCTAATTCTTCGCAGCAAGATTCAATTCCCCATTTCCAATCACTAGTAATAGTTTTACTGAAGGCCATTTTGGCCAATGTCACGGCATTGATCACCCAACCCATTGGTGGCCAACAAAACAACATGCCGAGTTACAGATCCGATCCAAATCTTCGCGCTGGCGGTCCTGGTCAACCAATGAATCGGCAGCAAGACCCGGCAAGTATCCCCTTACCAAACTCAGCAGATCCTTTAGAAATGCCCATCGAGGACATTGAAGCTTTAAGATCCAGAGAAATTACTGCGAAGGCGGTATCTGGGATCCTTTTAGTGATATTGAAATGGTTCAAAGTATCTCGTAAGTCAAATATTCACTCTAGTCAACATCATACTGATTGCATAGATATTTTGAAGTTCGAATATTTCACGCAGCTCTTGCTTGACTCCAACTATCTTCCTCTCGTGCTGAAGCTTTTTGCTCATCAGGACGTTGATAAAATGATGGACAGTAATACTAATCGGGACGATTTGAGGTAAGTTAATTATTGCGGTACAATTATCTGATTGCTTACACCACATAGCTTTTTCGCTTTTTGTAATTCAAATAGTAAAAATGCGCCAGTGGAGCCTGAGGAAGACAGTGATGATGATGCTGCTCCACCGCCAATTAAAATGACTCGTGAACTTCCACTTGATGTTGGAGATAGTGAAGATCAGCTTCCTGCATTAGCCTTCCAGGAAGGAAGAACAGAAGGACGCCGTTCGCCTCCAGAAGTCGATGAAATGGGCTATCCAACAACAGAGCAACATTCCGAGCCTATAACCGAATTTTCGTGGCGCAATTTCTTCTCCAGCATCAACTTTCTCCGAATAATGCAAAAGATCTGCAAAAACAAGGCTCACCGCAATCTATTACTTGTACAATACAAATCCTCTAATATCTTAAAGAAAGCCTTAAAGATACCACAGCCAGAATTACGATTGTATACCCTCAAACTTTTCAAGAATCAAGTACCATACTGTGGCCGAAAATGGCGTCAAGGTAATATGCGCGTTATCACCGCTGTTTACTTACATTGCCGGCCAGAACTTCGCGACGATTGGCTGGCTGGAAGTGATGTCGATGCAGATGTCGAAGAAGCTCTGCCATTGGAACAGGCTTTAAGGGCTTTAACACATTGGCACAACATCAAGCGTTACCCCGACCAAATGGGTGCCGATACAAAACTCCTGGAGGAAGAGCATGACTTTTTCGTGCGGGAATTAGAACGTATGGAATGGACAGAGGATTCCATTGAAGGGGACAGCGTGGACGGTTGGGAAAATAATGGAAATTGGTAACAGGCCTGCCCCTTGGCAGATGATTTGGTAATAACCTCTGATGTGGATTGTGCAATGATTAGGTATGCATGACTGGATTAGCGTAGGGCATTAAAAAGGGATCTCAAGTTCCGGCTTTGGCACAGGTTTTGTTGCAGGTCTAATTCTCCGAATTGTTTTGACGTGGTGAGGCTTAGCAAGCTATGTTTGTTTCGTTTCATTTTGTTTCTCGCTTGTCGTTGCCCAGATAACTGTCAACCGTTTCAGTTCGGTTACAATTGGCCAGATGTGTTTCCAAAACTCAAGACCAGATCCTCTTACGATGTTGTTATTTAAGTATTAGACGGCAGAGGTAATCTACCCAGCCTTTGGGACCGGGGGTCAAGCATGCATCTCAACATTTCCACTGATCTGGAAGATATTTTGAATTGGAGCAAAAACAGACGTAGCTATGTATTTCATTCATAAGATCTCCACGAAGATTGGTCTGCAGAGTCATTATGACGCTTTTGATGATATTCTTTTCTCTTCCAGGATTAAGAGAGCATCTTCTTGAATCCTCATTACCGCTACGCCTATCAGATTTAGTCTGCTGGAGTCATGGCTACCGCTGAGATATCTGCTTTAAAAGCTGTGGTCAGACAGTCCCCACGAACATTTTCTGCTTTTTCAAGGTCAGTGACTTGTTTTGTATCGGGAGCCTGGATTCTGCCTCTCACACCTTTCTCAGCTTAAGGCTCTCTCATGCTCTATATAAACGATGAGGCGCTCTTCGCATAGCAGAACCTCCTTTGCAATTTCGAACCTCTTTTGGAATATCAATCAACCTTGAATCAAGTCATATCATTACGACCTCACGTTTAAAATTACTTTCCAGTTTAACCCCCTGCTCCTCCAACCTAACCGCCATGTATAGAAAGCCAAAGCTCATCTCTACCTTGAAATCACGAATCATCTGAAGATTGACGACAGGGCCAACATCTGCTTTTGGATTTTGTTGCACGCCTAATTCTCCGAAAATCTGTAAGTCCTGGTCCGTGGTTCAATGTCAGCATCATGCCTTTCATGAAGCTTTGGCCACAACTTGGTCCATTGAGGTTTCGCCATGACAAAAACATCAACTGTTTTGCTTGTTCTATTCGATACCATTATAGCAAGTCATTGTTCTTAAGACTGACGAGGTTGATAGCTACGGAAAACATATCTAGTTCTCATAAGTTCACACACAACCATCCCGAGCCTAAATGGGAGGTCTAATCGACTGGCGTGTACATCCTAATTAGAGAGTTTCAGGTGTTTCCTACTCAACGTATAGAGCAGAACAGGTGTTCCTGCCATGTTCTCTTATGTGGAGTCACTTTCCACCGTTGTAATTACTGTGGCTTTAGACATTCCAAAGGGTTGTCACATTAAATAGAGTAATCCCTGGCTCCAATGAGCATCTGGAAATTTTCATTGCTACCCTACCCTATATTTTGCTACTTAGATCAGCATTTGACCTGTGTTATAATGATATCAAAGCCATAGCCCTTCACTTTTCTTGAAAGCAAACAAAACTCAATCGTGACAATTTCCTGACCTGCTCACAGAGTAGAAATTGTACTTCTTGTTATATAGCTTGGCTACAAGTAGCTCGGCTACTACAGTTACATTTAATTATTATCGGACCAGCCTCAGTTGTCACATTGAAGAATTCAACAAATCGTATTTTATCGCTCTTAAGGCTCTTTGATTGGATATTGTAAATAATTTCACATCCTAACCAATAACCCCTTCCATATGTCGAAGCTCCGAACAGCCCATGTCCTATAACAGCTTAATCAAGCCGAGCCAAGACGTGCACCACATAGTACATAAATGTCCCGCCGGGTACTAAGGCTCAAATCTTAATCCATAAATTCAGGCACATCTTGATAATATCTCCTTACGAGCTGGTACTTGCTTCAGACGGGTATTGGCGCGGCGGACCCGTGGCGATCTCGGATTATATGATAAGCATTTCGTCAGCAGCCTGCAGGTTTGTTGCCCATCGCGCCTCTGTTGGCTTACGTTTCTTTTTCCAACGACGGCCTTTTTGTTGCATGTTCTTACGGGGGATATATAGCCCGGAGTTTAGGAGCGCGAGGCTCTGCTTATGACAATGTGGAGGGATGCTTACTTGTGCCATACTACATGTGCAAACACAAAAAATTGTACCTTTACACTAGGTAGACAATTCAGCCTGCACAATTTAGACGCACATGACTCTGAGTCTAGGTCAATTCATTACTGGTTTTCATCTCATACTTCTCGTAAGGCTTTGCTAATGATTCTGTTGTCGTAGCTCACAACCACCTTTCTTCATACATACTTTTAAGCGGGACAACATATTGAAATGCGCGCTCTGAACTACGTTCCATCTGCTACTGCCTCACTTCATCTGCAACAAAAATAAATACCTTTCAGTCTTTTTGTTACAGGAATGCTGTATATAAATGCTACAGTAGTGAATTCTAATATGCAAATAGGCGAGACACCATTCTCTCTGGGTTTTTTTGAGTTTCAAACGGTTGTAGAGGTGCATAACAATACTTCAGCTAGAGTTAGATTCCAAAAAGATAGGTGAAGACATACTAATTCAAGGGTTTCAAACTCTTAGGTTCATCGTGGAACTTCATTCTCTGATTCAGTATAGGAGACGACATGGCAATCAAGACTAAGTTTGCGTTATATCATGTGTAGGAAAGACATTCTTCACTAATTTCTGGCTGGCTTCGATCAAAGTAAATAGTAGTAATTATTCTCATGAGAACTGTACGTGCTGGATATTTATTGGTATAGTGAACTTGTAACTGGAGGCTATATTGTAGACTGTACGTATAGCTTACACTCTGTCTAGTATTGACTTACCAAAGCACTGATTTTCACTAATCATGTATCATACTATTCAAGAGATGCTCCTATTGGAACATGATCTACTCAGTAAGATCGTTCTATTTCGCAAAGTGCTTAGAGCAATAAGATCTTTCCATCGCCAGACTATACACAGAATAATAGACTCTACATGCCACTCATAAACGGAGTAAAAATCCAAGATGTTTACTACAACAACATGAGACAACAGGGGAATTGCCAATTGTGGTTGGTGGTAATAATATAAAGGGTTTCGCTTAATAGCTTATCCTTCCACGGGGTTGATTTTCAATAGGTAATGATGTATGAACTTAATCAGTGACCATTACTCTCACCAATATGTGAACTTGATGGGGTATAGTTTTGAATGAGGGATAGGATGGTGGCTCAGATTTCGATAACAACAATCATGCGTGGCCAAATCTCATGCGAGGAACTAAAACCCCAAATGAAATTTACCTAGTAGTTAAGATCTTTAATAGTCGCACCAAAATCTTGTAGACAGATTATTATGTCACTTCATTCCCGGATCACACTCGAAAGTCGTTCCACCATTTCCCTTGATCCATCAAGTTTCCTTTCTCATCGAACTCCACACCCTCGTCCTGCAACAACCCTCTTTTCATCTTCTGGTTTACACCCGAAGGTGCATTTTGGGGCTCGCCCTTGAAGCCACCAATAGACTTTCCAGGTCAGTTCTATAGCATGTATGCTTTCTCCAGTTGAGACTCACCCCATTAGCTTGGATTATTCGATGGCAAGGAACTTCTGGTGCATATGGATTACGTCGCAAAGCTCCGCCTACCGCTCGAGGAGAGGAGTTCAGAGCTGCTGAAAGTGATGCGTAGGATGCGATTTTCCCTCGTGGAATCTGGCACAGGAGAGCATACACTCGCTAAATGAAGAGTAAGTAAGATGGGTGCTTCGTGAAGAGGGGATAAAGTATACCTCTTGGTAAGGAGTCACAGCCATTATCGGTACTTTATTCCAGAAATAACATGTCGCTATCTTCATACGCAGGAAAAGATATCCTATATTAATACTGTTGCACGAAAGCACGTGTATCAGTGCTGATTCGTCAATTCCAAAGCATGCCCCACTATATTAGACTCATATACCAGAGTATCACTTCCATTCGTGACTTTCACAACAAGAATAGACACTTTCTGCTGCTCCTTGAAGCCACCATTCACTCACCGATATTTCGAGTCTTATCTAGATACAGACCAGGTCTCAATGTCTCACTATGCCACTTCTTCCTCCCGCTGGAAAGCACTTATGCTTCGGGACCCAGCAGCTTCAAGTGCATTTATCTACGGGGTGACCTCTACAAAGATTTACTGTCGACCTGATTGTCCTTCTCGTCTTGCGCGCCGCGCTAATATTGTATTTCACGATACCGCAGCTCAAGCGGAAGCGGCAGGCTTTCGAGCTTGCTTACGATGTCGTCCTTCTGCTTCAGCCAAAGATGACCTTCAAAAGACCGCCATAAGAAAAGCTTGTGCTCTAGTGGATTCTGAGAGAAATGGACGAATATGGAGTGTGAAGGACCTTGGCAGAGAAGCTGGTTTGACTGAGAGCCATTTTTGCAGGACTTTTAAAAAGATTATGGGTTGTACCGTGGGAGATTACAGAGCAATGATGACTCTTGTCAAGCCTATAAGCAACACTCCTTTGGACAGCCCTGATACCTTATTGCTTGAGTCAGAAGACGTAGTCTGGAGTTCTTTCGTTGATTTCGGACCGGAATGAGATTTGTAGATAGGGAGTCAAGTACGAGGCTTCAAGCTGGCGGGACTTAGAGTCGAACTTGTTTACAGCTTCTGAGCTCATTCAAAAAGAAGCAAACAAAGTCAGTGTATTACGACCATTCTAAGATTATTACAAACACAACGACCTCTTCTCACGCCTTGACTGCTGAGATTGGGGATCTGTAGCAATCATAAATTTGGTGATACGTAAAACTCTAGGTAGTTTTTAGGACTAAGAGTTATGTCTGAAGTAGTACGCACACACGTGCCATGTAGAAGCTTAGGTTTGGTAAAAGTAGCTAGCCTTTGTAGTCAGACCAGTCAAACACACACAAGTGAAGACTGTGTATTTTGATCTTCAACTATATCAATGAAACCTCAATTTTGGATGAAACAATGCAGCTTGAAGGCTTGAATTCTCTTAGGAGCCAGGCTTTTCTACCCCATCCACAATGTAGTGCACTAATGTATAATTAATTGCTGTCAAGGGGCCTACAGCGACTGAAAAGAGGATGGTACGTATGTAGAGGGTTCTGTATGTGTAGCACAGTCTAGAGAAGAAGATATTTAAGGACAGCAGTAGCGGGGGAGGGGTGTTGTGGCCTGAGGCACACATCCTCATTAGCTAGCATACTTAGACCACTCCCGTACGGAGAGCTTCCTTCCCTAGACTTTACCAAAACAAGAAACCTTTACACACGTTTTACGCACAGGAACCT
>Ga0247810_10000177_pt1 | contig 101421 bp, 107 predicted proteins | sample UWRJL119311C1_FD_179918 | JGI IMG/M metagenome (GOLD analysis project Ga0247810, IMG submission 179918) | Plant litter microbial communities from Arlington Agricultural Research Station in Wisconsin, United States - UWRJ-L119-311C-1 | ecosystem: Environmental > Terrestrial > Plant litter >... | reverse complement strand
AGTGTGATTTTGATTTACCACACGTCGTATACGAGCAGAAAGCGTACTATTCATCTACTGAGAGTAGTAATATGCAATACAGTAATATGCGCATTTGGACGGACACATGCGTAATCCACTACTGGCTTGGGTACAAAATGTGCAGGGGAGGTAGCGCCTAATTACACCTGTCTAAGTCGCCGGGAAGGTTGGTAGCGGATGCTTGGCGCTGGTGCTGGCTCTGGAAGTCGGAAGCCAGGGAGAAAGTGAATAATACTGGGGACTGGACCAAAACACAAAGACAAGAAACAACGACGGTCCCAGCCAGTCCAGGGTGGAGTCGACCAAGACACACCTTTTTCCTCCTCTTTATCCTGTCATCCATCCCTCTTCGTACATTCGTTTGCTTCTTGGATTCTCCTCGCAATATAGTCAACACGCTGCAAAGCGGCACTTCACCTCACCCATATAAGCTCTTATCGTCGCCCTTATCATTCATAGACGGACAACGGATGATGATTCGGACGGTGATCACAGAAACACAGTTCAAGCTCCGAACACACCTCTCCACAGCACCTCACGATAGTCAATTGTTCTAGGCCAAGGAGTTGACTGTGCAATTCCTCTCTACTATCCGGTATTTCCTTTGAACGCGTCAAGATACTTGTTATATTGGCACCAAGGACGAATTACATTACCCGTCCACCACACTGATTTTCTACCAAGAGACAATTGGCACTGAGCATTAGCTAGTCAACTGCTGGAGGCTGGGCAACGAATGTACTACAACTTGTGCTAGACGTCACTATCTCCCAATTTCTACAGTCTTCTCAACTACATACTATTGTTTTCACCTGAAATCAAGTCCCGGATCACGACTGCAGACACCCTAGCTCATCCGATATACATCACACGGCACCTGGAGCAATGGCGTTTGCTTCATCATGGACCGCGTCGTTCATTTCTTCTCTGGCAATTTTGAGCACTATCATAAATCCAGTCCGATCTGCAGATATACCCGAGACAGTCCCTGGACGAGATGCCAATGGAAAGTCTACAAAGCTGCTAGCAGATCGATACCCGGCGCTGTACACTGGTGACTTTGGGGACTGCATGGGTGGACAAAGTCTCATCAATCTTACGGCTTTTGATGCTGCCTACTATGCCGACAACTCTACGGTTCTTCTGAACATGCGAGGAACTACAAGTCTGCGGAATGAGTCTTTGATGAGTAAGTTTCATTACCGGACATTATCAATCACTCTTACTAACAGCCATCTAGTTCATATATCGGTAGATGCATGTATGTAGCTCTTTATTTATATGAACGATCGATCAATATACTAATAGTTTCAGATGGAGAAGATAGATTCGATATGACTTTTAATCCATGCGATTCCAACTTCGCTACGTAAGTCTACCTGTGGTTTCCATAATTTCCCAAATCTACTTCGAATATGAGTCTAATTCCCAGCTATAGTCTGTGCCCAATAACAGGCAATACCCCTATTACTGGCGGAGCTACTATTCCTGTTTCTTCAACTGACGTTGCTGGTATTCCCGACCTTGCCTTGGTCATCCCAGACTTCGAGGGATTCGCGACCATCCGCATCTTTTCAAACTCTTCACAGACAGAGATCGCCTGCTTTAAATCAGTCATGAGAAATGGTGCCAGCTTCTCACATCCAGCAGCAATCGGCTCTGTGCTTGGAGTCTTCACCTTCATTGCTTTGCTAGCTTCCTTCGCTACCGCAATCTACGGCGTTAGTGTGCCACATATCCGGACTCACTACGCACACTCGTTATCGATCTTGGTTGTATTCGAAGTCTTTCAGTCGATTTTCTTTTCTGGGGCCTTATCTCTCAACTGGCCAAGTGTATGCGCCGCATTCTGGAGTAATTTCGCTTGGTCTGCCGGGCAAATTTACTCGCCATCAATTATTAATGCAGTTAACAGCTTCGTTGGAATTGCAGGAAATTCGAGCCAGGTGGGTGGTGCTGGTTCTACTCTTTTGAATACCAATGGAGGACTACAACAGCAGATTTACGGACGGTCCCTAGAGAAGCTGTTGGACCGCAGCTCAACACCACTTTTCAGTCAAGGTCGTGATATCGCAAGCGAGATCTACAGTAGAGCTGTCGAAGAGAATAACGCCACCGAGTCAACGGAGAAAATGTATGAATGGGCTGGTCGTGTTGTCAGCCCGGGACTCCCCCTTCCTGGCAATTGGTCTGGCTTTGCCGGCGGGCTCGTAGATGTTGAAATACCTGTCGCAAGCTCTTTCCTCATTGGCTTTCTCTGGTTCCTTATCTTGGTCGCAATACTTGTTGGAGCCACTATTCTCTTCAAGTATGGTCTGGAACTGCTCAGCAAGATGAAATGGATTAAAAGCGATCGCCTAGTCTTCTTCAGAACTCACTGGATCGGATTCCTCGGACTTATTGTTCTCCGAACCATGTTGATCGGATTCTTCATGATGATGACGTTGACTCTGTTTCAATTCGCTAACGGAGGGAAGGCTGGCCCGCTAGCAGTGGCTGTCATTGTATTCCTTGTATTCTTTGGTGGTGCTTTCGGCGTCTCATACTATGCATGCTTCTATAGATCGCGCTATGGGACATACTCATCACAGTCAGATCGTGTTTACTTTCAACGTACCAAGGTCTTGAAATTTATTCCCTTCTACAAGACCACAAGAGAAAGTTCGATAACAGGAGATGAAGAAAAACCCCAATCCTCAGGATCGATACCACTGCCGCGGGTGCAGTTTGTAGCCTCGGATGCTGAGAAGAGCAGCGTTCATGGAGATGCCGACTATATTAAGCGCTTCGGCTGGTTGTCTGCCCGCTATCGGCGCACACGATGGTGGTTCTTCGCCTTCTGGGTTATCTATCAATTTGTTCGGGCATGTTTTATCGGTGGTGCTCGAGCAAGCCCAGCCGCACAGGTGATTGGTCTCTTCATTTGGGAAGCCATCGCCTTTATTGTCATTATCTGCATTAATCCCTTCGAAGGCGCTCGCAACACTGCGCTTGCAGTATATATGCTAGGTTTCAGCAAGGTAGCAACCGCTGGTCTATCTATTGCTTTCCTTCCCCATTTCAACGTAGCACGAATCCCAACTACCATAATCGGCATCATAATCATCATTATTCAAGGAGTATTGGTTATTGGCCTTCTAATACTTATTGTTCTCAGCGCTGTATCAAGCTACATATCCCTTACTCGAAATCGAGAAGAGATCCGACCTCAATCGTTGGCAAATATTCGAAAGAAGTATTTTAGTACCATTGAGAAGAAGGCTACTGATCTTCCACCGACGCCACCTGCTCTGCCAGAAGAACCCAAGGAGCCGTACTTTGCTCTCAAAACCGTCCGTAGGGCACCCAAGATCGAAGATGAGGAGGCTGATGACATTGATGATTTCCCTGACATGCAAAATATACCACAGCCAGGTCCTCAAGCTCAACATTCTCTAGCCGGCCGTAACAGTCGTTCCAATAGTATGGCCAGTCACTACAGTACTGTTCCTTATGGAGCACGAGTACATCGTGCTAGTTGGAGCTCTCGCGATTTTCAAAGCTGGCAAGACAACGAGGGAAGAGTTGACTCTTTATCTGGACCTCCTTCTCGCGGTAATAGTGGCATGTATGGTGTACCTGTAACAAATAGTCCTTCGTCGGCTGGACCTATGGTCAAGTCCCGAATGTCACAAGCTAGTCTGAGACTACCTTTAGCTACAAAAGAGCATCCTGCGGAAACACCAATCCCAAACGGGCCATCTGCAAATTGAAGATGGATCGTAATCGACCATATCATGAAGTAACGAATGAAAGGTATAATGGATAGATAGAAAAGCGTTCTAAGCAAAGCTGCACAACGCTTCGATTCTTACACAGCGTAGGCGTTTTTGATTATCTAAATTGAAGTTCTGCTTAAGAAGAACATGTACGTAGAGGATAGACTGCATTTGCATTTGGGGGTATGCTAGTGAAATGGCTTCCTTCCCAACTCGGAGCATTTGATATGGGGCGTTCGGGGAACTCACCTTACATATTGTAACTAAGAACACTAATAAGTAGCTTGCCAAAATCGCAAGCACTCACAGCTGTACAGGCTGTTACAATCCAAACTCGTTCACAACAAGCATTTTTGGACTTTTAGCTTCATACTCCATAAAGAGACGGGACTGAGTTTCATGAAGAGAATTCTGTGGTTGACGCGTATTTCGCGATTTTGGTGAATTTGGATTTTCCCTCTTCGCTTCAATACTACGCGTATGATCCTTTGAAAGCTTCACTGCTTTCCTCCTCACCCTCACAACTTATTTCCAACTCCTGTGTTCACGCTATCCTAATATATTCTCAACGATCGTGATATAATGATGCTTCATTAAACGAAAGGCTTATCATAATTGTTCCTTCTGTATTTGTCTTCCTTACCACCTACCACCGCCCAATACGGCTTACACTTTCTGTGAGCCCCGACATCCAATAGAGAGTCAATTCCCCCGAGAACAGCTGATAGCTCAAAGATGTTTTACAGTCACGAAAGTAAATACGTAAATCTTAGCTTCTTAGTCAGACATTTCGCTAATTTCTGAAAAGTCTTGACAAGTCGAAAGTATGGAGTCGCAACGGTCTGGTATGTTTACACCTTCAAAAAGCTCATCTGCTTGCGAACCAAGCATCGCTCTATATCTGTATTACAATAAGTAGAACCGTATCTAACCAGTTCTTTCTTTTCCAGGCTTGTGGCGACCCTCGGCGCGAAATCAGGTACGAGGAAAGTTACAAGAAAAGCTATCCTTGATGTAGACGTACCCATGGCTTGCGAAACATTCATTGAGCCAGCGGCACCGATGGCACTGAGACTACAAAGTAATCTTCTGTAAGCGAGCGACATAAATCGACAAGAAATTGTAGCTGACAAGCGAAAAGCTATGGAGTTTCTAGGGTCTACGACCAACAATGTAACTACGTCCTTGCAGATGTGCAGGCAACTCGGAACACTATGCGCGCTTTGTCAAGCGCATTCATGGGCAAAAACCTTGACTCTAATGCTGGAAAGGCTCGGTAGGTTATATTCTCTGATAGCTGAGGCACAGCTAATCTCATATAGTCCCGGCCAGCTCGTTCTGATGGATGACCCTGCTTTCGATCCTAACATGGCTCTTCCCGCTCTCGACTTCGACCTCCCAAGCCTGCAGATGCCCGACTCGCAGTTTAATAGTTCTTCCCGATCGATGATGTCCATTCGTGGCCGTAGTGGATCTGTTAACTCGCATACTATGTCCGCCATTGGCATTGACCTTCCGTCTTCTAGCATCCATGGTCACTCGTATCAGCTACCCGATGACCCATTCAGTGCTTCTTCGTTACGGAAACACGAAGGAATTGGACGGGAAATATTTGACGATGAAGCTCAGATTTTCCAGGATGATATGCTCTTTGAGTTTGATGCCAATGGAGAAATGCGAGATATTGGTATTGATGAGCGCACTGCTAGACTTGCAAGTGCTATTAATGCCGATCGCCTGGGGGATTTCTCTGCCGCCAGTAGAATTATTCAAAAGGAGCATGAAGACGATCAAAATCTTCTTATTGAACACAGTATGGCTGAGTTTGATCTGATGGATTCAGTCGACGTGCAAATGCTAGCTCATGCTGATCCGTTCCCAATGATGGTCGGTGGTCTAGGTGGGAGTGATCAGCCACAATCACAAGTTACTGATTTTGTTTATTCTGAGGAGAATTCAGCTGTCTCAGCTGAAGCAGCTCAAACTCGGCGTAAGCCAAAAGCTCCTAAGATGTTGGAAATAGACAGAGTCACCGAACTTCTCAATGCAGATCTTCGTATTTGGCAATCTGAATACCTGAATAATATGATGGCTGTATCGTTTGCGCGAATGAACAAGACAGCCAATGTCCAGGCAAAGAATAACGCTATGTTTTACGTCTATGGTTCTGGTCTCAATGGTGTTGGAGCAGGTATTGGTTCATCCAAGATTCCATCTCCTCTCACACTATTTTCGGGTGAGTCATTACTTTCCTTGGTAACTGGAAATCCACCTCCATCACCTAAGCATAATGCCAGAAAGGGTAAAAAGCGAGCTCAAGAGGATGATGGAGATGCCTATTCTCCTAAGCGCGCACGCCATAGGGATCCTGAACAGGAGCCTGAGCATGAATTAGCCCGAATGGTTGAAGATAATGGAGAATTCATAATGGATGATGGTACCGAAATCGGCCGAGATGCTGCTGAAGCCATAGATGACTACCACTCCTCAGCTGTCATGCCCTGGAACGTTTCCCAGTCTCTTAACTCTTACCAGCGCGGTGTCGCCTCTAGTCTTTCAGGCCGCCTTCCATCTCTAGGTAGCTACCGCCTCACCTCTGCTTCTCCACTTATCGGTCGTGGTGCCCCTTTACCCAGCAATATGGATCACCTTGATATGACAGATCTCGACCAAATCATGTACGACCGTGATGATATTGTATCACTCGACGAAGATGCCGCTCTTCGCAGTGGCGCCTCTCAAGGCCTCCATATGACCTCTTCCCAAGTTGAAGCCGAGGAATTTGAAATTTACGGCCCAGCCGCGCAAGTAGATACACAAACCGCTGCAGCTTCGCAATGGGTTCGCGAGGTCCTGAATCTCGAGTCGAGAAATTTCTTTGATTATGTCAGTAACTCAATATCTGAAAAGTACCCCGACGACCTAGCTCTTCGGGATCCGAATGATGAGGATTTGATTGAGGATGATAAGCACGTCACGTTTGAGGAGCTATTTGATCCTAACACAAACAGCAAGATAGTGGCTGCCCAGGCCTTCTATCACGTCTTGAGTCTGGCAACTAAGAATAGAGTCTGGGTTGCACAAGACGTTGAGAAAGGTATCTTTGAACCGTTTGGCGAGATTCACATCGGTATTCTCTCTGCATAAATAACTCAACGCGTTAGATACAGGTGTTTCTTTTTGGCAAACTATGGAAGCAGGCTTGCTATTATCATGGACGACTGTAGGGAAGAATTTGTATTTTGTGGTTAAATATTCTATATGGTGTGGTTACTTGTGTTACTTGCTATGGACATGGATCTTTGCTATATGACGTTATGAGGGAAATAACTTGCCGGAAAGGGATGAGATGGACAGATGGAAAAGCTGTATACATACATTAGACACTTGCTTTTATTATCTTGCTAATCAACTGAACTCTCATTGACTTCAATGTGATCTTTGCCTAGCCATAGCTCATATGTTTCTAGAATCCTATTGAATGAATTCCTCAGCTAAACACTACATCACTCAGAGAGGTAAGAAATAGACGAAAACCAGCGGAATTTCATATACTCTATTGATTATTGATTTTGGCAAAGACAATAGCTAAACCACACAGCTAATAATCTGATGTACACTCAAAAATGCAACCCAACCCAATAGCCAACAAATATGATACTTATCAATTGAAAATCACACACAGGCTCCCATTTCCCTTCTTTTGCTGGCCATTTATAATACACTCGCAGGCGTGAGTTCTTGAATTTAGACTGAGGAGATCGATTAAGGATATGATATGTCGAGTGTAGGCCATTTACTTCTTGGTTTCGTCGAAGCGTCTGGGAGGTTTTCTTGAAGAATCGCTCAGGTCCACTCCAATAGTCACTCATATGTATAAATCAACAAGACGACAATGACGATGATCTCAGTAAGCTGATAATCCACAATATACGCTATGACTCTCACGAGCGTCCGAGTGTTCCCATGTTGATATTCGGCAAACCCTACGAGCCGAGAAGCTAGGCTGGGCGAAATTTCAGCCTACGGTAAATAAGTACTTCATCTTCTTTTCAATCATCAGGCAGTAAGATCCTCGAGAGGCAAAATCCACCACGGCAGACCTAATCTGTCTGATCAACGCGGTATGTATGAAGAAAAATTAAATAAATTTCGGCTGATAATATGTTCTTTGACCTGAAAAGTATGGAATGTCTTTGCGTGCTCTAGGCGGCTTGGCAGTAACGATTCTCAAGCACGGAGCGTTTGAGAGGATTGCCGCTGACGAACTGCGACCTCGACCCCTCCTTCAGAAAACGAAATCTTTGAGAAAGAACCTGATATTCATTGGCCGATGTGAAAGCTCTCACTCTGAAGCATCGATTTTGAAAAAGCTATATTCGGCTTCTAGCTAATGGTGTAAATAGCCGATAGACCCCATAGTTCAGCAGAGGTATCTGATTGAGTACGTGTTACACTGTAATTGCAAAGTAAACTTCACCTTGCTTTCGTTTAGCAACAAGCAATTGGCAATTCTGATTGTTTATGGAGCTGCCATCTCTACGAAGCTGACGGGAAAATTTAGTAACACGTTGGGTTGAATATTGCGGAATTAGAAGAACACCTATAATGGGCGAAACGTGATTCCGATATAACTGTTCTTCAAATCTGTTAGGGATGGTAGAATGGTCATGGCAAACGGCCTCAAAACTGTTTTATCACGTAGTTCAATGGATCGTGTGACAATAGCCCGAGCCAAACAACTACACAAACTGCAGTACATACTCAGGGTAGCCCCTGAAACACCCTCGCTTAAATACTCAACATCAGTTGGTGAAGCAGTGCTCGTCTCACCTACAAGGCCTGCGATTCTGTCAGTCCAGTAAGAGATGAGCAGAGCATCAAAAAATGGTAGACGGAGGCATATATCCTTGTATATACTATACTAAAACATTATTCCGTCTCCGTCCCAGGTGACTACTCACGGATCTCCTACACTCTAATATGTGCCGACCTGCAGAATCTGAACACAGATACGAGCAACTCCACTTCAAGTAAGCTCGCCATGAGATGACTTTCATAATTATTAGACTAGCCTAGTACCCAATGAGTTTGTCACGAATACCTCTTGATCGAGTCTTCCGGTCAAATTCCAAGTCGAGTCCTCCACGCGATATTATCACCCAGGACAATAAAGCTGTAGGGCCGAAGCCATTGCCTAGTCCGCCTTACGAGAGTCAAAGTAAACCTTTCGAGCCAGCTATAATAACTTCACGTCCAATAATGTCTAGCCCAGCGTCGTCTTTCATGTCTGGTCCTCCGCAGCGCGTGATGATGGGAACGAGAACGCCTCAGATGATTGAGTATGAGCGTCAAGCAGAGGAGAGGGCAAAGGAGCAGGAAAGAATGGATGAAGAGAGAGCACGAAGTATGTATAGCACATCATTCTTGCATTTAATAAATCAAGATACTAGTCATCTCTTTCAATCCCCCAATGCAGGCAATGCTAACACCGGTTTTCCACAGTGCAGGACGAGCTTTCAGCCATGGAGCGGGAAGCGGAGCGCATCGCGCAAGAGGAATACGAAATGGAGCAATACTACCAAGCCGAGGCGCTGCGCCATGCCGAGGAGTTACGGGCTCATCAAGAGGAAATTCGGAAGCACCAGGAACGGGTTCGAGCGCATGAGCGACGGATGAGGGACCACGAAGCCAGCTCGGAGGCTTTTGCGAAAGTGATCGCGATGCCGGCAAAGGCTGGAAGAGATAAAGCTGTCCCCTTCATGCCGACACCTGTGAAGAGAACTGGCACTGGACTGAAAGGAACGGGTCCGTCTCTTCCCAACGGCACTACATGAGGGGAATAAATTTTTTTGGAAATCATTAAAACTAAACCAACCATCCCTGAAATCGCCCAAACTCAGCGCCGCGTAGCTATGACAAAAGAACACCAAGATGTATCAAAAAAATTGTCTATTGAGTAGAGACTTATGATCGGTATCTTGATGGTGCTTAAAAGATCGAGGGAGATAGTCAAACCTGTTCTCTAGGGTACGCAGGGCGATGTAAGTTTAATCTAGCCACTCACGATCTATTTCATGTCTGATAGCTATACAGGACAGTAGACGTCTGGATATTATGTCAAAATATTATATCACGCCAAGTCATTATTTTAAATGATGGTTCAACTATTTGGAACAGTTCGAAGGAAGATATTGATAGCACAGCGTAATCTGGGGACAATTAGGCGGGCTTCTTCACTTGATAGTATCAGCATCACCGTATTCATGAAATGGGGTTTAAAAGTCAATTCTGAATTGCCTTATACAATCTGAGTCAGTTGGAGCGGTCAAACTTGATAGAGTCGAGAAACAGTCGGGGAAACTTGAAAAATGTCTTGGTCGCAATGATAATATCAGAACTAAAAACCATATATGATGGAGTCAAATCCTGACGGGTGGGTCTTGCTTTTCTCTTAAAGAACGAATTTTTTAATCATAGAGTTCAAGTGCAAAGTGGAATTCAGAAGCTACCCTAATTACAATTTCCTATATAAATCGAGGGCCAATAGTAAAATCCAAAGACATGTCCTCGCCCTATGTGCAAGTACTTGGGAAAGCAAAAGATCCAACTATAAGTAAATCACGGACCATCATCTTCATCAAGAAGATCAAGACTGACTAGATCACCCCAATCCGGCATGTTTAAAGATGGCTTAGCAGTTTGAAGAGAGTAGCTGAGTCGTATGTAGTATGCGAATGATTTGTTGTGCCGTGTTGTTTGTGAAGAGGATGTGTGTGGAAGATGGTGGAAAGAAACGTCAAAAGATTTATCTGTAAAAGTTTATCAGTCTTATCTTGGAGAATAAGGAGACATTCACATGAATAGTTTTTGGGCACTTTAAAGCTGATGCTTAAAACTTCACAAATTTTGAGTTTTTCCTCACCAATGATGTTGTATCATTTTAAGATACCATCGGACTTGCTATCATGATCAAATTGACCGCATAACTAATCTAGCCACTTACATTACTCCTGGTGTCTTCCTCCGATATACTGCTCTGTTTTGAAATATCTCAGAAAGTGATCATATGTGCTTATCAGGTATGTTGTAGCTATTGAGGAAGATACAATACCTCTTTGTGTGGAAAGGCGAGAAGTTTGGCCTTTATATGTGAACCAATTGAATGCTAACTTATTAGCTGTACACGTCAGAACTTCTCTTACCACTTGCTTACAACATAAAGAAACCCATGAGTTTACAGAAGCTTATGGCTAGAGAATCCTTTTTGAACGCGTCTTTAACAATCTATAGGAGAGAGTTGATCAGCAGTCACCACTAAACATGAGATGGATACTACGCTCAGACTCACCTTGCTAAAACTTTCGACTTCTTAATTCCTCAGCTTCTACTCACCAGAAAAGAATCTGCGCCTCTGCGCTGTTCGAGTCGTATAATATGGGACCTTCGAAATTGATTTCCGCCTCCTTCACTCCTTTTAATTAATGATACTCACTCATTTTACAATTTGCTGTTGCGAGGTTTCAGAGACATTGACCTAGCACCGTCTATATTCTCAAACAGTTCCTCAACCAGTTCCTCGAAAGACCTGAAAGTTATTGGATATATCAGAACAACAAACATTGGACTCGTGCGGTAAAGGTTTGTCTATCTAATCCATGCAACTCTTTCGCCTCATACTCAGATCTTACAGCTCGATGGCGCAAAGGTGTAGAACATGCCTCCTTCGAATTCCACTGCTAAATAACATACGACACAACACACACACACACATATATATATTGAACTTGGAAGTGGACAGGTTGTTGGCTAATACATAACAGGGATGAGGGAATGATGATCTGTGAAACTCTTTACGATTTCTAGTTTTGTGGCTTAGAGATGGCTTTATTACACCATTTTTGGCAAAATGCTCGAAGGAACTAGTTATGATCGTTAGAATGGAACAGGTTCGAGTAGCTTGCAGAGACACTGAATGCTTGATATGTTGCGCTTTATTCTTGCATCGATTAACGTTACTTTTCCAATCTTAACTCAATATTGGCCGGTTGCTTCCATTCTTTAAAAGTGGAAGCCGAGAAGTACACCACACGCGTTTAAAACAACCATTTGTGCTTCGCACATATTCCCAGCTTAATTTTGCAGACACAAAGCTTCGAAGACACATTGGGAGACGAAAACCTGTCTGTTCATTGTTCGAAATGGCTGGATAGGGGTACTAAGAGGTAAGCGAGAAGTCTAAATACAGAGATGTAACTTGCGATTTGAAATACTCCGCCGATTAGCTGACCCAGTCTTTATTATCCGAATTGCATGCAATGTTACACAATTGAGGGAAGTAATGTGGTAAGTCGCTGGGATGTACTAACCACCCAGAGAAATGGTATTGGCTGCTATTATAAGGTATAAACTAAAAGCTAGCTCATGAAACACTCTCTAAGCGTGGTCATTTTTAAATAAGCCTCGTCAGATCCTCAGTCCCTCTGATCGCGGCGTTAATTGGGCAGAGTTCTACTCATGTTTACTATATTCCAAATAGTTTGCAGATTGCCAAGGCCCTCGGAAGTCGTCATGGTGGGTCTGGTGGGGGAACATCGGAGACATAGAGGGGTACAAATCACAACTTCAATCTAAAAAGCTTCACTTCCTTACATCCTCATTCTCATCACCAAAAAAGGAAGCTTCAATTTGAATACACCTCAAAACAAACAGCTACTCTATACACACCTCCTATCGCAAATATGGTCCAAGTCGGAGATTCTATCCCAAGCATTGAGCTCACCGAGGGAAACCCAGGTGCTAAGGTCAACCTTTCCACTGAGATTGGTTCTGGCAATGCCTTGATCATTGGTGTTCCAGCTGCTTTCAGTATGCCTTTCTTTCTCAATTTGTTCAGATGCTATAATTTGTGCCGCCGGCTGATCCATAAAATAGGCCCAACCTGCTCCGATACCCACATCCCAGATTACATTAGCAGCCCAAAGCTCAAGGATGCTGGCAAAGTCTTCGTTGTTTCCGTCAACGATGCCTTCGTGTAAGCTTGCGATTCCGGATCTTGTTTTCGTACTGCGCTAATTAATGAATAGCATGAATGCCTGGGGAAAGACCCTCGACAAGGACAAGTCTAGCGGTATCCGATTTCTCGGTGATGCTGGTGGAGACTTCACTCGTGCTCTCGATGTCGAATTCCCTGCTGCCCCAGTTTTGGGTACAAACCGAAGCAAGAGATATGCCATTGTTGTTGAGGGAGGAAAGGTCAAGTCTGTCGCCATTGAGCCAGATAACACCGGTCTTACCAGTGAGTTTAAAGCACTTTTAGATCTGAATTGAGGATTGAACTAATCATTCGAAATAGTCTCTGCTGCCGATAAAGTCCTATAGATTTGTCCCTCTTGCGATGAGCGATTTTCCTTGGTGATAGATTATATATTGCTTGAAGGTTAGGTCGTTTTAGACGGATTAGGAATAAAAATAAAATTCATAAGCTATTACTGGCTATAAAATTTCTCTCGTTCTCGTCACTCCCTTGATTCTATTGGGGGGTGCTCATAGAATTCATTTTGCTTGCATGTGTGAAAAGTATGCACATCATATCTACTTTTTGAAACATCGTTGTCGCTTACTTGACATTCTACAAAAAGTAGCAATTCCTGGAAAGCTAGATGGGACTTTGACGAATCCAGCACGGCGTTTTGACTTTCATATGATTTAGTAATCGTAAATACAGTCATTCTTTGGTAAGTAATAAAGCGTGTATGGAACACGTAAAGAATCTGACTGAGCATATTCAAAGACTGGGCAAGGTCGTTCCAGGTTGGATAGTGCATCTCACACTGCCTAGGAGGCGAAAATAATAATGTCAAGAAGTATTGCATTTGCTAATAACAGATGATAGGCTAACGTTCTATCGGTTCGGTATATCCACGCTTCGCATAAAGATTGACGATATTCTCAATACAAAGCCTCAATTCTAGTGTTCCAGTTGTAGCGAAGTTTAAACTGAAGATCGACTAGATTTATAATTCAATTAATTTGTGAGATTGCCCTAAGATATCAAGTTATGAAGCCGATTTGATGTACAGTAGTTCATATCAAAATATTCCATCTAAATTTAACTAAAATATTCACCCGCAAACACCTCATCCTATGTATACGCTTGACTTTCGCAAAAGCAAAATTCCACCAAATATATAATCAAAATGTAATGCCAGCCAGATTTCATACTTGCCAAAAGCAAACCCATAGAGTTCCATTCCTATGAAATTACTCCAAACTCAGCCCTTCACCGATCATATAACTACATTGATAACTTCATCATGAAAAACTCAGAGAGCTTTTGGCGAAATTTCGACTACCAGTTCCTTCAAAGTCAGGCAGCCCAAGCTCGTAGACGTGATTCACCAAATACACAGAGGCTTCAGCAGACACCAGCTAGACTCAGACAACGACCAAGGCGGGACAAGGAAAACACCGATAAAGAGAATAAACCGCCCCGCAACTACTTTCAAAATCGTCTACCTCGTGGCGAAACGGATCGTGCACCTTTGAGAGATCTCACGAACCAAGCGTGGGTACAGCGCTCAGCACCTGTGGATCGTATCCTATCTCTTGCTGAAATTGCTGCTATTAACCGCGAAACATCAGAACGCTTAAGGCAAGTGGAAATTGCACGAATGGAGAGAGAGTGTGCGGGAGATTCATTGATGGGAATGGACGAAGGACATTACGAAGGTTTGAGAGGGATAATCTTAGAGCAGTTGGAATCTTTGGAGAGGAGAAGGGAGAACGAGGCTATGAGAGAGCAGCTCGGGCAAATCATTGAAAGCGCAGAGGAACTGCACGACGTGGATGAACAGAGGGAAAGCAATGGTAGTACGCCACTCCATCAATTGTTGTAGATGGGATAGCATCTGTGGCATACCATTGTGTAGCAAGTATTCCGAATACAACTTCGCTTAGCTGGAGCCACCACGACGAGATTAAATACAGCTTTCCCATCCAAGGTGGCTAAAATCATTCGCTAGAGTTGCAAGAGTGGTAGAAGGCTTCCGTCTTTTAGCAAGCATTTCCCGATCTCAAAAAAAAAGTCGATAGCTAATTTAAGATCAAACTTATGCACAGAGCCATTAAACATCAGGTTCAGTCATTGTAAGAGAAATCCAAAAATTCGCTTCAGATAAAGTGACTTAGTGATATCAATGAGCATTGGGAAGCAGGAGTTATGGACTGCCAAGATCCCATCAAGTCAAAGAGAGCTTTACTTCATACATAGTCACGCACGTGCTACTCACAAACTCGTCGTGGAGAGGATTGAAGAAAAGTAAGCCATGATGTATAGACAATACACTCAGTGACCTCTAGTCTTTCCTTTCACTAGTTTCAAAGCATTCACCTCCCACTCAGCTGCTCCGCCATAGCTTTCCACCAGATCTTCGACATCAACGGCATCAAATGGAACATCACGACTCCTTCCAATTAGAGCAGTGTTCCTAGTACTCGGTATTCTGAGCATCTCTGTCTCAACAACCCATCCAGATGCTTTGGCAATTTTGGCAACCCACGCAACCAAAGAGGCGTATGCTGAACTTTTGGGTGTAGGTGGCGGTGCACGAAACCGAGCGCCTGAGAAGCAGTGACTACAGCAGGGTATCATCATGAAAGGTGACTCGGAAAGGTTAGCGAGTATGGGTGTCCAAGGAGTAAGTTCATCTGCATGATTTGAGATAATGAAGGTGCCTTTTGGAAAGAGACCATTGTGAATAGAAGCATCAGATGAACCTGGTAGTTTGTGTAGCATCGAAGGAATCAGAACTTGTTCATGCAAGTTCTCTTGCGATCTTTGACTATAAGTGCTCCATGATTTACGTCTTCGTGCATCAAATCCCCATCCATTATAACCCTCCTCAAGTAGAATATGAACAAGCAAACCGTTGCCACAACCTATATCCACAAATCCTGGGAACGTGTTATCTTTGTAAGTATCAGCCCACAGCTCGATGAGGAAAGCTGCGATGTTCAGATCTTCAAATACATGCTTTCCAGGGTCCGTAGTTTCTACCCAGCCATTTATCAAAGCCCTGGCATATTTTTGCTTTAAGCGGGCATATGTATTTTGAACAGTAGCTTGTGGAAGAACAACATCGTGATTGACTCGCTTGACATAGCCCGCGGCGCTTCCCTGGCCATGCTTGTGAAGAACAGCTAGTAAATGTTGAGCCGTTCGTTCGAGCTTAGCAGACCTTGGTTCTTCATTGAAGAACGAGTAATGTATAGATACATCTCCATCCTTGGTCTCAGTGTTGTATTTAAGCAGAAATCCTATCCCACGAACGGCAGGATGGTAGAAGGGTGTATCTATGGGGTCCGATATATGTGGTAGATATGTAACCAAAGACCTAACTTCACCCGATTCTAATACTTGCTCATGGAAGAGGCAAGTTTGATCCAATGGCTTGTCAACTATAACATTCCGCGGTATCATCGTGCGTACTATAACCGTTCTGAGATCAAAGCCCTCAATATGAGTAAGTCTTGGTACAGTCTCCGAATTGGGTTGGAAGTTTTCCGTGAAAGGTTTTTCAACAGAAATATCTGCTCGAAATAGATGATTCGAATTGATATTGGGGTTACGTATCAGGTTCATCATTACTTCTCTGAATATTTCGGGAGGAAAGGAACATTTTTGCTTATAAAGTGGTGTCCAAGTATGGCCAGGTTCTACCAAGTCCGGAGGTAATCCAGAGGCTTGAGGTTCTAGTTGAGAAGTCATCTTCTCATGTTTGCTTGTCTGGCCCGTATTTACACTTTCAATTCGCGTTCCCAATCTATGTAGATCTGATCCAGGACTGTAGTGCCTATGGAAATCGAAGAGAGCTGGATAGATGAATATCACGTGACCAAGCAGATGAGACAGGGGCCTCTCGAACTTAGTTGTATAGATCCAGGGACCGAAATGGATTTTCGAATAACTTCTACTAGTAGTAAATAACTGGCTACTCGATAAATTTGTTTTGCTGCATGCCTACTATTCCGGATTGAATGCATGAGGCTCAAATAAAGGAAATCGGAGGAATCTTGGCTCGCTTCACTAGCGCGCACCACAACCACGACTTTAACGTGAGCATCAACGAGCGGCCAAAATTAACGACAACGACAAATCGATACACAATCCGCCAAAATGCGTACTTACGAAGATACGTTCTCCGGCGAGAAGATCTACCCTGGAAAGGTACTGTTTACATACCCTCCCCAAGCTCTTGGATCGTTCTGCGGAAGTGAAAAGGGGTGGCAATTATGGATTGGGCCCAACTCGACAAATATAATGGATGAAGGGACCAAATTAGCAGACACGGCTCGTGTAGAATGAACGCTGACGGTTTGAAAACAGGGCAAGCTTTACGTCCGTGGTGACAGCAAGATCTTCCGTTTCCAGAACGGTAAGACAGAGTCGCTTTTCCTTCAACGCAAGAACCCCCGCCGCATCGCATGGACTGTTCTTTTCCGAAGACAACACAAGAAGGGTATCTCTGAGGTAAGGAATCTGTGGATTTGTTCTGGTGGTTTTAGAAATCAGATCGGTGCTGATATAATCTTTACAGGAAGTTGCTAAGAAGCGCTCCCGCCGTACTGTCAAGTCTCAACGTGCTATTGTCGGTGCTTCCCTCGATGTGATCAAGGAGCGACGAAACCAGCGACCCGAGGCCCGTTCCGCTGCACGCGCAGCTGCTATCAAGGAGGGCAAGGACAAGCGTGCCGAGGCCGCCAGCGCAAAGAAGGCAGAGAAGGCAAAGAGTGCTACAGGTGCTTCCAAGGGACAATCGAGATTGACGAGCAAACAAGGTGCTAAGGGTGCGCCAAAGAAGATCCAAGCTACGAGTCGTTAAGGGACAGGATTGGTTTTGCTTTGTTTGGGCACGGATTTGCATGAAAGGGGGTCTGGTTCTACACTTGATGAATAGCTGAGAATCGAACTCTGTGCAGCACCGCACATTTTTACAAACCTGTTTCGTGTGATATGAAAAGCGACTCATGGAGCTGCTTCTTCAGCCACCTTCCCCCAGGAGCCTGCAAATGCTTACAAATTCTAAGCTATACAATTTCTAGAGCAGATATTGATATGGCATCCTACCTGAGAGATGTATTGTAGCTTGTAGCTGCGGCAGCCTGAGATTCTTATTGGCTTTTGATCAATTCATGGTTATGCTTTAAGATTATATTGCGTAGTCTAACCCTGAACATTGTTGTGAATAATTCTGCTTATCTACACTGTCACTTAATAGACTGTGTTTGCTGACATCTTGAGACTTGGGACAGCTGCGACTTTAAGAAGTGATGAGGCATTCAAAGTTGGTCACATTATGTATGTAGCTTCTGGCCTCGGTTTGCACTTATATAATTCAGTGACTCTTCTTGATTTGGAAATTTAATTTCCACAGCCATCAGAGCTCTAGACCAGAAAAGCCACATACTTGGTTACTGGGCCGTAAATAATAATCCCCTGGTACTATTCTGCAATCAACCAGACTTCGTTTTGCTAACCCACGATCGTTTAGTTGTCTTGAGTAGGTAAGTTCCCATGGTCGCCAATAACAGCCCCAATATCACAAGCTTTGTACTATCACTTAGTCACAAACTCTGCTTGTCTCCCAACGGTGGTATACGCTCATTCAAAAACTTCTCGACATCATCAATTTCATCTGGGTCAGCACTGTGAGCTAGACCTGGGTAGAACTTTAGCTCCACTTTGTGGCCTTCGTTGGTTAAGGTTTCTTTGGTGAGTTGTCCCCATTTTGGAAGAACTAGGGGATCGACTTCTCCATGTCCCATAAAGATCGGTGTATCTTTGTTTGGGCTATCCGCTGGTATGGATTCCTTGAATTTGTCGTGCATCAAAAGATAGCAAGAAAGACCAACAATGCCTCCGAGCTTCTTGGTAGCTGTAATACCACTGAAAAGAGATATAGCACCACCTTGTGAGAAGCCACCTAGTACGATACGGTTGGAAGGTATACCAGAGGAGACCTCAGCGTCGATCAAACCATGGATATAGCCTTGAGAGCGTTTAATTCCCACCTCATCATTGCGTGAAGAGAGGTCGCCAAAACCGATCTTGAATACGAGGATTAGCACTTTTCGAAATACAGCAGCTCGTGTGACCAAGCTTTAGCCTTGTTTATCATCTCAAAGTCTTTGATACATCCGAGAAGCTCGATCAGATTCTAAGACAACTCGTGATCTGGTTGAGTTTTCAATTCAGACTCTCCAAGTGTGTCTTAGATTTAAGATTCTCGCGTTTGAATGTATCAAGTAGTTGGAGAGATACGTATGGACGGGCTAGATAGAACTGGACCAAGGAAATTTGTTGCTTCTTACAATATCATACCACCCAGGCATGGTCATACCGCCGTTCTATAATTATAAGTTAGAGCTTTGATCGGGAGATTGCATCACAAAATTACACATATTTCGAAATATTGGGGGATCACTTAGTAACCCGAAGAGTAAATATTACTTACGGCGGTAATTGGTATCATGGGAGCGTTTGGGAAAATGAACTTGACTTCTTCAAACTTTTGGCGACGACGCCAGTTCTCGGCCAGAGAAACCCATCCTGCACCGCTGTCTCCAAGGCCATGGCTCATAATTACAGTCGCCGTATGTCTCCTGACGGCTGGAACAATGAGAGGTGGTGCTGGTGAGGGTGGCATTTTGTTGATATGTGATTGTCAGATCGTAAGGAAAGCGTTATTTTATGGATGAAGATTCAACACTCGAGCTTTTGCCCATCGTCATATGAAGCTCGGTTACTGAGGCAATCGTTATCGCAAGCCAGATTTGCTTGGCAAAAAGTGCGTCTGCTTTATCGCTCCACATGGCATCCTCAAGGAATAAAAGTCACTCCCACATTAAGTCCTTCGGTCACCTGTTTACGTTGTCGACTCCCACAAGACATAGATGTACAATCTTACCTTCTTTCCACACATCTGTTACCTCCACGGCACATTCTTTTCTACAATCAAACTTCCGTGACCTTTGCGATCGGCCACACCTGACTCGAAAGTAAACAAACAATATGGCTCCCTCGGAGTGTTGCGACTCTCGCGCACCATCACCTACTCCCAGCAAACTCCCTCCTATCCCTGGCTCTCCAACATACTCATATGCATCAACCGCCAATCCAATACCCTCAAATTTTGCTCTTCCTAATCCTCCAACACCTCATGCCACACATGCTGTTCTTACGAAAGCCGACCTCGAGCTGTCGCAAGCTGCATATACAGATCTACTTTCTAGCGCAAAAGCGTACCGGCTTGCCCTATCTACACTTTCTACAGCTGCCTCTACGTTTGGGTCTTCTTTAGAAACATGTGCCAGACTCAAGGAAGCTCGCTCTGATAGTCTGAGTGCACCTAGCGGTAGTTTATCCAATAGCTTTACAACGAAGGGAAGCTGTACTGCAGATGGACTACTAGCGGCCAGTGGTGTACACCACTTGATCGCTAATCATCAGCAAATTCTCAGTGAAGTTGTGTATCGGTCATTTGAAGTACCGCTATTACATGAGATGGATACGTGGAAGCGCAAAATCGAGGAAGAGGAAGTCACATACCAAACCTGTGCGAAAGCCATGTCAAAAGAAATTCGTCGACTGGAAAAAGATGGCATGAAAGTATATAAACAAAGAAAAAGGGATGTGGGGAAGTTCCGTGAGCATCTGGTAAATTTGACGGTCAAATTGGATGGATTGACGAGTTTACATGGCGGGCATGCTAGAGGACTGTTAAGGGATTGTCAAGATACAAGCACAAAGATAGTGGAGTGCGGTGCTGGTCTAGTTAGGGCAGAAGTTGAAATTTTCGAAGCGCTTGCAAGGAAAGGTTGGAGTGGAGGTGGGCTCGATGAACTCTTAGAGAAGGGCAAAGATCTTTTCGCAAATGATGAGACGCCTCGGAACAATAGTACTGGCGATCAACTATTTAGTATACTGCCTCCCAGGAGTATATTGGTAGACGCAGAAGGTGGCCTAGGAGGTGAAGATAAATCAAAACCAGGGCATGGAAGAGCGGATAGCTTTGGTATCCCTGACCGGTATCAAAGCCTTGCAAGTGCAGTCAGGGATGGAGATGCAGCTAGTATCTTCTCAGAACAGGGTACGAGCACCACGGGTTTACTTAACAGAAGTCGAGGTGCCAGACCGTTCAGTCCTGGTCCAGCCAGCAGAGTGACTGATCCCGGGCCCTTGGGTGACTCTTCTGGAGATGAGGCCAGTTCAAAAACTATTACGCCAGCCACAAAGCCAGAAACCGAGACTATTGTTGAGGAGAGTGCCGAGGGGAATTTACATGGTAGCGAAAGAGGCCGGGAGCGGAGATGGAGCGTTACGGACGATGGAGTTGTGTCTGATTAGCATATTGCATGTACGACGCCGGCGTTTTTGGTTAACCATTTAGATGTATACCCTGGAATATTATCCAACTCCCGTTATTGATTATTATATCACATTACAAGTCCCGTGCTGAAGGGCAATGTTTTTATTAGACTAAGTGCTTTCTACTTGTGTTTGCTAAATGTTCCCGTATGTCTTTGCCTTCATCGGTGAATGTACGCTATCCATAGCAGAACTGCCTTAACGCTTGTTTGAGGCTCGATATCATCTTGGCAGTTATTGTGACAAGTCAAATAGCCTCTGATTTTTTACGGCAGTCTCCTGCCTTCGAATATCTTGAATGCATTATTCATGGTCTAGTCATTCATGCTTTTTGCAAACCTCAAGGTTAGATTTGAGCTCATATATGAACCGACCTTCCATTCTCAACGACGTCAGAAATGCTTTATGTTATTCGACACACTCATTGGTCAAATTGTACAATGGCATATAATGATGTAAGGCAATTGTCAACTAATGTCATTTCGTTGCATCAATTTATGATGAGAAGAGCAATTGCGAGAACGGAACGTTGTCTCACCTGGCTCACGGGTCACATTTCGCTAAGACACTACCTCCATTTCTTCAAACTTGCGAGCAGCAAGAGTGAATTCCTCATAGGGGACAACAAAATATGCTGTTAACCCAAGAACCGCAAGTTCGAGAACTCTTAGAAGTTGTAGCGTAATTGTGATTAAGATTTGCATTGTACTTGTGTAATATGTAATAGTTCGCCTGACGTCATAAGACGATGTTAACTGCGTACACTTTCAACCTTCTTGTACCTAGACTCACGTTCCAGATTTCAAAAGTGAAGATCTTATGATTCTGCTCATGACCCTGACCAATCAAGTCTTTCAATGTCCTTTGACCACCTTCGTCTGAACAATGGAAGGTGTCCAGAGACCGAATTTCATTTCTATCTTACCATTCATCATCGTCTGCTTCATCATCTGACAACTGTTAGCACGACTCGGAAGATAATTCACAAGATTAATTTACCACTAGCGCTGACTTTCTGCTTCCGTTTCTCTAGAGCCAATGCTAATGCATCGGCTAGGCCTCCACCGCCAGCAGCTGCAGCCCCACCAGCAGCTGCAGGAGGTAATCCGCTTCCTGCTGGTCCAGTATCTCCTCCTGGTACCATAGCAGCGCTCCTATCACGGACTTGACTTCTGTCGACCTTCTTCAATGCTCCAATACCACCCGCTTTTTGAATTCCAGCCAGCATATCCGCATGGCCGCCCGTAGGATGTGGTAGAGCAGGAACCCCAGAAGCATATCCGGAGTCTCTGTTTGGTGGAGGAGGCGGAGGCGGAGCGGGTGGGCCACCAGCTATTCCGGGAGGTGGTGGAGGTGGAGGAGGAGGACCATTGTTGGAAGTAGGCATCGGTGGTGGTGGAGGTGCATTTGACTGCGGAGGAAGGGGAGGAGGGGGAGGAGCATTTGACGATGGTAATGGAGGAGGCGGGGGAGCGTTTGATGATGGTAATGGTGGAGGCGGAGGTGCTTCCATTTGCCTCGAAGGCGGAGGTGGGACAGGACGTGTAGAAGAAGGTGGTAACGGCGGAGCTCCTCCAGTTTTTGGAGGAAGACGTGGCGGACCAGTATTAGCAGGCGGAACCGCATGGGCGTGAGACTGTTGAGGTGTGGGCTGGCTACGCATAGGTGGAGGTGGTGGCACGGGGCCTCTGCTTGGTGTTGGAGGTGGTCCGACATTCCTCTGTCCCATAAATGGAGGTGGTACGCCGAATTTAGAACCGCTCTCGCCTGGCTCATAAGAATCCTCGATGGGTGTCTTCGGGGGTCTTGGTGGGGGTGGAGGCCCTTGATTTGATACGGAACCCGCATGTGCTCTAGAAGGAGCCTTGTTGTTTGTGTTGGCATATTTTCCCGCATCTGCCAAGGGAGGAGGTGCTGCAAATCTTGGTGGAGGTGGCCCACGGGGAGGAGATGGTTCTCTTGGGGTTGGCTCAGCCTTCGCAACAGACCTTCTAGCTGGTGGTGGTGCGGGAGGGGCAGCCCGTCCAACTACAGCTACAGTGCTTGAAGGACTCTCTGATCTGTTTCGTGATGGTGGTGCGACAGGAGGAGGTGGTGGCGGCGCCTTACTTCTCTGATTTTCTACTCCATTGGGAGGAGAAACTGCTTGTGCAGCTTGTTGTTCCCGTATATAATCTGCAATAAAATCTTGGTTGTCCCGGATCAGATCGTCTGTAATTCCCATTCCCTTCAGATCATCACCCCAAGTCTCTCTCCAATTGGGGTCAATAGCATCTAAAGCAGCGAACTCGGATCGACTCTCACTCTGAGCACCAACTGATAATCTTGTGTTTTGCGCAGGCGGAAGTATGTAACTTGGGGAATCGGGGGGTGACTGAACTGGAGCCGATGAATGTCTATGCCCACCGAATAATCCTCCTAGTATTCCAGTTTTGTGCGCAGGTTGACCCGAGCCTCCGAACTGGGTAGCTTTTGTTGCTTTACTCGCATTCTTCTCTCTATCATTCATCTTCTTTAAGAACGTTTTTGCTTCCTTTTCGTCCACAAAGGAAAGGCCAGCTAGACAATCCTGTGTTTCGAAGGTGTGGAAGAATGTTCTATCTTGGTTGTACGACCAAGAATCATATATCTCTTGATCCCATATTACTCCTCGGCCTGTAGGCTATTGCTAGTTAGTATTCGACGAATAAGTTGGAGACTAGACGGGGTCATATACGGATATATCCACAAGTTTGAGCCAGTACGTGTTTCCCACCAGATCGTTGGCTAGAACTGCGGCGCCCTGAAGACCAGTATATGTCCATTTACTGCGATTGGGATACGCAATATATAATCGTGCAACAGCTACCGCCTGAATCTTATTCGACGCTTTCGGGACCTGGCGTTTTACTATCTCCTTATCCTCATCTGACAGAATGGAGGGCATTTTTGCGCCTCGCTCCCGGCTTCGCTATGGTTGTATAATACTAGATGTCCCCTCCGACTTTATTGCAAGGAGACCCTCGATATTAGGCAAGTAAGCAGTGATCGTGTGGGAAATTGGCTTCGTTGGTTGGAGCTTCCTGGGCACATTGGAACACGCAGGTGTGTCTATAGGAGAAATGATAGGCAAATAAACGAGTGCATTGACAGTGAGGAGGCAGTAGAATGAGCAGAACTGGCAAGCGTCCCAAATTAAAAGAGTTGAAAGAGTGGCAGCGATATGTGAGTGCCTGACAGTAGCCCAAGTGTTGTCGTTGCGTACGACAGATCTCGGCGCTAGTGAGCCACTGTCAACTCAGCCACAAAGCCTCAAAGAAGCAACAAACAAATAGTTGTCGAGCTCCTCAACTATTACACATCATACAATACATTGCCAAACAACGAAACAATATTGAAACCAGTTTTTGTTTTTCCTTTTGTTTTACTGAGCTACAACACTACCGGCAAAAGTTATATTCCCACCGGTAGGCACGTCTATATCTATTCACCAAAGTCATATGGTAAAGAAATCCAGAGTCACATAAGACACTTGACTTTTACAAAGGTACTGTTGTTCCATGTTTTGATATTTGCTATCAAATAACGAACCAACTTATCTCCTATTTCTCTATGCTATGATGGTGCACGAGTACAAGATGTCAAGAACTGTTTGATACAACAGTCTAGCCTAAGGTCGGACAGCGCCAATAAATGCCACCCACAATCTCCTGTTATTTTGCCAGAGAAGGCCTCTCCTTCTCAACTCTACATTTTGGACTTTCTAATTCTGTTAGCTTCATGCTATCAAATCTACCGCCACTGGGCAACAATGCATACCGGTGAATTTACTTGTTAAGCTCTTGTGCCTTGGCCTTCCGCTCCTCCTTAGTACCTTCTTGAGGGACGTTCACCTCCGTAATAGCAGGTCCTGGGTTTGCAGTGTGATGACGGAAGTCAACCTTATCTCCCTTTGGCTCTCCTTGATCATGTAGAGGATGAGTGCTTGCGTTAGACTCGGTCTTGGAGCTGGCGTTGTTTGCAACGTGCTCAGTGTGGTTGGTGTCGTCTGGGCCGGCCATTTTGAAGTTCGGGTTTACTGTTGAGTAGTTTCAAGGTAATTTAGACTATATTGAGGGCAGATGTGTTTGATTCAATGAAATGCCTTTGTTTTTTGAATTATAAATGTCTACTCAAAGAAAGATCTTCGATGGTGGTGCTTAAGTAGCCACTTGCCCCTCCTACTGTACAAATTGTATGACGTCGCTCCCAAGCTCATTGCTCGTCCCCGTCTCATCATGCAACCACCTTATAAACTTAATCGCGCTAATCATCAACCAATCACACTCTCATTTATTTGCGTGCCTAGGCATCCTAGGAGAAGAACACCCGAGACTGACTTTTGGAGTCTTGCGCGTATCCTGTGCACTGCCGCGCGTGAATAAGAAGCGAATTGTGGCCTGCTGAGGGAAAATGATAGCTCCAAATGTCGTCCGGCAACGGTGACCAACAGCCTGTCAAGCTATCCCTTCCATTGGTACTATAATCTCTATTGGTGAAATTTGAACAAATGCTCACCTCGTCTAGAAATATCAGCAAGAGATCTTTCAAGAGCTCCGGCAAAGGGATGAATTAGTTGTTCTCGCTCGCGGCCTAGGACTTCTTCGTCTGGTCACCAACCTACTCCATTCATACGACGCGGCAGGAAATAACCTCATACTGTTGATTGGGGCAGATGAGAGGGAAAATGGCTGGATTGGCGAAGCCCTGGCTGAGCATGCTGCTATCAGTGTATCTACCAAGGCTCGGGGGCTCAGCGTGGTCAATACGGATGCTATGAGCGTAGGCACCAGAGAAAAGATGTATACTCAGGGAGGAATATTTAGCGTGACTTCGCGAATTCTTGTTGTTGATCTCCTCACGGGTTTAATGGACCCCGAGACTATCACAGGGCTGGTCGTGCTTCACGCCGACAAGATCATTGCTACGTCACTGGAGGCTTTCATCCTTCGTATATACAGGCAGAAAAACAAGGTTGGTTTCCTAAAGGCATTTTCAGATAATCCCGAGCCTTTTGTAACGGGGTTTAACCCATTACATACGATGATGCGAAATCTATTTCTGCGGAATGTATCATTGTGGCCGCGATTTCAAGTGACAGTTGCCCAAGCATTGGAAGGAAAGAAAAAAGCAGAAGTCATTGAACTGGAGGTGCCTATGTCCGACTCAATGAGGGACATTCAACAGGCCATAATGGAATGCGTGGAGGTTAGCATTGGCGAGTTGAAGAAGAGCAATGCTGGCCTAGAGATGGGCGACTGGAATGTTGACAGCGCTTTACACAAACAATTTGATACGGTTGTGAGACGGCAGCTTGATCCTGTTTGGCACAGAGTCAGCTGGAAAACGAAGCAGATTGTAAATGATCTTTCAGTCTTGAGAGGAATGCTTCATACTCTGCTCACGTACGATGCGGTATCCTTCAACAAACACTTGGACACCATTCTAGCAGCACATTCTCCGCCCCCAGGATCTACCAGACAAAATCAGTCACCATGGTTATTTCTTGATGCTGCGCATACGATATTTGACACTGCTAAGCGGAGAGTTTACACTGGTAAGGTTTCGAGAGATGGAAAACAAGACATTGAGTCGTTAAGACCTGTCCTTGAAGAGCTGCCCAAGTGGGCAGTCTTAGCTGAAGTGCTAGAGGAAATTGAGCGCGATGTATACTTCAATCCAGTCCTTCGGGATGACTCAAATGGCACCATATTGATTATGTGTGGTGATACGCTTCAGTGTAGGCAGTTAAGAGATTATCTACAAACCATGCACATTCAACCAGAAGTGGAAGATCCGGAAGCTAGTGCTGATGATGATGACAGCAAGGATGAGCCTTCAGCTGCAACAATGATGAGAACTAAACTAAGAAACTATCTAAGGTGGAAGAAGGACTTTGGGAAAGTTAAGGAGACACTCTTCTCAGAAAATCAAAATAACATACAAGGAGGTGTGAAACCCACTGGAAACCAAAATTTCAGAGGGAAAGCCCCTGCCAATAAACGAAGACGAGTGAGAGGCGGCGGAATTACTGGTTCTGGCACATCTCGTGCTGCCAACGGTAGTGTGTTAGCAACAGAGGACCGGCCGGTGGATGTAGCCACCTTGATATCCGAAATCAAACCCACGGAGGTCGAGTCTGCACAGAAAGTGGATGTTATAGCGGATCCATTAGATAACATGGATGATTTCTACCAGCTGTACGATATGCAGGACCTTGTTGTTATACATCCTTATGACGGAGATATGGATGAGCACGTTTTGGAGGATGTCAAGCCTCGCTACATCATCATGTACGAGCCAGATGCCTCGTTTGTTCGACGAGTGGAGGTCTACCGCTCGTCACATAATGATCGAAATGTAAGAGTATACTTTCTGTACTATAGTGGTTCCGTTGAGGAACAGCGGTATCTGTCATCTGTTCGGCGAGAAAAAGATGCCTTTACCAGACTCATTAAAGAAAAGTCTGCTATGTCGGTGGTCATGACTCTCGATGCACATGGTATAGAAGATCCACAGGAGGCATTTTTACGAACCATCAACACCCGAATCGCTGGAGGAGGTCGTTTAGCTGCCACAGCCCAACCACCTCGAGTCGTCGTCGATGTCCGAGAGTTCCGATCTTCCCTACCATCTCTGCTCCATGGCAGGTCAATGGTTGTGGTTCCTTGTATGCTTACGGTTGGCGATTACGTTCTCTCACCCAGCATCTGCGTAGAACGCAAGTCAGTGAAAGATCTCATCTCGTCTTTCAAAAATGGACGCCTTTACAATCAAGTCGAGACCATGTTCCTACACTACAAGTCACCCATGCTTCTCATCGAATTTGACCAAAACAAGTCGTTCACCCTTGAGCCTTTTGCCGATCTTACCGGCTCTTTATCATCTACCTCCTCCTCAGGTGCTTCAGATCTGCAAGCCAAGATTGTGCTTCTCACGCTTGCCTTTCCTATGCTCCGTATCATCTGGTCATCCTCCCCTTACCAGACAGCGGAGATTTTCGAGTCCCTGAAATCCCAAGAACCGGAACCTGATCCTATCCATGCAGTACGGGTAGGGTTATCGGGAGGGGAGAAGGCAGAAGATCAGACATTCAATCGTGAACCGCAGGATATGCTGCGAGTGATTCCCGGGGTGACGGGCAAGAATCTTAAGAACCTGATTCTAGATATGGGAAGTATCAAGGAGATGTCTAATGCGAGCGTAGAGGAACTGGAGCCTTCGGTGGGTAAGGAGGTAGGACGGACTATTCATGGCTTCTTCAATAAGAACTTGCTGGACTGATCGGTCTAGTTGTGTAGCTGTAGTTGTAGATATCAGCCAATTCTACGATGAAATATCTTATTTAATTGACTGACCAAATTCAATATTCTATGTGTAGCCATGTCCTAATTCGTAATTACTACGATGCACCAATTTGTTCTCTGACACCTCACAATGTCTCTTTACAAGATACCAGCTGCTCAATGGGTATATCTGGATTTATATCTTTGAGCTATCTCAAGGTAAGGTTTGATCCTCTTGATTGGGGAAAAAAAAATCGATCATCACAATATCCAATTCATCCCAAGCATCGCTATCTCGCCTGGTACAGCACGCGTCTTCAACCCAGGCTTGGCTTAGGTAATAATCAATCCTACCAAAGCCCGCTGGAGGCGGGCAGTAGTTACTTTGCTTTGGTTTATCAAGTTGCTTAGCATTAAGCGACACCATTTTAGGGGGCCGTAGGATCACGGGTGCGGACGTACTGACCGAAGCGACCTAGAGACGACAAGACAAGACAAACAACCGTCCATGCCATGTCGTTGTTTGCGTCTCTCGCCCAACCTTCTTGAATAAGACTGAGCAAATCCTTAGAAAAGAGAGAGAGGGAAACATGTCGTCGACTGCAGAAGCGACATCGACGGGGACGGAAACACAGCCGTGTCCTGTCTGCGCGACGCCGCTGCGTGTGTCGTTGCGCTACCCGAGGCATGTTTGCGGTGCTTGCTCTGCGCGGGCTGTTGATGTATGTTTGTTTTTTATTTCTCCGTGTTTTGCAAATCTGTTTTTCTGGTTCCTGGTGGGGAGGGGTGTAGTGTAGAAGAAATAGAGGGAGGGGGTTGAGGAAAGGAAATAGGTGATTGGTTTTGTGAAAGTGATGAGAGACGTGACCTTTCGGATTGTGCATATGGGAGGCTGAAATATCACTTCTAATGATGGTGCGGCAGGGCAACGGACGCGCGTTGAGCTTCTACAATAGCTCGATGTCAGGGGGGTTTGAAGCTGCTTTTACAAATGTAAGTTTTGTGGTTTCTCTCTGGTTCTTATCTTCGCTTTCAACACTTTTCTGCAGATGGTTGAGTTTGCAGGAGTTATGACTTACAGAGGATTTTTTGGGTGGTTGTTTGTCACATGGGCATGTGATATTTGGTCTCGTCTAAAAGTTTGAATGAAACCGAGAGAAGAAGTGAACTGATGTCCGAAATTTAGGACGGGAAACCGGCCGAGGAGGTTACGAAGAGTCATATTGCGTTTGTGGATGGGGTTCGGGTGTGGGTCGACGAGGCTAGGTTCGGTGGAATTGTGCTGGAGATTTACGCGGAGGGAGATGAGAAGCGAGAGGCATGATTTCCTGGATGGACTGGGGATTTTACGGATTGGTTGTAGCTTTACATAACATATGGTACGGCAGATTGGAAAACGAGTATTGCAAGTACCGAGTCACATGTTGGATGTTTGATTATACCCGCTGTAATTTAATGAAGTAATCATACACATCAATCTCGTAGTACATAGTACTATTTCCTAATGTGATTAAGTATTATACCAATAACGCGATGGAAATAAAGAAGAGCGGAGTCGTGACCATGCATATAAAGAATTCACATAAAGCACAAAAAGTCATGGAGAAATTATTTATTGAGGATTAAATTCTCATCGGCGTCATTATGCATTGCTCTATCAAAATGCTTAGAAGTGGCCTCATGCCGGGGTATTGTGGTATTGTTGAAGAAAAGGCGCCAAAGAAATCAGAACCCAATGTTCTCTCATGATCCATCCATCCCGATCATATCATACACTCCTCCCTGTCTTGCCCCATAAACGCATCCCCCTCGACCGAGTTTGGCGAGGACTGGAGACGCTGTCCGGGCGAGTCTAGACATGACTTGTCCGCGTGGAGTGACCACCGCCGCGACGACGGCCAGCCTTTCCGCAGGTGAGGCAGGAGATGATGATGTTGAAGAACGAAGCGATGGCTCCGACGATGGCAGTGAGGACACCGGCGATACCGTTAACAATAGCCATGAGACATGCTCCAATGGTCTGGAAGAGTGATTTGATCTGCAGGTTGTTAGTTTCTGATCTGCATATATTGCAATCTAGCGAAGCTCGGCAGGACTTACGCAAGATACGACGGCTCCCATGGTGAATGTTGTTGCGCGGTGCGACTTGGAAATGTGTGATGGTGTTTTGGTAAGGGGGTTGTAGGTGAGTGAGTGAGTGAATTTGCTGTGTGATAGCTGATGAAGATTGGAAAACAATGAGGCGACAACAGCGACTTTGGAGGTTTATAAGTGACTCGCGATGAAAACAATTTCATGCCGTCGTCATAAGTCGTAGATCATTGCAAAAAGTGATCCCTGTAGCGTGACGTAGCGCTAACTGAGCAAATGCCATGCAACGGGCTTGGCGCACTGCCCGGCACGCGCGGTGATTGGGTGCAGCACACCCTTCATTTTGCGGGCTGGGCGGGTCTTCCCTGTTTTCGCATGTTTGCTCGTGGAAAAGGCAAATGCCATGAATAGCCACGAAATCTGGTCATCTTCTTTTTTGTCCATTCCACGCGCATGGCCTGTGAATGGGCACAGCGCGAGCTCAAAGTGCGTGTAATGGCTGAAATAGCCATCCGACATCCGATCGCCATTGTCCACCTGTGGCGTCACCAGAGCAATTGCCCTCAGACCAAGACCAAAGTAGCCACCAGGTGTGGCACGCCCGTCTGCATCCATCGTGATCTTCATCCAAATCGTCCGACTCGGGCTCAGGTGTTGGTCACGTCGTGCAAAAACTGCTTTGCTCCCGCAGTCTTAGGGTGATGTGATACTGTACATCTCCACGCTGCAGACCCTTCACCGGTATGATCCGTGGACTGTTCGATCTCTCGATGCGCTCGCCTACCTGCACTGTACGAAGGACACGTCCGATGGCTGCCGGAAATTGACTTTGAAGGATGTTTCATGATGACGGGACGCAGAACAGGTTTTTGAGAAGAGACTGACGGTCTAGCCTGGAGCCTTCATTTCCTTCAGTCAGACTGACCCCGGCGGCGTTCATAACGTCTATCGAACACGAGGCTGAATTAGATCACAGTCGTTCGACATGAAATATGCTTTGATACGGTAAAATACAACAAGTCTTTCAGGCATCCATGAACTAAATAAAGCAGCTTGTGGATGAATGCATTGATGGGGGGGCATGCTGATCCAGATTTTCTCAATCTGATAATTTTCAAAAGTCAGAATCAGAGAACTTAATCTCCGACTCTCACTATGTAACTTGTCTATCTGATACAGTATCATTGGTGACGTTTTAGCTACTTAACCTGCAATCTACTAGTTTGAACCCCTTTAGCCAATTTCGACCGTAAATATAATTTCAGACAAAAATAAACATGAAAATAAACAGAAAATGAATATGAATAACAGACACCAAAATAAAGGTGTGCTGATTGGCTAGATTTTGGTATATATGCGTGCATGTATTTCTACGGAGTAAACCCAAGAAAGTGGATCCCAAGGCCGAACAAGGCTCTAACGAAATTCGACCACCGCAACATGACTTTATATTGCTATTTACCAACTAAACAGATTCCTCGTGATACCAGCATACCGTAACATGGTGGAAAGAACGGTGATCAAGATTCCGGGGAAGAATACCCGTGATCAAACCAAAGCCGCAAAGGCTGCACGGCAAGCATTGGTAACCTTCACTGACTTCCTTCCACTCCTCGCTACATCCTAGCCTTGCCTAATTTGAGGCTGATATCCTCCAGAATCGATCAAGAGGGCGTCCACTTAAGCTTGTAAGAAAGGAAGCCAGTTCGCTAATTCCACCCCCGGTTGCAAAGGCTCCCAAGAAGAGGTCCTTGAAAAATATCAAGTCGAAAAAAAAGATGTCTCAGTTGGAGAGATTGCCGACGGAGCTTCTCGAGACGGTGTTCTTGTATTGTCTGAATATGGATCTTCCCAGAGCCAGCCCGATAATTGGCGCGAGGTTGAACAGTGAAACTGTGTATATGCGTACTATTTTGTTCGCTTTTGGTATGTGGCTAATCGTCTAAGCTATCTTGATACCATTTCCGGTTCAGCTATGAAAGATGATACATTGGTTTAATAATTACATAGTAAGGCTGACCGGAACCTCGTAGGTTCTCAGTGGAGTGCACATTATAGCGAGGAACTTTCATTAGAGCCAGAATTTGACCTCCTTGCTAACTCCTTTGGCGACGAAGCTGACCTGCAGGTAAGCAAATGATTAATGCTGTAAAACCATAAAAACTGATAACCTTAGTCGTCCATTCTACGTTGTCGCTGGGCGACTGTTGAAGTTCTTCTGAGAGGAAAACATCTCTGGGATCAACGAACTGCGGCTGCCAGACTGAATAAACCTGCTTGTATGATTCTCCCTTTGAAGTCTACGTCCTGCTTCTAATCCTCGAACTAGATTGGTTATTCAACCGTTATGCAGGAGATGCCGAGCCCCAAGACTTGGATAACCCGGCTGTAGAGGAGCTATCTATTAATTCCAATACAGGCATGGATTACACCTTGTTACCCCCCAAAAATGCCATGGAAAGCTTCGAAGATGCTTTCTCCATGTTCTCAAGTACAGTTACGGACCGAGATTTCTCACTTTATAAGTTCACAAGGTATCGCGCTCACTATAACTGTCTAGCGAAAGGGGTGGAATTGCCTCACAGTATTCTTCGTGGTCCCTGGACCGAAGAGACAATCCAATATCTATTTTGGATTATGGTTGCTGGCGGGGAACTCAACTGGACCACTTCCACCACTGGCGAGGTACGTACAAACAGATTCAGTACATCATCCAACGCTAATGAGCATGCAGATCGCCTTGCGAGGCTTCAAAGACGCGGTGATGGGCGGGAACTTAAGAGTGGCTTGGCTGTTGCAAGAGATGGGTATCTGGGCTAAAAGTGATCTGGATCTCCTCGTCTGGATGGTGCAAAATGTGGGAGGTGATAAGTATACAAAGTATACCATGCTTTACGCACCCCTAGAACGAGCGTATGCCCATGGGATGCTCGATGCAGCTGGTAAATTTAAAATCATGCGAGCAGTTGCTCATGAAAGAGATAGGGCAGAACGGACACAAGATCAGGAAACTCTAGACTTTCTCGAAACATTAGAGGAATCGGGTTTGATTGGATAAAGGAACTTCTAGATTTCTGGTAAGTGTCTCCTCATAGATAGAAAATACCACACTTGTTAATTCAAGACAAATTGGTGTAGCTAATAATTAATGCTATCTATGTCGTCATGCATGTTAAGGTATACTACAAACAGACGATTCTTTATACTCTAGACACTGTAATATATTTGATATGAAGTATCATAATAACAGTGTTTTTATTTTTCAAAAACTTAGTATTCCCATACTATCAAAGTTGTAGAGTTACAATACAACCCACGTATTTCCTGAGCATTTGTGTTTAGGAAGCGTTCTGATTGGCTGTCGGTTTTTGACGTCCGAGCTTGCAGAACAATTTTGAATGATAGCACGACCTCGAGCCAGTGCTCCTTCACTTAATTACTTTTCAAGCTCGCAACAGCTCGGTCCAGCTGCTATGCGCTCCTCTCTGCATAGCCCCGTGCCGTCGTCTACGCTGCTGCGCTTTCTCAAGTCGCAATCCGAGGGCGTCTGCTTCTTTAGCCAGAATGCTCGGCCGAGCTTCATCTTCGACCACGCAGCACCACGCAGCCCGACACGAGCGCGCGTCGGGAATGTAGCTACCACGGTGCCATCGCGGACGCTGTCGACGACATATCCCAAGCGCGCCACGGTCGAGGCGGGCTTCGGACAGCTGGATTTCCTCCTCCCGCGTGCTGCTGCGAGACGGCGTCCGCAATCCCCACGGGTCACAGAGGCAGTCCGGCTTGGGGATGCGGGTCAGCGGAACGCTTCGAGTCGAACGACCTGGCAAGAATGGCGCAGGAGGCTCTGGAGAAGCCCGGCGAATAAAGGCGGGCGGCTGTTGCACAAAGATGACATCCCGCCGTTGAAGGACAGCGAGGATTCTGCGTTTATCCTGGGCCATCGCATCTCTGCAAAGGCCGCTGCGCAGCCTCGGCTGAGGTGTACGGAACTGGACGAGAATGGCAATGTGGTTTTGGCCAGCGGGGAGTTTAAGAAGAGCGAATTGATTGCAAAGGTAGGCACGCAGACACATGGGATAGAAATTTTGATGTTTTTATGGTTTGCTAGTACTGACTATGATGGCAGTATGGACTGCTCCCTCGAGATCTCCGGAAAATCGACTCTAGCCTCCTTCCTCATATCCTGGTGCGACCTTCAGCGATCTTGATCAACCTGCTGCATCTCCGAGTCCTCATCAAGTCTAACCGGGTGCTCATATTCGATGCTTATGGGTCTACGAACTCTTACAATCAGTCTGCATTCATTTACGACCTGGAGGATAAGCTACGGCAAAAGCAAGCTGCTGTTCCTGGCAGTTTGCCATACGAATTCCGTGCGTTGGAAGCGGTTATGATATCAGTGGTGTCTAGCTTGGAGAAGGAATTTGAAATTGTGAGACTGCCAGTTGAAGATGTGCTGCGACAATTAGAGGAAGACATCGATCGAGACACGCTTCGCCAACTGCTTATTTACTCTAAGAAATTAGGCACGTTTGAGCAGAAAGCCAAGCTTGTTAGGGATGCCATTGATGAGTTGCTCGAGGCCGATGATGATTTGGCGGCAATGTATTTGACGGAGAAGACGCATGATCTCATCAGAGGAGAAGATGACCATACGGAGATTGAGATGTTGCTGGAATCGTATCATAAGCTCTGCGATGAGATTGTTCAAGAATCCGGTAACCTAGTCTCGAATATTAGGAACACAGAAGAAGTGTAAGTATTAGTTTACACCCTATGCCGAGGTCACTCGCTAATTATGAATCTAGGGTGAAAGCGATTCTTGATGCCAATCGCAACTCTCTTATGCTTCTCGAGCTCAAATTCTCCATCGGCACGCTAGGAATCGGCAGCGGAGCTTTTGTGGCAGCACTGTACGGGATGAATTTGAAAAACTTCATGGAAGAATCCAGCATGGGATTCGTCGGCGTGACGGGCTGGTGCTGCGTGTTCGCGGCTCTGGTCTGCACGTACGGCCTCACGAAACTGAGAAAGGTGCAACGTGTGAGCATGTGGGGTGAATCCGGCCGCAAGGGCCCGTCGTGGAGAAATGCACATGACGGGATCAAGGGAGAAATGGACGTGGGAAGACGCGAGAGGCTCGAGCGACAGCGAAGACTGCGAGAGGAGCGGGCAAGCGCGCAGGAGGATATGAAGGAACATCTACTGCATAAGCAGGACGTTGCATCAGCTGCGAAGCGGTAGGTTTGTATAGTTTGTAGCATAGATGATAATATGGCATTGGAGGCGCTCTTGTATACGATGGGATGAGGCGTTTGGGTTAAAGGGGATGTATTTCTAGAAGAATCCACACTAAAGTGTTTGCACCTCTCCTATCTTCGACTTATGTACTTTTTCTTCTATTATGTTATATGAACTTGACTCTATGACTTCTCTTTAAGCTATCCAAAGCAAGCCTTTCCCGTCCACCCATCTAGTGTCAGACTCTGGAGACATCGTCGGCGAATCAAGTAACCGGGCAGCGACTCCGGAGCCAGCACCGGCGCCGCAGTTCTACCGGACGGGATCAGAGAGCTGTAAAGGAAAGTTCCACGATGTACGTGACACAGAAACAGGAAGGTTGGGTTAGATTTACTGCATATCCAATATCCATATTGATATTTCATATTTCATATTCCCTACAAGCTGCCGCGCGGTGACCAACGGCCACGTATCTGTCACTCTCTGTCTTTCTGTCTGTCAGTCTGTCTGTCTCTCTGCATGCTGCTAGTTCGTACGATACCTCTACCACAACTGACCACATATGCCTCTTCTTCTTCTTCTTCTTCTTCTCACGAGCAAGCACGTCTTAGAGCCAAAGTATCTTCAAGGCTGCAAACCCAAACACGATCTAGTCCCCCCTCTTCCTCGTCCTCCCTTTTGAAATGATAGGTGCTGCGCTTCGCCCTGCCCGCCCGAGGCAATAGGTTTTACAAGCTAGCTAGGTTTCGCTCAAGGGACGGCCACGGCCACGTCGTCCAACAGCGATCCGGATGCGAAAGGTAAAAAAAAAAAAGCATGGGATGGGGATCATTTGCCCATCCATGCTTCCATCCATTCCCGAGGTCTGAAAAAGATGCCCGAATATGAATATGGGGTCGGGTTGGACGTGTGACGTAATTTCTCTGGTCTATGGGGCGGGATCTAGAGTGTAAGTAAGTGTCTATCGTCTATCAAACCACGGTGCTACTCAGTAAAGCTCCCCCCCTAGCAACCATCTACCAGCAGTAACTCAGACGTGGGATGTTTAGAAGGGCTGGGCTTGTAGCTGGGGTTCCTTTCATTAGCGTTATATCTGGGACGTTATTGCATGCTTTTAGAAGGTCACTGGGTGTGCGGGTTACGGGTTACGGCGAGAAGTGCCTGGATTTGGTCTACTAAGGGGTTGGGGCAGGGGGATGCGTGTAAGAAAAGACTTTCCCGTGGTGCGGGAATGGAGATTGGCAGGAGGGAGCAGATGCAGATGAGTGGGAGACGCAGAATCGGATGGTCATGCTGGCTATGGGGGAGATTGGGATTGGAAGTATTGGTGCACGAGTACAGTAGTACAGTCGTACAGTAGTAGCATAGTGGCACGGTAGTATAGTAGTAGTATAGCAGTAGTATAGTAGTGGTATAATAGTAGTATAGTAGTATTATGGTAACAATAGTCCCATCAGTAGTGGCTCCCCTACCTAGAAGAAGGAAAGCTTAGTTCACGGGACAACATGCACCATTATACCAGACTGTACTTAGTCCCCTAGATCCCCTAAGCAACCCTACAACCCTTACCGTACGGACAGGAGGCGCAAGAGGGGGAGCTTGAAGCTTAAGCTTAAGCTTGAGCTTTGCCAGATGAGCACACAGCACAGCCGATGGTATAGTATATGTTGCACATGGGAATGTACCATGCCATTCTCGAAATGCGAGGAAGGATCTGGCAATGATGTAATCAAGGATATGACAGAGATGACAGATATGATATCATCCGTAAAAGATCAAACACGCAAAACTGAATCTGATGAAGGATGTTTGGTCCCCTACGCCACACCGAGGGGTCACTTGATGTGGCTGACCCTCCCACCCAATCAGCGCCTTCGTTGCAGCCGACCCCACCACGCATGATCCTCGCCCGGGGTGTCACTAGCGCCACCAGCTGCCCCTCAGAATGACGTCGCCGGTGAATCGAGACTCTCTCGATCCTAATTCACCATCAAACCCCAGCACGCAACACTTCCAGGTGAATGAGCCAGCACTAGCGCCAAAGCCTGTTCGTCGTGACTTTATAAACTCCCCTTCCTCCCCCAAAGGTCTCTTCTTCTTTCTTCCCCACCAACAATCAATCTCACACATCCACATACCAAACTACAAAACCAAAACCAAACAAATCCCAACCCAACCCAACATCATAATGGAGAACATCAGTACGTCTTCCTCTTCTCCCACCACACCTCGCGATACAAGAACAGTCTTCTAACATTTCTATAGAGCAAGCCGCAAACTACGTCAGCGAGACGATCCAAGGAGGAGCTGACCAGGCATCCAAGGAGGCCAACAAGAGTATGCAACCCCCTTTCTCCATCCTCATCCTCATCCCCATCACCATCAACACCAGCTAACCCATCTTCCTCTGCAGACGTTGCCAAGGACTCCAACGCACCCCTCGGTACCCGTGCATCTGCTGCTAAGGACGCCCTCGGAGACAAGGTCGAGCAACACGGCCACGAGACCAAGGCCGATGTCCACAAGGAGGCCGCAAAGCACTAGATGCTCGTCTTCAACGTGAGGAAGCAATGGAGGGTGTATGATACAACTTCTTTGGGAATCCATAGCTCGGCGTAGCATGGCATAGAAATACAATTCATGATACCATCATCACTACATATACTGCCTAGCTCCTGTTCGTGATATCGTGACTGTGACTGTTCTTGGTTGATTATTTACTACTTGCCCGTATTGAATTGAGGACAGTTCTACTAGCAATGGTGAGGCGGCAGTCATTGTAGATGTGTTTTCTTATATTGGGGTCCAGGACTGTTTTGCAAATGGTAAAGACAAGGAAATATTGTCATATACAGCTCAGCTAATAGCTCAGGCTTATATCAAAATTAACTATTAGCACATTCCGTCACCATAGCCGAGATAATAGAGTGTAGCTATCATGCAAGTAGCTGGCCACCAATACTAATCTAGGTGGTTGTATACTGTCCGTACACGGTATGGCTCAAGTCTCAGTGACATAGAGTAGGCTAGGTGGCATCCATTAATACTGATTTTTAATGGTATAATGATATACTAGTAGATACGAATCAATTGAGGACACAAGTTTTTATTTTCAACCGCCAATAAAGGTTAATAGTGATGTATTTACATAACAGATGTACTCATTAAGGTGCATATACACCTTGGTTAATTTTGTATTAGGGATATATTTGATTGACAACTTCTGTAGCCACAGAAACCATATCTGCAAAGCCATTTCTCACCTCACAGGCTCTCCCACATGCCCTTCAAGCCGCGGAACCTGCCCTTCACACCAATGCCATAGCCGATGTTGATGACCGACTTGGTAAATGTATAGCCCTTTCCAGTTTCGGGAATCGGGTACTGGATTTGCTTGGGGATAGCCGTCCGGATGCCGGCCCAGCCCCATCGATCGTCGCTGACCGACCGCATATTGCACAAGCCCTGGAGACCTTCATCGCCCGCGAACCTGCCATATCCGCTTCCGCCAACACCACCAAATGGCAGCTGCACGGCGTAGAAGACGGCAAAGTCATTGATGGCTATCATGCCCGACTTGAGGTTTTCCAGCACCAATCGCATGGCCCAGTCCCGTGCTCCGTAGACAGAGGCACCGAGTCCGAAGTTGGGCGCATTGGCCATCTCGTACGCTTCTTGTGGCGTGCTGGCTCGTATGACTACGCAGACTGGTCCGAAGCACTCTTCATTAGCGATAGCCATGCTCTGAGTTACGTCGACGAGAAGCGTGGGTTGAAAGTAGTGGCCAGAATGATGAACTGGATGATTGAGTCTCGAGCCTCCAACTAATAATCTTGCTCCATCTTTGACAGCAAGTTGAATTAGATTCTCTAGCCTATCGAAAGACGCATCAGAGATCATCGCCCCCAGATCAACCTGTGCATCCTTTGGGGCATCCAGAATAGACCCGACTCTCAGAGCTCGAATCCGAGGCTCCAGAGCCGAAACAATTTGATCGTATACTTTTGGCAGTGCGATGATACGTTCAATACCAATACAATTTTGTCCTGCGGCTTGGAAGGTTCCGCGAAGAAGGATTTCATTAATTCGAGGAAGGTCACTGAGAGCAGAGTCTAGTATGATAGCAGCATCCTTTCCGCCAAGCTCGGCAACGACTGGTGTGAGGGCTTTGGCTGCTGAAGCGGCCACAAGCTTAGCAACAGGTCGACTACCAATAAAGGTAACGTGTGAGATGGAAGGATGTGACGTCAGGTAGCTCGCAGTTTGAGGCCAGCAGGCTACGGCTTGAACGAGATGAGGATCGTGACCGCAAACATGAAGAGCACCTTTGACAATGAGGGAGAAATATGCTGCGCTCCATGCCGTGTTTTCGGATACTTTTACTACTATACCGTTTCCCGAGAAAATAGCAGAAATCATGGGGCCAATAAGATTGTGGAAAGGGTAATTCCAAGAGACCAGAGCAGCCACCACGCCTAGGGGTTGGTATTCCACGTGGTTCTTCTTGTATGCCATCAAGAAGTTGGTAGGCCTGCGAGAGGGACGTAAAGCTCTCTCGCCGTGTTGTATAGTCCAGCTTAGTTTTTCTGCTGTCACCAAGATCTCTCCCAGTGTAGCATCGATCATAGTCTTCCCAGAATCTAGGCAAGCAACTCGACATATTTCCTCCTGGTTCTCCAAAACATAAGCTTGTATGCACCGCAGGACTTGTCGTCGTTGAGAAAAGGTAGTCTGCGCCCATTTCTTTTGTGCAATATGAGATCGTTCGATTGCACGATCGATTCCTTCTGGCGTAACTGGGTTTACGAACCCCAGGAATTCACCTGTAGCTGGAGCATAGCATTGAATAGCTGTTGAACCACTAGCCTGCAAAGCAATCAGTTACGTCCTTCCTAAAGGGGCTTGTGCTGGTGGCATACTTTGATAGACGGGTTATCTAGGATCTTGCGTTCGGTAGGCCTGGTTGGTGCTTCAATCTCGTACGGAATTACAGGCTCCTTATTATACCAGTCCCAGACCCAAAGTGAGGACCAAATCAGACCTCCGAAAGTAACAACTACAATAGCAAAGATAGTATACATCAACCGTTCACTGGCAATCGCACGAACAGTCAGCAATTGGTCTAAAATTACAATAGACGAGATACACTTACATCTCTGCTGCAGTCCAGCCTGCTAAGAAGCCTTCAGGATTCGCCCTGTCCGCAGTTGGCGTCATTTTGGTATCCATTGCCCCTGCTCAAGCTGCACAAAGATATCAGGGAGAATTATCAGCTCACATGAATTGCAACAAGCACAATAGTAGCCACGATAGAACAACACACAGGAACTGTAGAAGTGGGTAGTAGCAAACACTTTGGGCGGTGTTGCTACCTTCGCACAAGTGTCACACTGAAATCTACTTCATTACTTAATTTCCGAAGACGCAAATTGCGGGTGTCGGTTAGGAAATGCCATATTTACTCGGTACGGGTATGGGATTCGGCTAGATGACCGGAAATGGTAAGCGCACCTAGCTTTTGAACAAAATATGGTCGCGGAAGCAGTCTAAATGTCTGGTAAAAATTGATTGTTATATTGTTGATAATGCTAATCATGAAGCTTTATAGAAGCGACCTCATTGCTAAAGAATAAAATACAGATATTATAGCTGAATTATTCATCATACTCGCTCTCATCTTCTTCTCTACTCTTCTTTCGCTTCTTCAGTTTAGGAACCTTCGCTGAACGTGAGCTGTCAGTGGATGCTTCACTCTCCTCAGACTCTTCATCGCTGTCTTCTTCATCATTGTGCTTGGCTCGCTTTCGTTTCTTTCCTCCAGCAGTTTTAACAGCTGGCTTCTTCGGAGACTTGCCTTCCGACTTGGTCTCCTTGGTGCGATTTAAAAGATGGTCAATTGGACACTCAGTATGCTCCCATTCTTTGCTACCTGGCTTGGTGGTTCCTTTGCACCGGAAGCACGACTTACCATGTCGTAGAAACAGTTGATGCAACGAGTACTTCAAATGATCAGGGATTAGAAAGTCCAGGTGGCTGAATGCCTTATCTCTCGTTGCCTTTGGCGGAATCCACCCAAGCCACCTTGTAAGACGCCATACGTGTGTGTCGACGGCAAAGCAAGGACGCTTGAAATTAAATAGAAGAACGCAAGCAGCAGTCTTCACACCTACTCCTGGAAGGCTAGTCAGATATTCCATAATGTTGTTTGTTGTCATGCCGTAGAGCCACTCAAGGGTAAGTGGGTTCTCCAAAAGATCAACAATCTCGACATCAAGTATAGCTGCAGTATCTCCCTTATCATTAGTAGCCAGCTTTTTCTTCACTAACTTCTCAAGTCTATGAAGATTGTCAAGGTATACTTGATTGGTGACCTTTTTAAGAGAGTTCGCCTTGACGTGTGCGAGACCTCCTGACTTAATCGCTATCTCAATGTTCTGTGGATCATCTTTTCGAACATCATTCCATTTAATGCTTCCTTTGCCTTTTCCTGTTTCTTGAAGACCATATCTCTTTTGAAGACCTTAGTAGGTCAGTAGAGGTTGGTCTTCAGCAGCATAGAAAGTCTGCGTACATTACAAGAAGAAGAAAATAATCTAGATTTACATACCTGAAAGGGCAAGATTGGAATTCATGGCTCGTGTCGTTGCACTTAAAAGAGTTCTGAGAATAGCATCAATAGGGTCCGGGACTTCTCCACATCCTGCCACAAGCAATGATGGAGCTGGGATGACTTGTGGTTGTTGAACCTTTCCATGGAGTTCACCGAGTAATCGATTCACCTAATAGATTATCAGGTCAGCACCGTTTCTGGTTGAATTTGGTCTACCTTGAGTAGTAGTCTGTTTACCTCTTCACATTTTTCTGCTAATGGTCCCACATGGTCTGGAAATGGCGTGGCTCCAGGAGTGAGTCCGTATTGGTTGGGCTTTTTCTTTTCCAGTTTTGGAAGTGTTTCATTGTTTAAATGATCTTCTATATTTTTGGTCACATCTTTATATATCTCATGCAGGTCTTTTTGAGGGGCAAGGTATTTGTGAGCCGCTGAATCGGGTATTTCAGGTGTTGCCTCTATAACAATATTAATATTGAGGCACATTCGAATCTATCAGTCTTGAGAGCTAACCTTTCTTTAAAGTTGCTGATTTTAGGTCGTCTTCTGCCTCAACCTTGCCTCCCTTCACAAACGGATCTTCGGCGACAACATTTCCTTTCTTGCCAATACCATGAGGTATTATATCCCACTCCCCTTTAACTACCTCTTTGACCTTAGTGTTCTTTGTAGCTGGTGTTCTTCGCTTTACAGCACTTTCCAGCTTTGATTTCTTGTTTAGAGTGGTGGTATGTATGGCTGGAAAAGACACCGGGGCCAATGTGAGGTTAGCGCCCTGCTTTTTCGCAGCTCTTGTTCGCATCTCAACTCTTCAGATTCCACCACTGGTCAAGATATCTTTGCAAACTTAATTACAAAGGAGTGGTGGTCTAACACTGTTCAAATTTACTTTCGAAATACTTGTGGAATGTAGCTGAGAGACTTGTTTTGATTTGAAATCCAGATCATCTACAACAAATGTAGATTGTAGCACTGGAGAATATTAGACAATGCCAGAATAAGAGAAACTCGTAGGAAATTATCACGTGATTGGATATCGTGTGACCTTAATTTGAGGTTGTTGGAATTAAGTAGTGTTTTTTTAGAAAACAGCTGTAACAGACTATGAGTAACGAGTAAATCTTTCGAATGTATAGCTGTAGATTTCAGGCCTAAAAATGTCTCAAGGTCAGTTGAATCTCCATATGGATCAAAGAGACATCTCTGGGTATTGGCGAATGGGCAAACATCTCTGCGGAATGTGGAGGTGGAGAAAGTATATACGTACCAGATGAAAGATTCCAAGAACCCTTGGGCTTGACTTCGATGAGCTGGGATCTGAGAGATACAAATCATAGATAATTCTGATGGAGAAGAGCAGCTCCTATAGCTCTGAGAAGTCATGACGATGGCACTAAGCAGGGGTCAACCGCCACCTTGTTAATCTTATTTGAACTCATACTTTCCGGTTGCTCTTATATTTTCTACGGTAGTATAAGACAAAATTGAATTACCACTTTAACAACATGGTTGTGGCAAATGTTGGTCAAAATACTATTTTGGTGATTGCATACTTCTCTTCCTCAAATCTCCTAAACGCAAGAGAGATGAACCCAGAACCAGTAGCTTTAGACATTATACCCAATTGAGAAGTATCAGGTATTCCAAATCCGCTTTTCTCGAAATAATTTACAGGGACATAGAACGAGATAGTTTAGATTAAACCCGTGAAGAAGCTGAAAATAGCCAAACTTCCAAAAGAGCTTCATTTGGTAGAGTAATCAGATAGGTGACCAACAAATGTACTATGAATAAGAATAAACATCTCAAATTGCCAGTCCAAAGTCTTGAATCTCATGTAGCAACAGAAGTAGTAAGTCCAATTTAACTATTCTAGAGCTATCTTGAAGTCATGTTGTGAGCCTTTAAAGGCGGCACCCGGGTTACATTGCCTTGAAACGCTCGCTCTAAATAGGAAGCGTGATAGCCAGAAACTTACAGCTAAAGGTATTCGAGAGTCCTCTTGGTGCATCTACAGGACTAAAATTCTAAGATTCTAAGATTCTATGATTTTAGGATACCAAACAGCATTCGTTAGGTTCAAATATCGAAAAGTCTAGACCGAAAGCCACCTTCTCTCTCAAATACCTCGCCGACAGCCTTTCCGACATGCAGCACGTGTAGATCATGGTATCTAGGGCCAACTAACGTCAACCCAATTGGCAACCCATTTTCACCTGCAAACCCAGGGACATTCAGGCAAGGGACTTGTAATATAGTCCACATGGAACAGAAAGACTGCATTTGTTAGCAATGCATACCATCGCTGGATTTTGTTACTTACTGCATCTCCAGTGTTCGTGATCCCAAGAGGAGCTTCGTCCACAACACTCGGCGTGATAACTATGTCGTATTTACTGGCAATCTCATCCCAGGCTGGACGAAGTCTCGCACATCCATCGTAGGAATCAAGTTGAGCTTTCCGACTTAGCCTAGGATTACTATTCTCTACGTGACATGTGATTTTTGGATGCATCTTCTCTTTTCCAATCAAGTAATCTGGGTTCCAACATGTCAGCTTCGTTAATGTATCATATAGGGGATGGTGCCTTACTTCCAAGGAAGCTAGTTCTTCCTTCCCCAGCAAGTACATTGGCATGCCAATCCTTGATATTTTCAAAATCACTCGGGAGCTCGATTTCTTCTACAACAGCACCATGCTTCTTCAAGATCCCCTTTCCCTTCGTCCACGCTGCCGTAGTACCAGGACCTGCCTTTGGCCACACAGAGGTTTTCAAGAAAGCGATTTTAGCAGATTTGAGAGGAAAGGAGGATGACGGTATTGGCTCATCGTCCACAAGTTGGAAGACGTTCGATAGAAGCTGTAGATCCTCAGCTGAGCGTGCATAGAGACCTAAAGTATCGCAGGTCATAGAAAACTGCGCAAGTCCTTCTCGCGAGATGGAGCCCCATGTTGGCTGCCTAGATATCAGTATGGTGTATCTCTGGAGCTTTAAGGAAACACACTTTAAATGCATAGATCGAGTTAAATGAACCTGGACGAATCGTACTACCACCTGTTTGGGTACCAAGCGCGATCGGAACCTGAAAATCACCGACTGCAGCACCAGATCCAGAAGAAGAACCGCCAGGAGTTCTTGCCGGATCATGAGGATTTGTAGACGGTCCTCCTCCATCAGCGATGGCTGCAAATTCAGTTGTTGTAGTTTTGCCTGTGTCCGAGAGTTAGACTTTCCAACGTTCAATTTCTCCATTCGTTTAAATTTTGCCAATATTTACCAAAAATCAGAGCACCGGCTGCCCTCAAAGTAATAATGCAAGCTGCATCCACGCCTCCAGCAGGGTCGTTTCTATAGATATCTGAATTATGACCCGTAGGCATATCTACTGACAATTAGCTCTGCCCTCAGATTCACAGGTTCCCAATCACGAATAAAGAATACCAACCTTTAGTCAAAATCACATCCTTCACACCAATAGCGACACCATGTAATAGTCCTCTTTTCTCTGCCGGAATCTGGTCCAACTTTCTTGCTTGCTCAAGTACAAATTTCGGATCCAGGAACGCCCATGCTTTAACAACTTCATCCCGAGAGTCTATTCTCTCGAGTAGCGATTTAGCATAATTCTCTACTGATAGAGAGCCATCTTTCATAAGTTTCAAAGCTTGGGTTGCTGTAAGATGATAAGGTTCTGTCATAGTTAAGAATGTTTAATCTTGTACTTGGTGATGTATTTTTTGGGGGTGCCAACTGAGATACAACACTGATATATAGAGTTTTCGGCAGTCATCCGAGCGGTCGGAATAGTAAATAGATGAGACCAGTGAGAAGCGGCCCCCACTCTCGGAAGTGCGATGAGATAAAAGGACACATTTAGGAGGAAGAAATGATAAGTGTTATGGGGTAAAGTAGCCAATATAGGGGAAGCTATCACATAATAAATCACATGATAATGGAAATAATCTGATGCGGTGACATAAATACGTTATTGTTAAAAATTGATTCCTTCCGTCATTTATGACGTGATTTAAACTCATAAGCTCCACGTTTGTATACATTCTAACAGCCTTGCTGCTGCAAGATGGAACCGTGTGGTCTGTCCTATAGTTCCTTTATCTATTGAAATCAACCGTCCCAGATATGCAGCCTCCCATATATACAATGCATAAACCCAACGCCGGAATTTACAGCCATTTGGATCTATTCGTAACCTCGTTCAGGTTCGGTTGCCCAGTTGTGCAAACTATATGAGGTAAGTGGCCATTACGAGCCTCGTATTCAAGGGGGAACTTACCTAATATCCTGGCGGTCTCTCACCGAAGGTCCATCGGAGTCTTCACGCTCACGCTTACGTCTCTCATGCCCTTTTGCATCCCCGTTGGTAGCTTTCCCGTTGCTATCAGCAGCAACAATTTGACCATTGTCGGCTACGGCAACACCATTCTTGATAAGTTCCAACTCCTTTTCCCCGGCAACACCATGAAGAACAGCCTCCTTGGCACTCTCTAGTGTTTTCATCTTTCTGCTCTCACCTCGAATACGCTCAAGATGATCAAAGTAGCCATCGCGGACAGGCGTAACATATTTTCCACAGAAGACTCCAACCTCGAAATCTTGCGTCTTTGGGTCTCTTGGTGAAAGCTCGGCACAGGCCGCCTTCAGATCATCTAGAGATTGAAAAACGACTTCTTCAGCACCAATATGCTTAGCAATCGCAAATCTGTCTCGGTTGTGTGCCACAAGCTCGTGTGGTGATGCTAGATCAATACCATAGATGTGAGGGTGTGTAATTGGCGGAGAGCAGGAGGCAAATATGACCTTCTTCGCACCAGCATCTCTAGCCATACTGACAATTTCTCTACTTGTCGTGCCTCGAACAATGCTGTCATCAATAAGAAGAACTGTTCGGCCTGCAAACTCAGTATCGATAGTGCTAAGCTTTCTCCGGACAGACTTTTGTCGCCCGGACTGGCCTGGCATAATGAACGTTCGGAAGACATAACGATTCTTAACGAACGCATGAGAGATTGGGATCTTTAGTCGTTCAGCAACTGTTGCCGCTGACGTATTGGCAGTCTCTGGAAGAGGGATCACAACATCAATGGATTTGACAACTTCATCTCCAAGGACTTTCCGGATCTTATCTGCCAATCTGTAACCCATATTCAACCGACTTCGGTGGACGCTGATGCCATCAATGACAGTGTCTGGTCTCGCAAAATAGACAAACTCGAAGATATCCGGCGAGTAGGCCAATTGCGAAGCAACCTGGCGGAATACAGGGCCCTTTCCCTTCTCGATAAAGACAGCTTGTCCAGGAAGGATATCAACAAAGTTCTTGAAACCCAGTTGTCGCAATGCCACCGACTCTGATGCTAACATGTAGTCCATTGCTCCCTCAAAAGTACCGGAAGGTCGCGAGCCAAGAATAAGAGGACGGATGCCATGGCAATCGCGAAACCCCAAGATACCAAACCCAGCAATCATTGCTGTGCAAGCCCATGCTCCTTTGGTTCTTCCATACATTCGCTGCAGGCTGTTAAAAATATCTTCCTCGTCAATGCGGCGCTTTCCAGTCTCATTTAGTTCGTTGGCAAAGATGTTAAGCATAACTTCACTATCGCTATCGGTATTAACGTGACGGTGGGCCTCGACATCTAGATAGGTTCGGAGCTCATCGGCATTTATCACGTTGCCATTATGGGCAAGGGTAATTCCGTATGGGCTGTTGACATAGAATGGTTGTGCTTCTGCGCTGGCACTACTACCTGCTGTAGGGTACCTGAGATGTCCTACGCCCATGAATCCTGGAAGATCTTGAACGCGAGATCCATCGTGAAAGACCTTGGAGGCCATTCCGTTGCCTTTGCATTGGTAGATTCTTCCGCCGGCAGAGGTAGCTATACCACAAGCATCTTGACCTCGGTGTTGGAGGTAGTAGAGAGCATCATGAAGATCTGCTGCAGCGGTGGTAGAGGTAGGGTCGTGGATATCTCCAAGTATGACTCCGAGAATGCCACACATGTTTGCTAGAATGTAGAACGATGGCCTTGAGTAAGACTCCTATCTGACGCATCAGTACATATAAATCAAATTCTCAGAAATTCAAGATAGCAAGATTGCATAGTTCAGTTTGAATTTGTATCCGCAGAGTTGGCTCGGAAGTCTAACATTTTTAAATTTTTTGGTCATCATAACAAACGCGCGCGAGAAAGAGAAGAAATTGAACAAGCGCTTACCGAGTGAGCTACTTTGGTAGCTAGAAGTGGAAAGAAGAGGCCTCCAATAAACTTCTGCAACCTCAGTCTGATTTTCCTTTACCAGCAGCGATCCAGTGTAATGTTTGTAGAAACAGTGGTAGTGGGGAAAGGAGGGGTTTGTTTTGATGAATATTTGGAAAGAATCCGAATAGAGCTAAAGCTTCAGTCGCTCGGCAAAGCGTGTGTCAGAAAGGAGATAACAGTGGTGAATTGTGCCGGCTGTAGCCTCAAAGTAGAGGCACTTGCTGGCGGACAGGTTGGTTGATACATCTTTTCAGATTTAAGAATCCCCCACTCCCAACCTCTGGAGGTTAAGATAAAAAATCTTTCACCTTCGGCTAATAAATCGGCCACCGTACTATGATTTGCACGCCCTCAGCTAAGCTACCCAGTTATAGTAAGATCAGCTGAACGTACATTATCCCATACAATCATGAACAAAATGCGTCTTTTTCAATAGCACAAAGCTCAGCAATAGGCTGCCACTTCCGATTGCATAGTTGTGTACATTCTATCCAGACTATCTACAAAGCTGTGGGTTCCTTAACATTCAACAAGACAGGGAAACTGTTATGATGTCTTGTTGGAAGAAGACAAAGTATCTTGAAACAGCCTCTCACTGATACTATGGGAGCTGTTGTCCAGCTGAAACTACATTTCCAAACATTCAGTGCACATTAATTACTTTATTGTCATTTTGTGCTATTTTCTGTCGCATTCACAAGTTAGATGTATGGCTGGATGTCAGGTGTGTAAAGACCAATCAGTCTATGATTTAACCACAAGGTAATGCTTCTTTCTGTATCTGACATGCGAGATAATATACCAAACATCTGTTAAACTAGAGTATCTCTGCTGTGACAGATAAAGCTATCTTTCATAGTGGGATGTTTACGAATTCTCTGCATATCCTGTGTATCTACAAAGACAATACCCAGAAGTTATTCCTAAAATAGCAATCAACTAAGGAAAACTTCTGCAATTTCCCGCAACAATTAAAGGATGTACAGCCCTCTTTCATTGGTATATCTGAGTTTCTGTCAAATACTGTTTAATCTTGCAAGGTTGATGGCACTTTAGAGAAGACTTGATAACACGACATCTAGTTAAAGTGCTTTGCCTTCAAGGATGTCAAAAGAAAGCTGCCTTAGTCTGAAATAGTATATGTTGCGCAGATATCTTATCGCAAGTTCAGTGAATCACAGGTGCTCCTTCATCTTCCAGACGCACTCTCTAAACAAAGTGGTCTTTTCTTTCCCTCCATATTCGAAACTTATTGCAATTCATTGTCAAGGTCCTCACTGCGCTCAGTTCACAACCATGCCCGCCTTTCCCATACGAGAGGTGATCATGATTGAGGATGTAGAAGATACCATACTGATACATGACGATGACGACTGCATGATGATTGATGGCATTTCAGTTGCTGCAACCCCGGTTCATAATACATCTGATCTTCAGGATGGTCTGGAAATTCATGCCCATAGTAAGCTTTAACAATCCTAGCTAAATTTGATTTGTGCCTAAATCTAAGACCACTCAGAGAATCATCAAGGTCTGAGGACCGGCAGCCTGAAGCTACATCCATCTACTCCCTCCAGCCGTGATACTGGAGGCGCGCCTCTGCGCACCTTACTTCCGAAGCCTTCATCGGTATTTTCCTCGAGGATAAGTCGCCCATCTCGAAGAATACCATCTCAGATAGTTCGCCGGAGCTCTGCTTGCCCCCCTCTACGCCGCTCCATAGCAACATCAACGCTTGGAAGTGTAGTTTCGCCAATTAACTTATGCGAAGCCGATGAAGAAGCTTTCCAGGGAGAACAGTGTTGTTTGGTAGGACCAGACGTGGCAGACAAGGAGGCGCCAGTTATCAGCCGAAGCATGAAGCATCAACCAGGCTTAGACGATATTCTCCTGGAAATTGAAGATTCTGGTGACGAAGAGCCAGTACAGGTCGCCTTCATTAGTGAGACTTTGAGGCCAATTGACCGCTCAAGAAAAAGCCACCCGCAGCGGAATAGCCCAGTCGTTGCTCCTTACAAACTCATAGATGATTTCGACTTCAAATCTGATAAGAGTTCCTCCCGTATACACCCTGGAAAGTATGTAGAGCTATTGGACGGTGACTTCCTTCATATCAAGGCGATTGTCGCCAACTCGGAAAACAACGAGATTAAACTCCGTGGATACCGTTTACAACGTTGTAGTGCAATGAACGGGATGTTGGAGAGGAAACTGAATGAATTATGTTATTTTTACGAGCTAGATCTCGATGATACCCGGCCTCTGCTCGAGCAGTGCGTTCAAGAAACTTGCCTTTCAGAAGTCAGAATAATCCGCAACATTCGTTCCACCAATCAAAAGTTCCCTCTAGATAGAAATGTCATTACTACTGATTTCCAGACTCAGCTTGAGGCTGCTTTGAACGGAGGATTGACAGTACGGTGGAAGTATACGTGTACATATGCCACAGCAAGTCACAGATACCGTAACGAGTACTGTGAGCGAAAACTTGAACACATTGGAGCAAACGAAAGCCAGAGCACTGCCAAAATTTCGGATATAGAGAGACGATTACAATGGCGAGGGGAGACTATTTTAGGGGGCAGTTATCAGCCCTCAAGCTCCACTGAGAGAGGTTCTCAAGAATCAGTTAAGAAAGGAAAGACTGTCGGCAAACCCATTGCCTCTTTGGGACAAACTCGCGAACGCAGTATACAGGGTGTCAAACTGATCGACCTCGACACACTTCGACTTCCTATCTCACCGGAGAGTTCAAATCTAATAGACTCAGGTCTTTCTACACCACCACTCGCTGGATGTGTTCAAGCTAGAGCACACTCATCGCCGGTTTTTCCTCGAATTAGAGAACCTGGCCAAAGGCTGACTTACGGCGATGCTTTCTGCGGAACTGGAGGCACAACACGAGGCGCTTTTATGGCTGGCATGAAAGTGAAATGGGGTTTTGATGTTAACCCTCATGCATGCTCAAGCTGGAAAGCAAATTTTCCTGATGCCGATAACTATGAAGTTGACTGTAGCACATTCGTTCAAATAGCACAGCAACATCCAGACAAATTGAAGATGAAGGTAGATATCTTACATCTATCACCACCGTGTCAATTTTTCTCGGTCGCTCACTCAACAGACGGAAAGAGGGATGAAGAGAATTCAGCTACATTGTTTGCAGTGAGAGATGTGATTAATATCGCTAAACCACGAGTGGTCACCCTGGAACAAACATTTGGTATCATGCGAACCCAGTTTATGTGGTATCTCGCTGCATTAATCCAGATGTTCACATCCCTCGACTTCTCCTTAAGATGGGCTGTTGTTCCACTGGCGGAATGGGTCAGTTGAGTCCTTATTCGTCCCGTCAAACTTCTACTGATGTTCAGTAGGGTCTTCCACAAAGCCGAAAGCGCTTGATAATGATAGCATCCTGGTAAGTGCCTTTACCGGTTTTAGTAATTGTAAGTAACCTTTCAGTCCGGGCGAAATCCTACCTAGAATACCTGCTGCTACGCATTCTCGGCACGGTGAAAACGGCCTAAAGCCCTTCGTTACCGTAAACCAATCGTTACGTCAAATCTGCCGGAATTCTCCAAACCACAAGGTTGAAGACATGAAAGAGAAGAACGAGCCACCTTGGGATGGTAATTCAATTCTTCCAAGAGCAATGACGTGCTCTGGTGGACAGAATTATCATCCTTCCGGAAAACGTGACTTCACTGATAGGGAGTACGCTGTACTACAAGGATTCCCGCAAACCCACATTTTCAAAGGAAGTCACATCCGGAAGCAGATTGGGAACGCGGTGCCGCCCTGCGCTGCTAAAACACTGTTTGAGTCAATCAAGAGAGATCTTAATAGAGCAGATGGGATAGAGGATGAGACAGAGACTTTGATAATTGACTAGGTCTAGAATTTTAGACTGCTTGTGCACTGTCATCAAGTAGTGTGCTGTTCCTGCCAAACCAGTAGCTGAAGTAGTGTATTCTATATGGCTTTTATTTTGCAGCATCGTCCTCACAGTATTATGAGTTGAGATAATATGAATTTGATCTTCTTAAAGTCTTATACAATGTACATATATGGTTCTCTAAGTGCACCTCCCTTTCACAAGCTGCATCATAATCGTCACTTACCTTCCTAGAATATACTCTTCACCGTATTTCCTTGTTGCACCTAGATACCGCTGTCAAAGCAAACTTCTCAAACGCAAGACATGCTACACTATAATACATTATACCAATACATGTTGTAACTTAAATCGATCGTTCTTCATAAATTCTACTTCCTAGTGTATAGATGATGGCGATATCTATTTCTTATATATTTCTCGCTTTCAGAATAGCGAAAAAGACCTCGCACTTCACCTCTGTACTCAATCAGGAGACTCTGATTTCTACGGCGGCCACTATCAGCTTCAACTTTACCCCCGCCTCTAGAGTTCCAACAACCTACACAACGGATTTCATAATCAAGCTCTGGGCAAAGTACAGCCCTGTTCCAGTACTGATGGAAAGGGTACGAGACAATATGCCCTATCAACATAATTTCAGGAAAATCTAGTAAAAATATCACATTCAATTTCTTAAAATCGCCATGGTGCTTAGCCAACTAAGTCCTGCATATCGACTTAATTTTGGGCGCAGTAGCTAGCTGCAACTACTGCAGCTTGATACGTCAAGAGGTCGAAAAACGCGCCATGTATGGGCTCGGGAAGATAGACAATGATCTTGAGTAAGGAAGGACCTTGTCTGTGTTGATAGTGCAGTGCATGTCGTTAATTGCACCCCTCTGATAACTTAATGCGCATTTTAAAAGACTGAACATGAAGAAATACTTTGTGGATTTATGCTTGGTCAGAATATCGGGGTACACTGTGCAATCTTTTGCTTCATTTCTCGGCTCTCTATTTACACTAGTACAGATAACATAGGAAACATTGTGGCGGAATTGTCTATAGTATAGAGAGGTCACCGAATTTCTCCTGTGAGTTTGTTAGCATTCTCCTCGCGAAGACAATGTGTTGGAAACATACCTTGTAACCTGGTACAGACCATCGGCCCTTGGAAACAAGTTGCGAAGTCTTCTCATCAATTTGGGGTTGAGCAGCTGCAACTTCGTCCTACAAACACCAGTCATATTAGCAACTGTCACAACCTCTTTCTGTATAGCGACAGGAGCACATACCACGGTGAGTTCATCGAACGGTCTGGCGGTTTCGATGTTCGTCAAAGTCTTTTCCAAATCCTTCAACTCCAAATCCACTCTGCCTTTGGTTTCCTCCGCATTCTTCACTGCCTGTGCCTCAAATGCCTCAATGGCCTTGATCTGTCGTCCTACATCGTATGTCGCGGGCTTGAATGTGCTGAAGTGTTTCTCGATCTCCTCAATTACCGCTGTGTTCTTGAGGATGGAGCGGTAGTGTGCGAAGTCGACCTTGGATGGCTGTTCTGAGAGGATTTGCACCCGGCGACGAGCATCCTCGTTACGCTTCTTGAAGGCTTGGAGGGAGGCTGCAGTTTGACCACGGAGGCCGAGAGAACTGGTTACTTTCGCCCAGTCGAGCTTGAGTGCTGCGCTACGCTATGGGAGAAGATGTGTTAGCCGTGATCGCAAGGAAAAGATCGAAATGCCCAGGAGTCTTTGGAATTGCTATGGCGAGCACATCCCGCATGCCTTCTACGACACAATTTATCAAGGAAAAGAACGCGATTGAGCGATTGGACTTACTCCGGCTGCCATTTTGTAGGTGATGGGAGGATTGTTGAGTGGAGTGTTGTTTTTCGAGGTTGTCGTCGAAGCCAGACAAGCTCGGCAAAGCCTAAACCCCCAAATCACGTGATCTTGGAAATAGATTTCTCATATCGAATAAGTATTTGTAAATAAAGAAACGTCTACATCCACGAGAATTTGGCTACAGGAGTGCAATGTGGAGTTTTTAAATAAGTATCGGCAGATATGAACATAGGGAGACGATATTACAGAGCACAAACAAGTCATTTAGTCGAAATTGGAGAATCAGGTATATATTTATGCTTCTTACAAAGCAAAAAATCCCAGTTATCAGTTTACATTTTGCTTTTGATGCTAGCGCTAGCCTCCGCTATCCCAGTGCAAATACATGTCATGCAGAACCACGAGTGGCCCAACATGGCTTGATTCGTCAACTTATATACTTAGAGCCATAATCGAATTGACTATGTCATTGTCGTTCTCTTTGAGCGCCTTGACAGCCTTGTTGCGTGAGACACTTGCTTGAGTCATGACAAGCTCAATGTCCTTATCCTCAAGACCTGTGGCATCAACCTCCTCTCCATCATCTTCCTCATCGTCCTTCTTGTCTTCACCTTGGTCGATAGCCTTGCCCTTTCCGTGGTCATGTCCAGAGTGGTCACCACCAGAGTGATCGTGACCGGCGTGGTCGTGGGAGTCTTGTGCAGCCAATTGTTGAGCGGCAGAGGCCTGTGCTTGAGAGTTGAGATCCTCAATCTTAGCTTCACCGAAAACACTGTGTATTTGTTAGCATATGCCATGAACGTCCGTAAATTAGTCGTTCAATAAAACCCTCATGATTCATGAATTGGTGGTAGCGTTATCGACATTAGAGCGCACTACCTCATATATGCTGTTAGAGGTGCAGACCCGCAACCACCAATTCCACAATCACCAAAGCTTAACTGGTTCCCTGGGTTTGGAGATATGCCATGTGTTTCTGTTTCTTACATGTAGGTAGAGCCACTTGCGGTCTTGAAAACCTCGGGGTTGTTGATGACGAACAGAATCTAATTAGAACGCTTAGTTTGAGAAGATATCTTAATAGCTCAATTGGGATGTACTTACGTTCTTTGGGCGTCTCAGTGTAACTCTGGTAATTCCTGGAACCTTAACCAAAGCCAGCTTGCTGATCAACTTGCGTGCCTTCTTTTCGTTGCGAGAGTGGACAACCAATCCACCTCCGGTAGAGATATCTCCCTCGCCTGCCTCAATCTCGGAATCATCACTGTCAGAGTCCGCCTCCTCTGCTGTGGTGGTCTTATTTGGGACCTCTTCCTCCTCTATTTCTTCAATGCGTGGGTTTGCCATAATGTCGAGTAGTTCTGGTAACAAAATTAGAAAACGTGACGTCGAGGTGTTGATTTTGCACCAGCGCAATAAAATTCTAGGAATGAGGTTTCAATGTGCGTGGACAAGATCTTGCTTCCCAGAGTGCTTGTTGGTTTTCAAGATTGTTTAGGGGAATTGAGTAACTTACTACTGAACGTATAAAGGTTGGCAGATGTGTTGTTAGGATGGAGTTGCGACGAACGAAGTTTGTCAAGATGCTCGGGTGGGTGTCGGTTCGCCTAAATGGTGGGCTGCCAAAAGAGCCTCAAAATATTGCCCCAAAATATTTCCCATACGCTGGATTAATTGCAAGGCGGATCTACGTCAAATAAAATGCAGAATTATTGCAGAAGATCGTTATTCTAGTTACTTTCATGGAACTTTGTTTTAAGCCGTACACAATTTAGAGAGCGACATGATGAGGAGTACTGAGTGTATATCCCATGGAGTAAGAATTCAGTCACAAATTATCTCTCTTCTAGAGTTTTTATGTCTTTTTGAAGTTTTATATGCTCTAGACGCCTGTCAAAACCTGACGTAGGATACAAAGCTCCGAGGAAGGCAAATGAATGCAGCAACCTAATGCAATCCCAAGCTCACCCCAACCCGCTTCATCAACCCATCTATTTCGCAGCAGCCTTAACCTTTGCCAACGACTTCCGGACCTCGAAGCGTGCTTGCTTTCTCAAACGCATAACCTTGAATCTCTCGAAGTCGGTCAAAGCTCGTCTCTTCTCCTTTTGTGTGCGCTTCTTGGCCCACGCACTCTCCTGCCACTTTGCCTCGATACCAGCTTTCTCCCACTGCGCCTTGACGACACCAGTTCTTGCTGCTCGGGGGAGCTTGGCCAGAATCAAAGGTGTAAGGATGAGTTGTGCGAGTGCGATTGATTGACGAGGAACGGCGGTCTTGGTAGAGGTAGATGGTCCATCAATGAGAGCCTAATACACGTCAATACTTGTCCCTAAAGCTTCAAATTTGCTTCAATCCCACATACACGCTTGTGATCAATGATTTCGACAATTGTAGCGAGCTTTCCGTCGGATGGTCCTCCGTGGACGAGGACAACACGTCCTACTTCCACGAGCCGCCAGGAGGATGCCTTGATTTCTGCGTCTCCCATTTTGAATGATTCTGTACCGGGTCTATTAGTTGATGAAGTCTTGTATCTCGAGCTTCCGTGGCAGACTCACTGGGCGGGTTTGTCGAGTTTGTCTTTTGGCGTTAAAGTGCCTCGCTACGAAAATTGTTGGTGGGATCAACGACGTGGATCTTAAGCGAAGCTTTCACGTGATGATATTTTGGCCTGAGGTCTTTATGCAGTAGCGCGATATCCTAGCGCCCGCCATAGAAAAGAAAAGAAAATGGAGCAGAACGTAAAGATTTCTAACTTCAACCTCAACACTTTGTGCGAAGTTCCCCTCTATTCGATAAACAACCCAGAGACAGCCTCACAACTGTAAGTGTCTACGCTCCTTCGGCATCTCCTTCTATCTTTTTTGTGATGATATAATTTGCGATTGACCTTGTTCGGTGGCGCCCTCGCCGGGGCTGCTATATCGTTCAATTGGATGATATTTTTTCTTACATATCCTGAAAATTCTTCTCAACTCAGAGATTTATCTACCGAGGCTAGAAGACTCTTTAGCTGACAGTTTAAAGAATTATTTAGGTTTCTAGGAGCACATAACTGACAATCGGTGCGGCTTCTCTGTGCCAATATCTGGTAAGAGCAGTAGCTTCTTCCTTGTTACTCGATAGCTTGCAGGGATTCGCAGCTCTTGACGAACTCTAATACAGTGTAAGTTTAGCTCTTTCAATTCACCGTAGCTATCAGCTTCACTCCCGTCAATGATTAAAGAAAAAGCACTGAAAATCGTGAGCTCCCCGGAGCATGAACACAAAACCTCACCAAGATCACTGAGACACACCATTTACTAGACCAGCTCAAATATATGAAAAAGCATAGATGTAACATTCGCTGACTGGATTTATAGAAGTTTTTGTAGAATACCGGTGTTCAAGCTTGCCTGATAGACCACCGTGGGTAGATAGATGATAATAAATTAATGAATGAGAATCGCTCTTGCTTACAGTACTGAATTGTGAAATTACGGTTCCCCCTCATCTGTGCTTCGTGTTTTCAATGTGTTAGATGGCAAGCCTATGCTTATAAAAAGTTTGTCTACTAAGGTCTCAAGCTAGTAATATTTAACGATTGTCACGATGATATTGGACTCTAAACTATATCCAACTGTACTTAGTTTGATTCGAAGTATGTACGCTTCCACCGCAGGTTTATCTATTCGTGCTGGTAAGAACTGGTAGTTTCTTATTAAGCTTCCGAGAGCTCCTTCAACCTCCCTTGAAATTAATGCTTAAGGAAGTTAGTACCACTTATCTTCAGCTTCCAATACTGAATTCCTTTTCAAACAAACATCTTAGTCCATATATCATATCCTGTTCAGCCTGGACCGCTCTCTCTAGATACGGGGCCTTTAACCAAAACGTATGTGGCCATCCAGACACAACATCGAGTTCAACTTGCACACCAGCCTCTGCCAGAGCTTCCGCATAAAGCATACCGTCCGAATAATAAATATCATTTGTGGAGACCTGAATCCAATGTCTAGGTAAGCCAGACAGATGTCCTTCAAGTGGCATTTTTCTTGCTACACGATTCCCCTCATTCACAGCTGGTGACGACAGAAGCGACGTGTGAAATGCTGGGGACATACTTGTGTGGAAAGCCTTAAAGCGTGAGGGAATATGCACCCCGTCTTCAGTGGCATCACAAGTCACTGGTCCTCTTAGCAACACTCCATGGACCTTGAAATCTCTCAGTGAAGGAGAACAGTTGAGTTGATACTCCTGAGATACCATCGCCGCAAGTTGACCACCGGATGAAGAGCCCATCAAAACTAATTTCCCTATTTTTCTTTGCTGGATTATTCCTAAGAATGCTGTCATAGCATCATCGAAAGCGTCGTCTGCCGTGAAGTTCGTCATTAAACGATAGTCTACTGAGTAGACTGTGTAGCCAAGTTCTTTGCAAATACGTCGACATGTAAGATCTTCACTGTCAAGATCCCCAACATAAAGACCACCTCCATGATAATAAACTACTACATCGCTTTCTTTGATTCGTTCATTGGGCGACGTGGAAGTGTATAAGCGAATGGGAATTCTGTGTCCATTTTCAGGGGATATTTCCCCATCATTTATGGCAATCCCTGTTTTGAGATAGGCATCTCTACCAGCTAAAAGAGCAGCATTTTGCTCCCTGCATGATTGGGCATAGAGTTCTTGCCGCACCTTAGAGTCTGTGACGAGCTGCTGAGGTGGTAGAGTTAGCCTGCTCTTATCCCTCTCGTAAACAATCCCTGGAAAGAATTTTCATCAGTCAGTGTTTAGATGAAGGTTTTGTGGATTCACACATGTTATCATAAATGTCCCATCTCAGATTTGATCAACCTACATGCAGGATCAAGATCCGGCGGAACTTGCAGAATAAGTGCCGGGTTTGGCTCAAAAGCTTCTTTCATTTCTCTACCGTATCCCGATCTCGAAAGTTTCTTGCTAATGTTGCTACTCTTTCATAAGTAATGCTCGTACTTAAAGCCGAGATTAGTTTACTTCTAGAGCGATCCGAGTCTTGAACTCAGTAGCATCAAATCGATTCTGGTTCCCCCACTTTCGATTTTCCCCTTTGAAATATAGACAATTAGGTGGGTAGTAAGGTTTTCAATTTAGCCTAATGAGCAATAAAAAGTGCGAATGATACTATCCAAACAAGTGATCAAACGTGGACTTCAAGTGATAATTTAATGGATTTATTCCTCTATTCTAAAATAAAGAGGCTGTTGCCTCATGACTAGTACCAAATGCTCCGAGTCCTGTGATGGGGGACTTGCTCTTGACCAGCAAGCTCTTGTTCTTTCATCGTATCATATAGAAAGAAATCGATTAAAATAGCATTGATTTTAGCATGAGGATGGTTCTTGAGAATCTCTCTCCGAATCAGCTCAACACACCAAATACTACAACCTGCCAACTCGTCAGTTATTATACCTTTAGTATAAGCTCAGCAAGACAGACCTCTCAACTGGATCTCCCATGTATGACCGCTCTCTATTTCCTTTTTTTGACGTATTGCGTGATCCAACTGTGGATTATACCAAAGACAGCCTAAAGTGGCGAGGAGCTGAGGGATTCTGTAGTCTGCAAATATGGTAATTTTATCGATATCATCAAACTCTCCCCAATCTTGGCCATCGAACGCCGCCCAGATGTCTGCTACGCATATCTGGGCCCTCTTCAAGAAACGTACGCTTTTGCGATTCTCAAAACGAACGCTGTCGTTAAAACCGGGGAAATTTTCAGCAAGCAAGTTTACAAGAGCTGCAGCTGAGTGATTGGCAGACTTAATACAATTGGTGAAGTTGCACTGGTATTTCTGGAGCAATTTGTCAGGACGAGTGATGTCTAAGGAAAGCACTTTTCAAGCATACCTCATACAAAATTTGTCCAGCTTCTCGCAGACACGACAGTCTTTCAAGCAGCATTGGCATTTCTTCGTCTGTACAGCTTCTGAAAACATGCCTGAAGACCTCTTCAGTGCACTCAGTTTCATTTTGCCAGAAGTCCGATGAAGTTATGGGTATCTCTATAGATCAACAATAAGTAAATGATTATCAGGAGAAACGAGCAGAAGACTGACCTTCGTCAAGAGCCCGCTGCAAAGCTGCTACTAGACTCCAATACCCTGTCCACTTTCTTCCCATATACTCAATACCAAACCTCTCTTCCTCATTCTTCTCCGACCAAAAAGAGAAATTCAATAAGTCCATGGTAAATATGAAGGCGACAGTACTTTCGTCCTTGGCTTTGGGATGGAGCTCATGGGCTGTCCAAGTCTTCCTAGAATACTCCTTCTTCTGCATCTGTTCATATATCATCGCTGCTGCGGCCTTAGTGCATTGCGAATCCAACGCAACATCAATAGAATTATTATATACATATTCGGCCCCTTCTAAGACTCGAGTTTCAGGTACAACGGGATCTATTGTACTTTTTTGGAAATGGGCTCGCAGAATCTCCAGTAGCTCTGGGTCTGCCTCATCATCTGACATGGCGCTTGCTCCTCAAGCACGAATGGCTGTTTGGGTGTGTTGGTGTTTTGCTGACCGGAGAAGCAATACTGTGGAGTTTGTGGGACAATGAAAGAATTTGTCTCGAGGTTTTCAGGTCCTATTCTTGATATATATTGCTTTGGTGCGAGTAGTTGTATGTGCCTGATATCAAAGCTGAATGCAATGGAGAACCAATCCCACCAGATGGAAAAGGGGGCTGCATAAATTGTCGCTTAAAAACTCAAATGCGAAAGCTGTTTACTATGGGCCTTATTTACTTTAATTATTCATCTAGGTAAGGTAGGAGACTTATGAGACTGACTGATGGAGAACTTAAGCTCTCTGATATTTTAGAATGAACCAGTTTTTAGAAGTATTCCAGGTCGGTCCATTATCTTTTGAGCTGAAAGGAAATTCTGGTAGTGGTGCACAGTCACGTGATGATGTCCATTTCGTGTTGACATCCCTGCCTACCACCCCTGTTCATCGCGCTTCGTTTTACAAGGAGTGATGATACAGAACAAACCGATAAAGCCTCGTTGCTGCAACTCATTCCAGCCGCTCAAGCCCTTACTCATTTGCTTCATCTTTGAAGAGACGAGCTAACTGTTTATATTTGTCAACATGGCAGCAAAGAGTCGCGACTTCTTTAATAAGAAGTCCCTCGGCAGAGAGCTCAGTGCAAAGGTCAATGAGGTAAGCTCAGTAATTCCAATCCACCTGCAAACAAGATCTAGGGACTACCGGTCTCCTTTGCAGCTCTGCAAATGAAGCAGCCTGTGATGGGATAATCAGCAGTATATCTGCGCTTACTTTAAGCTTCTTCAAAATCCTCCGGCGCAACTTCCAAAACCAAATACAAACGAGCTACTTTGGTGGTGAGATAGAGACTTGTGCTAACGATAGCAAACAGGCACGGGTATTAATGGTTGGTGCTGGGGGGATTGGATGCGAATTGCTAAAGAATTTGGTTCTCACAGGCTTCGGGGAGGTACATTTGGTCGATCTTGATACAATTGATCTCAGTAACTTGAATCGCCAATTCCTCTTTAGACAAGAACACATCAAGAAGTCGAAGGCTTTGGTAAGTCGAATGAGATATTTCATAGTCTAGCTACTAATAAATAGCAGGTAGCTCGAGATGCTGCGCAGAAATTCAATCCAAATGTTAAGCTGGTGGCACACCATGCTAATATAAAGGACGCGGAATTCAGTGTAGATTGGTTCAAGGGGTTCACAATGGTTCTTAATGCGCTGGATAATATCGATGCTAGAAGACATGTAAACAAGATGTGCCTAGCTGCCAACATACCTTTGGTTGAGAGTGGAACTACTGGCTTTAATGGACAAGTTCAGGTCATTAAGAAAGGAATTACAGCGTGCTACGATTGCACTGTTAAAGAAGCACCTAAGAGCTTCCCAGTCTGTACTATCAGAAGCACTCCAAGTCAGCCAATCCACTGTATTGTATGGGGCAAGAGCTATTTATTGAGGTATATCAAACCATATATGCTTAGACAGTTCCCCACTAACTTACAGCAGTGAAGTCTTTGGCACAAGCGAAGATGAATCACCAGAATTAGATCATTCCGAGGATTCGGAGAATGGTAAGTTTGTGGTATTGAGGTTTTATGTTGCGCTAACATTGAAGTTTAGCCGAAGAACTTAAGAAATTGAAGGAGGAGGCGGAAGCGTTGAAAAAAATAAAGGAGGCCATAGGCTCAGAACAGTTCTCACAATTGCTCTTCGATAAGGTCTATAAGCATGATATTGAACGATTACTTTCTATGAAAGAAATGTGGAAGACACGCCGAGCCCCGATCCCACTGAGCTACGCCGACATCACCAATAGTTCAGAATATCTGGTAGCTGACCCATACGAGATACTCAAGAGTGACCAGCGAGCTTGGACACTTCATGAGAACGTAGTTGTTTTCAAGAACAGGTGCGTTTTCTGCTGCTATCTTATACGGCACATCGAGCCATACTGACAGACCTAGTCTTGAGCGATTGAGTCGAAGATTATTAGAGATGAAGTCAAATACTTCTGAAAGTCAGGCTGACCCAATCATCACGTTTGACAAGGATGACATAGACACCTTAGATTTTGTGACGGCGAGCGCCAACATACGATCGATTGTATTCGGAATTGAAGCGAAGTCTCGATTCGACGTTAAGCAGATGGCAGGAAATATTATTCCAGCTATTGCAACGACGAATGCTATCATTGCGGGTCTATGCGTCCTCCAAGCATTCAAGGTTTTGCGAGGCGATTTTTCAAGTACAAAGGAGGTAAGACTATGTATACTTTTTTGCTATGTCAAAGACTAATTCCATAGGTGTTCCTTTCTCCATTTGCACCGCAACGTTTGTTATCCTCGGACCACTACCGTGAGCCAACTCCTGATTGCCCCGTCTGCAGTCCTGCACAGACTCGCATTCTTGTAGATCTGAATTCCACAACGCTTGGGGATGTAGTGGAAGGGCTGCTACGGTCACAGTTTGGATATGGCGAAGAGTTCACGGTTAACAATGAGGTCGGAACCTTATATGATGTAGACGAGACGGAAAATCTTGATAAAAAGCTAGCTGATCTTGGTGAGCCAATGCACTCTTCATGTTATGATTTTGTGGCTAATTACGAATTGCAGGCATCAAGGACGGCAGTTTTTTGACCGTTATTGACGAGGACGAAGAGCAGCCAAGGGTAAACCTTTTGCTCTCGGTGCAAACGTAAGCACAACTTCCTACTTGGGCTTTGGACTTCCATTAACGCAGTGTAGATCCTCCCAGATGGATGGAAGTTCAGTAAAGAGTCTAGATATCCAGCCGACGGAGGACAAGGAAGCTTTAGAGACACTGATTCCTCGGCGGAAAGTTCCAGTTGCAAACCCAGTAAATGGCAGCATCTCAAATGGCGCAGCAGCTGGTAACCTGAATGGCAGCGTTACGAAGCGGTTGGCATCGGAGATAACTGAGCTAGGTTCTCCTTTGGCTAAGCGGCCTAGGAGACAATCTAACGACAGTATCGAGATGAAGGGAACTAATGGTAAAGCTGCTGAACCGATAGTGGTTGGCGACAACGGAGCAATTCTCATTGATGATGACTGAATCATCGAGTTTCCCAATTTTTCCCCATCATCAATGCGAGGTCGCCCAGTTAGAAGAGTTCAACGGCGGAGCACCCTCAAGTTGCACTCAAACCTCCATCGAGGTTGAGCACACAATTGTTTGCGTAGTTATTAGTTGCTAGGAAAAGTGCAGCATCGGCAATCTCAGAGGCATCACCGAAGCGTCCTAGGGGGATGCTTTTCAAGGCGTCGGAGCGTGCCACAGGCGTCATACCTATTAAATGTATATTAGAAACTTAAACTTGGTCATGGGAACCATGTGTCATTAGAGAAGACACGAAATTTGTAAGATGATAAACCAATAGAGCATACCTGCTGTCATATCTGTCTCGATGTAGCCTGGGATGATGACATTAACCCTAACATTCGATTTCCCAACTTCAGCTGCGAGTGCGCGAGTTAAACCTGGGGATTTTCGTCAACATGATCGAGCCTTCGTATCTTGAATGACCAAGCTCACCTACTACGCCAGCTTTGCTAGCAGCATATCCCACACTCCCCGTTCCTCCCTTCAAGCCCAGCAAAGAAGCTACGTTGATAATACACCCTGCTCCCCTCCTCATTAGCCCTATTTCCTTCCTAGAATCTTCCTTCCTTTTTTTTTCCTCTAAAGAAAAAGAGAAGGGGTTAGGTAGGTAGGTAGGTAGGTAGGTAGGTGAAAGCAGAAGAGAAGAGAAGAGAAAAATCAAAGAAAGATGAAATTAAAAACGCACCACCTTCTTTGCCCATCATGCCCCTGCCCAAGAACCGACACGCAAACATCGTGCCCAGCAGATTCACCCTCGTCACCTCCTCCAGCACGCGGCCCGTCGTGACGAACAGCGGCGAGGAGTGCGTGAGCCCCGCGGCGTTCACCAGCAAGCTGACCTTGGTCCGCTTGACGCCCTCCCAGAAGGCCTCGGAGCCGACGTCGCCCACGAGGATCGAGTGCTTGCTGTTGCCGTCGCTCCCCGCAAGGGAGGCAGCCGCGCTGCGGAGCGTCGCGGCGGAGCGGCCCACGAGAATGCAGGCTGCGCCGGCGGCGGCGAAGCGTTGGGCGATGGCGAGCCCGATCCCGCGAGAGGCGCCGGTGATGAGCGCGGTCTTGTTGGCGAGGGGGCCGTGGATGGGCTCTGGTCCTGGTGTTGGGGTTGGTGTGGAAGAGCTGGTGTAGCTTCTGGACTGGAGGATGCGGCTTGCAAGTGCCGGCACGGTACGTCTGATTGGTACTGAGTAGAACCTGGACGGTATGGGGACACGTAGAATGCACATTTCGGCTTTTTAATGAGGTAGATGAAGACTGAAAGGTCGTGGAAACGGTTCTTGTTGTTGCTATATTGTCACGTGCTGGGGATAGGTAATATCTTCGCTAAGTAGGGAGGCTTGTCCCTTTGTGTATAGGGGTAAATTGATAATTTTGACACTTTAAACAGCATTGTTCTTTGGTTTTGGTAATTCATATTATTATAATTACATGAGCATTTGCGTGGGATCATTCCCATTCCGCACAACTCCTATATATGGGGGTATTGAAAATCATCATAGTTTGTACGAATTCACATCCGGATCTCTTGTCTTCCAACTCAATCCCAAATCATTAACCCACGCCGACTCCAGATCAGTGCTCCTTCGTTCTTCAAGCAACTGATCCACGCTGGCCCGTCTATCATATCCATCACTGTCCTCCAGATGAATGTAGTTTCCTTTGATTTCCGGCCTGCGGTCAAAGATATATTGCAACCTTGTGCCCTCGAACAGTCGTTGCCAGCCATTGCCCCCACTAACGCCCGTCAAATATGCTTTGTCCATCCTTCCCAAACTTTTGTAAAATATCGAAAATACCGCAGCTGAATATATGAGGCCGCCTAAAAGATCGATGCGCCAGTGATGTCTCAGGTACATGGTTGAGAACCATTGCCAGAGGACATAGAAACCGAGGAGATATGCGCCTCGCCGAGAATAACGTGCGACGAAGAAAAAACAACAACATGAGAATGCGCCGTGCAAAGATGGGAATGCGCCGAAAACGAGTGGGGATGCTTTGAATGCGTTTTGGTAAATATGCGTACCCAGAACAGCATCCACGCGAACGAGGCCCGCCGCCGATCCTGGCATGCTATAGTTCCCCGGTGGTAGTGGGTAACCGTACTGATCGCCGTACCAAGGAGCTGCGGTAGGGAATGCCAGATGCGTGATTATTCCCAAGCAATTCTGAATTCCAAAGGACCAAGCGAATATTGAGGTAACGCCGGGTGATGCAAATAGCCAGAGCCAGAAGGCGGCCAAAAAAGGCGAGATGAAATGGATAACTCCGTATGATAGCCACGCCTAGCAAGTTAGTAGCTGCCTATTGCCTCCCATCATTGATTGAGAACCTACAAAAACGTCTAATGCTGCGGTGAGATTATGGGTACCAATGTGGAGAATGTTCAGGGCGAGCGGTGGAAGTGCAGCGAGAACCGAGAGCTTTGGACGCCGGGTAAGTGCATACATCCAGGAATATCCTCCCACTCCGAGAATGGTCTGTATCACCAATCCGGGGAGTGCAATGTCGAAGAATACATGATCTATGTGTTCGAGGTAGTTGACGTGGATCAATGGTCTAATGGAGGGATCGATTCGCCAGGCTGCACATGCACAGTCAGTAGCCGCAGACATACAGAGTGAGGGTGTCATCTACCATTCTTAAAGGTAGTTATCCACACCAAAATGAAGGTCATGTTAATAAGGATATGCCGCAATAAACCCAGGAAGGAATGTCTGCGTAGCGGGTCAGCATTCCACCCCAAAATTACCAGCGACCGGCAGGGCAAACATACCTGTTCAGCAAGGTGTTGATAATGTGAAGGAAAAAGCGCACGCAAACGCGCAGACCATCCTTCAGCATGATTGAAGGAGTTGGTATGGGGAGACACAGCCAAAATGTGATGTATGAGGTTCGCACGCGACAAGAGAAGAAGAGGAAAGGAAAGAGAGGCTAAGGAAAGATGGCGGTGTTGAGCCTGGACGGCCAACCTTGCAATAATAGCGTTACGTCGTGTGGCATCAACGGAGCATAGCAAACGGGCTGTACGGTGTGTGGTTGGATGGGAATCTTACTGCTATCGGCCACGTTCATGGTGCATGGCTCCCTCATACTTTCTTACCTCCGTACCTGATGGGCAGTATAATTTGACCGACTAGGGGTTCAGGGATCATTTTGAATTTGAATTTGCATTTGCATTCCCCGGTTTGGTGCAAGCAGTAGTTGATTGTACAGTTTCCTGTAGAGAAAAGCCGGACATGCCGGCCAGTATGATTAAAGTCCGTCGTCAGGACTGATCCAGTAGTACCAGTAGTACCAGTAGTACCGCCAGTAGTGCCAGTCCAGCGCGGAAGAGGCGCCTGAGCTTCAGGTCGACGATGATGAACCTTGAGATTTGGTCGCGTGTGGGTGGGGATGAATCTGACGCCCGCTCCATATCTCCTTTGCCTATTTTAGAGCTGAGGGTGATTATGGTGATTAGATCTCGGGCCCGGATCCAAACAAAACCCCGTCGCCAAGCAGGGCGTGCATCTTTTCAGAGACAAAGGTGCCGCATAGCCTTCAAGGCATTACATTACAGGACTGTTAGTGTGTTATCACCGTTCCTTTTATGATTTTACGAGTTCCGGTGCTGGCGAGTCTTGGACTGGCTGGGCTGACTGGACTGACTGGTCGCAAAAATGGCTACATTCGAGATACTTGCGAATTAGAAATAATACTCTTCCGTCCAGTACGGTTCCTGTAATAATACCAACAACCATCTCGACGGACCAATTGTGGACATGGCCCCCTATCAACCAAAGGATGTTTCGACACGAGCGAGGCCATGGATGAAATCCCCCCCCCTCTTTATTTTTAAATTCTTACGACCGATCCAGTCACGAATTCCTGTGTCTTGGGGCCCTTGGCTTGCCGGTAACATTGGTTGTATGTACTGTAGGGTACGCGTATCGTACACTACGGTGCTTCTGATACCCTGAGATGAGAGATCCTCCATAGCTCCACCAGGCACTGAGACTAGAAATTGCTTATTCGGAACACATCACATTTAGTTCTTTTGCATTCACCACTTGTTTCTTGGGGGCTAGATAATCATGAATGGTATTCATGCAAAGTCCATGTTACCGGCAGAACCAAGGCCGAGACATACGATAAAACTTACTGACTGTATGTATATATACATCTACCAACACCGCAATGTTGAAGTACGTGACGTTAATTTAAGGATGGGAGATTCACAGCCAGGAGGCGTGCATAACTGGCATAAAATGCGGCCTTGTAGTTTATGACCGGAGCCGCCATAGGGCCGGGGACGTGCACCGCCAGGGAGTGGAAAGGAAAAACTTCACGCAACAGAAATTCACACATTTTTTTCACAGAGCAGAGCCGAGCCGAGCCGCACAGTGTCAGCTCTCTTTTCTTCAAGAATACCCACTCTCAAAGACGAAAAGAATTTAGAGACAGTACTATGCAGAGGCTGTTTCTATTTGGCAGCTGTCTGGTGTACTCTATCAATTCTGCAACTTGACTTTGCTGTTGGTTTTCTACAGAAGTTTACAGGTACCGGTAGGTTGCGTGGTAAAGTGTGCCGCCAGGCACCAATCGAGAATTTCCTTTCTTCTCCAGTCACGTCGTCTCCTACAGCCACAACGCGTGAGCAGCACCTGCACTACAACTAACCACCATGACCTCCCACGACACTTCAGGCGAGTCCAAGTACGTGACGCTCGTCTCCAGCGATGGCTTCGAGTTCGTCGTTCTTCGTGAGGCTGCTTGCAAAAGTGGTGCGATCCGAAGAATGCTAGACCCCAAAAGTGAGCAATCCCCCTGTTATTTCGACTTCCGTGTTCTCTACGCACCTTGCTAATAAATATGCAGGTAAATTTATGGAATCTGCCACCGGCATTTGTACCTTTGAAGAAATCAAGTGCGTCAATTTCTAATTACACGTCTTCGTACAACCATATCAAAAAATCGAACGCATAAGTATGGCGGTTAGGACCAAGGTCGATGATTATATCATAGCATCGCTCACAGAACATCTCCCACTGTGAAGCGGCGAGTAGAGACGCTGGATGAAGCACATACACTTGATCTGAGACTTGTCCCCTACGCCAAAGTTCTCCACCAAACAGAATGACTGGGGAATACAAAAGCTTGGAGACTTTAATCATATATACTCATGGCCTACCACTAATGTTATGAACAGCGGCATTGTTCTCGAGAAGGTTGCGGAATACTTTTACTACAGCTACAAGCATCGTAACCAAGAAGACGTTCCAGATATGGATATTCCGCCCGAGCTCTGCTTAGAGCTGCTGATGGCTGCTGATTTCCTAGATAGTAAGTATTTCTCTCAGTTGTTCTCAGGTTCTCTTCTGATGCGAGTGCCACAGCATGATGATTTTACGGATGATGAATATGACCTGGTTGGAGTACAAGTGGCCCAGTGTATTACCATTAGCAGCAGCTTAGCTAAGTAGAACGGAGTTATGGTATCACGAATTCAAACAGGCTTGTGTTGTATATTTTCGGCTGCGAAACGAATCTTTTCAGATTACACAATCCATTTGAGCATATGCGTTCTTCCCCATTTCATCCATGGGTCGAAAGTCTATAGATTATGGAAGATTATATATATATCCCTTTTAACAGTCCCTCTCTTCTTCAATAAGAGTCTGACTTTAATTGCCTGGGAGACATTCTGCCGCTTTGGTCTTTACAACCGTAAAGGCAGGGTATGGCAACTTGCTTTGAGATATTGAGTTGAAGAACATGAAGTAGTTGTTCTTGATAGTCCTCTGGCGTAGCTGTCCAATCAGCTACCTTGCTGTATGTTGGCAAGTAGTTATCAAATATATACTCTTTTAAAAACGTTTTGGTACCCTCATCTGTTTAAGTGTCTTCAATCTCCGATCTAATAAACGTGACACTATCTTCAGCTTTCTCAGCTCATGCCACTTTAATTCTCAAATCAAATTCCATATTAATCTTTCTCTTTCCTCCAGCGGTTGTATAAATTCTAGCGTCTATCTAGGGATGATGAAAGACTTGGAAGTGCAGATACATCATGATTCTGAGCCTGATGATATCTCCGAAGCATTGCCAATCCTCCCAGCAATTTTATACCAAACAGCATCTATACATCTTCATTTTTCACAAGTCGCTCTCTGCCTAGGCTTTTTGTTACACTACCATCTCCAGTCCAGTTTTGGTTGATGTAGTTCAGCCGAGGTCGTGGCTTCAAGTAAGGTTACCCAATTCCCCCACTTACCACACTATCATGTAGACGTGAAAGCACAGCCGAAGTGGTCCTTGAGATAGACATCCCAACTATGAATGCGGCACCTTATCTATTTATAATAAGAGATAAAAGTCCGAATTGCAAAAAGAACTCAAGGTAACGAAAAGTCTGGGTAATCTTGACGAGTCGACATTCACAGCCATCAAGCACGGGCAAGAAGCAAGACACAGCAACCAATATGGGACAACATTACAAAGAGATTGCTGCAATTGCTCAAAAGCGCCGCGATGATGCGATCCCCAAAGAACTTCTGCTTCCCACGAGTGTTATGGGTCAGCTTCCGCGGAATCTAACGACGGTGCCAAAGGATTCGGGACATTTCACTTCGCAAGAACTAGAGATCATCGAGATGAGTGCAGAGGCGATCCTCCAGAATATCAAAAAGAGGACCTGGACTTCGGTGCAGGTTACGCAAGCGTTCTGTAAAGCAGCTGCAGTCGCCCAACAATTGGTATGTTCAGCTACATTTCAAGAAAATACACGCTAATGTATGTTGATAGACAAACTGTGTAACGGAGGTCTTGTTTCCAGAGGCTCTAGAGCGAGCCAAGTTTCTAGATGCCCATCTCGAGAAGACAGGTAAGGTGATCGGGCCATTCCATGGCCTTCCAATCAGTCTAAAGGATTGCTTCATAACACCACCCCACCCGTCGAGTATCGGGATGGCGTGCTATGCAAATGAAGCAACGAAACCAGAAGATGAGACGATCCTCGTTGGGATCCTAGCAAAGCTAGGCGCGGTGCTATATGTGAAGACAACGACACCGACTGCAATGATGATGATGGAGACGATCAGCAATGTTTGGGGCGAGACAACTGGAGCATACCAACGTGACACCAGTTGTGGTGGGAGCAGCGGTGGGGAAGGTGTCTTGTTGGCCATGCGAGGCAGTCCGTTGGGGGTAGGGACAGATATCGGAGGTAGTATTCGAATCCCCTGTGCCTTCAACAACTTATACGGCTTAAAGCCAACGTATGTCCCTAACCTACCTTTCACCTGATCTCGGCTGATGACCCCCTTAGATTTGGACGCTTCCCAGGTTACGGAGGCAAGTCGGGAATTCCTGGTCAAGACTTTATATATGCAAACAACGGCCCGATGTCTCGTTCTCTTGAAACCCTGAAGCTTTACTGTGCGTCAGTTCTCTCTGAAGAAATGGCACCGTGGAATCTTGACCCCAAATGCTTGTCTGTTCCCTGGCGTGGCTCGGTCATAGAAGCCGGCCGCAAGCTGCGCTTCGGTATCATATCTGACAACGACGGCGACATCAGCGTTCACCCACCCATTTCCCGTGGTCTGGCCATGACCAAGTCTGCTCTCGAAGCCGCCGGGCACGAAGTATTCGAATGGGCGCCCGTAGACCATCCAGAAATCATGCAAACCCTGAACGGCTCCTTCCATACCTTGGGCGGCGCTGCAATCATCGGCCTGACGCGGGAGAACGACGAGCCCGTCTTTCAAAGCATGAAAGCATACGAAGATTCGTTCCGCAAGGGTGAAGCAGGCACTCTCGGCCCTACGAAGCTGCGACAGATGATCGCGAAGAGAAATGCGCTGCAGAAAGCATATCTAGATCGCTGGACGGCTACGAAAAGCGATGGGAAGCCCGCAATGGACGGCATCATACTTGCCACCTCGCCATGGACGGCGCCGCGGTTGGGGATATCGCAGGAGGTCTTCAACGTGAACTTCACCGGGGTCTTCAACCTACTTGGTATGTTAATTTCTCCAGGCCCCCATAGATTTGGTGCCGGCAGGAGGGCATGGCTAACGCGTAGGCGGCAGACTATCCCGTGTCTACGTTCCCAGTGACGTTTGCGGATAAGAACCTGGATCGCAAGAGATCTGGATGGGAGCCTCTGAATGCGAAGGATGCGGCTCTGCAGGCAGACTACGATCCGGAGTTTTATGATGGAACGCCGGTGGTGTTGCAGTGTGTGGGCAGGAGGCTGGAGGATGAGAAGGTGTTGGATATGACTAGCATCATTGCGGAAGCCCTCAAAACTCACTCATGAAGAGAAAACACTGCCTGCAAAGGATGATATATCAGGATTGTATGGAATGGTTTGAGACTACAAGAATAGCGCCAGATCATACAAAAACCATCAATTACTATTAATGCATCTATCTTCGTCTGTATTTGCCAACCCCTTGACTACCCTTCACTACCTTTGTTTCCAGGAGTCTAGAGCACTTCCTATCTGCTGCTCGTCTCCTTTGTACCCGCTTTAGGGAGGGAGGAAATATATCGAGACCTTGCTTCTGCTCATTACATCGGGCTGCTGTAACCATCCCACCAGAGAAAATGTTGTACATTATTGCCATATAGGTCAACCGCTCAACGTCGAGCCATCACCACTGTTAGGGACAGAATGATCCCCCACCCTTTCTGCGTCTCATAGATGCCGAACTCATTCTCGGTGCGGAAGACGACCTCTTCGGTTTTGATATTCATGCTCTGTTTTTAAACCAAGGGGGTCAGTACTTTGTGTTGTTGGGAAGTTGTTGGGTTAGGGAAAACTAGATTGAATCAAGCGCCTCGATCAAATCAGACATGTATAATAAGATCCAAGGACGCAAAAGGGTCTAAAAGCCGACTAGTTTTTTCAACCGTCCCAGGTATCGAGCACGTATAGAGATAGAGATAGAGATAATAGAAGTGCATGCCAAAGACTGTAAAAGTGAGAAAACGAAAATAAAACTTACCACTCGGTCAGTCAGCTGTTCTATCGGTTCCGTCTTCACAGGCGACCTGGGCTGGTCGATGGGAGATTTCGTCGAGCTCCTGCGTCCCCAGCCGAAAATGCCTCCGCCCTTCTTCTCGGGCTCTATCCTCCTCGGCGGCAGTTCCTGCTCCCTAGGATCCGGCACCGGAGTCAAGTATCTTACCAGACGAGCGGCCATAGCCCTATCCTTCCAAAACATCTCATCTTTCTCGCCATCTGCGGCCTTGTCCTTTACTCGTACTACGCGATAGAAGTCATCGGCGCCATGCAGGCTTGCGTTGGCTGGTAGGGTTTTCTCATCTTCAAAGGCATCAGAAGGAACTAGTACCAGCGTTCCTTTCGCTTTCCCAGAGGTAGCAAAGTCAGAGAGGTAGGTTTGGACCTGGTTGGTGAGTAATTGGAGGATGCGCTCGTCCTTGGCATGCGAGACAAGGTCTTTTTGGGTCTGGATAGAGCTGATTTGTAACGTGAGCGACCGGAGCTGGTGTTGTATTTGGTGCGAGTAGTATTTGCTTGTCGTCTCGCTGGGTTCTTCATATTTGGGAGATGGGAGTTTTGGAGAGTTGACATCATTGTAAGAGGGGGGTGCCTCTTCCTCTTGAGGAATCGAGGAGGGAATTCCTGATTTACCGTCCATGGCTGTGATGATAATAGTGCACTTGCTGCGATACCTAGCGGTTGCGAGTATCTAACGTGGTGATGCAATAGAGACTACTTAGTCTAAGAGGAATTACGGATACTATCACAGAAACCTGCTCTCAACTTCTTGGTCTAGCAAGTGACAGTCAGCTGATCACCTCAGTACAGCCAAGTGGAGGCAAGTGACGATAGAGGAAAGTCCGGCGCAAGAACGTGATATGTTCTTAATCCCAAGGTAGAAGACGAGAAATATTTCAAAAGCTTATGATGCAATTGACTCGCTCCCTTCCATATACTCGGGCCTGATTGGGTCGTGTTTTGTCGTATTGACTAACCTCTCTGTAACCGTATGTTGCTAGGGGTTTCAACTTTCAGTACTAGATCTCCACGAATTATAGTTTCAGTCGGAGAGATTGGATAGCTCGGGATGAGACCGTACAGGGCGCGAGCCAAAGGTCACCAGGTGGCCGTCATATTTTGTGACTCTGTTTGGCTACAGCGCGGCAGTGTTGGATGCCTAACAGTTTCGCCATCGTCAGGCTCCGAGTGAATATCTCCCCGTTTGCGTTAATTCATATAGCGTGCCAAGGCTGATTCGGGCTGTACAAGGTCAGCGGGCAGCTTTCTAGAAGGCCGCTAGAAGGAAATCAGAGACTATAATGAGTTCCGAGAGGCTACTGGCATGGGTAATTATGGAGAGCTAGCACTACGCACTGAAATCGGCCTCGCTTAAATCGACTAACCTTTCCGCCTTCTTGCATCTCCAAGCATATTACATGCTACTCTGCGGGCCTTTCATCGCGGGTTGAAGCTTGGTACAGACTTACCTACAAGTGTTTCTGGATAAGACGGCATGTCTTGTCCAATGCGATGGGCACATGCATTGGAATCGTAGGTTGGGAATCAACCAGTAGGCAGTGCTCGCAAAACACAACACCTTCAACCCACGTGTCAATGAGGCATTTGGCTCAGCTTTCTCATGGGGACGTTTGAAGAGTAATAGAATCTTAAAACAGCAACCACAGGAGATAATTCCGCCTTGCCTCTGTAAGAAAGTAAGGGCTGAAACGGCCTGCCGAAAATCCACTGTTGGCATTTGATAATGAGCTGGCAGATTATTGTGTTGCTATGCGTGAGGTTTGTTATGAGTGAACAGCCTTTGTGTTTGCAGGCAAACAGTTGAATCACTATATATGATTGAATAACTGCTCTGAGTATTGCAAGGAGCAAGTAACGTCATTTCTACCATTTCAAACTCTCTATTCCAGCATTGTAAAATTGAAAGACTAAGCCCCTGTCCAAGCCTTGGCCAGCAATTCATTCCCATATTAGGTGGATCCGTGTATTGAGATATCGGGTAAGCGGCCTACCTAAACTGTCTTTTAGTGAATGGCTATGTTCATATCAATCTCACCTGATGTTTAGGGTGGATACCTGTAGCTGACCTCTGGTAGTATTAGGTTGTTAATCATAGCTTGAATTGTGCTCACTCTCGAGAGTTCATCCCGCCATCACATCTTACAATTTATATTTAAAGGATCGATTCCCACATTGTTCTTTCAGCCTCCCATCTACTCTTCAACCAAACTTGTCGATCATAAGCTTAGTGAATCGCTTTGATATTCACTAACAAGATATACCAACTCGTATGTGTCTCGGTTCGCTTAGTTAGACTCAGCAACCAAACAACATTGAAGCAATATAAATACTAACTACAACCATAGTCAATCTGAAAAGAAACAAACAAACCGCCATTATGCCTGGATATTTCATTGCCAACGCTGATGAATATCTCGCCATCACTGGTGCTGGTGTTGGGGGCCATGTCAAGATTGCCAAGAGCGCCTTCGTTTTCCCATTCCAACGAGTAAGCCTCACAAATACGTCTATATCGAAGTATATTTAACCAGATCTAGTGCCAAAAGTTTAGTATTCAGCCCAGGGATTACCCAATGAACCTTCAAGCGATGACGAAAGAGAAATTACAATTCCTACTTCCTGTCGTGTTCACTGTTGGGCCTGATGTCAACTCGCGCGGTGCAAATGCAGATTCGGTTGCACAAACGGATGTAAACCACCTCGTTGCGGAGGCGCCTGCTGATCGTGGTGATTCCCTTACCAAATATGCTATGCTTCTCGCAGATAGCAAAGGTAATCGGGGGAAAGACGACAATAGTGGCAATCAACATATCGAAGACATTGTCAAGGGTATTATCGAGGGAGAAACCCGTGTGCTAGTGTCTTCCATGACTATGTAAGAAATCACTTTCTCAAGAACGAGTCATATTGTGATAAAGATTCATGAAATGAGGAGCTGTGTAGAAACAGCTCTGTTACTCTTTACGCAAACCCTGAAGCCGCTTCTGCTCATACTAACTTGTTTTTAGGGAGGAGATTTTCACCGAGAGAGATGAGTTCAAGAGACACATTCTCGCAAATATCGCCACCGAACTCAGCCAGTTTGGTCTGAAGATTTACAATGCCAATATCAAAGAACTTCGCGATGCTCCAGGCTCAAACTACTTTGCTTCGCTTTCCAAGAAGGCCCACGAGGGTGCTATCAATCAAGCCCGTGTTGATGTTGCAAGTGCCCAGGCCATAGGTAGTATCGGTGAGGCAAAGAAAGTTGGAGAGCAAGAGCGTGAGCTTGCCAAGATCCAGGCGGAAACTCAGGTCTCTAAGTAAGTTAAATCTTAACTTATAGACCTAATTTGCTAACCGTGACCACAGAACCGAGCGAGATACTGAGAGAGCAGAAGCAGAGGCGAAACTTGCTCAAAACAAAACCACTTTCAACAGAGAGGTTAACATTGCTCATATCGAAGCCACTCGTGCCACTGAAATCCGTGACGAAGAACTTCGAAAGGACGTCGAAGTCCAACGTGCTCAGACTGAGTTGGAGAGACTGAGAGCTAGCGATGTCGTGAAAGCTACTGTTCTGAGAGAGTCCAAGGAACAGGCTGCTCTTGCCAAGAAGTTTGAGGAAGCAGCTAATGCTGATGCCAGTAAGTTGTCCATCAACTTTAGGAAAGTGAAGATCTAACTCCACGGATAGCTCAATATAGTGAAAAGCTGAGTGCAGACGCTCATGCTTATGGTACCGAAGCTCAAGCCGCCGCAGAGTTCAAGGCAAAACAACAAAACGTTCAGGCAGACAAATACGAGCAAGAGACTCGCGCCACTGCTGAGTTCTTTAGCGTACAAAAGGCCGCCGAGGCTGCTGCGTATAAGGTTGAGATGGAAGCCAACGCCGCAATCAAGAAGGCTGAAGCCGATCTTATTACACAGCAAAAGCAAGCTGCTGGTCTTTCTGCAATGGCCGGTGCTTACAGCGACCTTTCACACGCCTTTGGCGGACCACAGGGTCTGATCCAATACCTCATGATCGAGAAGGGTACATATACTCAACTAGCTACTGCCAATGCGGACGCTGTCCGAGGCCTCAACCCTAAGATGACCATATGGAACACTGGCGCCCAAGCTGGTAGCGAAGGCTCATCTGCGGAAGGAGGAATGGGCGGTATGAACTCCATCCGAAACATGTACCAGATGCTACCTCCCCTGATGTCCACGATACAAGAGCAGACCGGTGTTACTCTACCCGAGTGGCAATTCGGAAAGCTGGGCGAGCAGCTCTCTGAGAGAGAGGTCAGTGGCAGGCCCGTCAAGGGCATGAACGGTACCAATGGTGACAATTAAGCCTTTGGGTCATCTTTTCATTTGAGCCTCGTAGATAGTCTTTTTTCTGAGCTTTATTAGTTATACCCAGGTTTTCCTTTGTTCTAGAGGTTAGTTTTAGAGACCAATTCCGGAGTTGCTTCCGCTTTTTTGTAATAGTAAATATAATACACATCTACACAATTTTGACGAGAAAACTTCAATTATGTGAGATTCGGTGAGTAACACACTGGCTGGGTTTACAGAAACTGTAGAAATGCAACATGTAAATGGACAAGCATACGATTTATTGTGTCGTAATACACTTAAATTTAAAACATAAAGAAACCAAACTGCTTTTATTGTTTCATTCTATTGGGTACATTTTGATTGTAGTAATCTTGTTACAATTGCATCCCTTACAATTATTCCAATATGTTAAGTAGACTCCCAATGCACGCTTCAAGTACATCAATACCTCCTTATTTTTCAATCTGCTAGGTATACGCCAATTATAGTAGCCAAATCTATTGATTGTCCTCTGATAATCCCACACCTATTAGGTACATTGAAAATATGATTGTCAAATATTATCCCAGATATCCCGAAAGTAAATTATGGCCTTGCTTTGGAATAACTTGAATCTTATAGAGACCATATAAGTGATGCCACGCGACGTAGTACATAGATCCCCTGCGGGCATTGCTGTCCTGGAACACCTACATTCAACTTCATAGACTTAATATCTGAGCATACGCACCGCAAGTTCATAATCTGCGAATTCCCTTTACACTCTGTCGATCATCTCACAATGGAGGGTGTCAAAAATTCCAACTTCGTCAACTCTGTGATGAGTGTCAATAACCTCAAACGCTTTCTCATGACACCCACAAAGGGATGGCGAGACAACAACCCCTAAAAGGAAGCGGATTGGAGGGCTACTCTTTAAATAGACATTACCGCTATCCTCAATAGCCCATTCTAACGAACCGCGACAGTTGAACCTGTCCCTGGGCTCACTTCGGAAGAAATCAAAGCAATGCGAGACCTATATAGTTTGGTAAGGATAGAGTGTTCACAGACGAAAGTTTGAGAAAAAAGTGGTGACAGTGGTACAGTTTTCGAATCTGAGCTTTTCCGAAGAGGATGCGGTAGATGAAGACTTGAATGCTAAGGATGACTCTACAAATGGTACATCGCTCTGGAAGACATACTGCTAGTGAAGTTCAAGTTGGACATTGTCCTTCTGCATCTAATATATGTCGATGTTACGCAGACGCCAAAGACTAGCTCAACGGCCAGAAAATCATATGGAGATGGTCATTACTTACAGTATCTTCTCAGTGAAGAGGGCGGAGAGTATGAAATGATGTTGAGTATTAGTCTCGCTTTTTATCTCCACCCACAGACGGAGCCTCAATACTGTACCCCTGTTAGGTTTGCGCCACACCTCACCCCCAAAACAGCCACAAGCTACGTACCTAAACCAGACAACCAGCGAGCTAGCAATATGTCGGGATAACATCACATCGCATAGATCAGGCAGAGAATATTGGGTGTTGCTGTCCTTGCTGGTAGGCACGATAGCATGACCGGATTCTAAAGCGACTGCTATCATGGCCTTGACCTCTGTAAGCTGCATAACGAAGTATCCACTGCAACATAGCTAACAATGCACCAGTGGAAGACGTTCGATTTCTTTGAAGTCAGTCGAATTAAAGCTCCAGACGATGAGAGCAAATCCTTCTTCGAAAGTAATGATATAAGCTGCTGCTGTTCTGGTTCTGAGAACCTATTTCTCGGAAGCCACGATGGCACAGTTCGGATCCTCTCCTCAACTTTCAAGATTCTGCGGACTTTTCAAGCGCACGATGTTGGTTCGATTGCGCATATGAAACAAGTGGAAGGAACCTCCTTACTAGTGACTATAGCTGTAAAGATTCATAATCCAGAGGTCGTTTTAAAGTGCTGATGAGGTGTAGGAAGACTTGCCCAACGAACCAATTTTGAAAGTATGGGCACTGGATAAGCCAGTGAAGAAGACTGGACTCCCAACATGCCAATCTACTCTTAGCATCAGCAACGGACGTAAGCCGTTTCCGGTATGTCCTCGCACACTCGAACCCCACATCGGTTGCTGAACCAAGATCACAGATATCCGCATTTACCACTTTGGATGACCTTTCACAATTAGCTGTTGGCTTTGCAAATGGTTCTGTTACGGTAATAAGAGGAGATCTGGTACATGATCGCGGGGCGAAACAAAGGGTTGTCCATGAATCAGAAGAGCCCATCACAGGCCTGGAATTTCGCACGGATTCAAAAGTAGCCACGTTATATGTAGCGACAGTTTCTCGCATATTAAAGCTTGAGATATCTGGACGAGGGCAAGGACAACCCGCGCGAACACTGGAAGACCTAGGCTGTGGTGTTGGGTGTATGACTGTTGATGATCGAAATGGTGATATCGTTATTGTCCGAGATGATGCCATATACTATTATGGTGTTGATGGTCGTGGACCTTGTTTTGCTTATGATGGCCCCAAAAGCCTGGTATCAGTATTCGGGGACTACGTTGCATTAGTTTCCCCGCCCTCGACTTCAATCCCCTCAAAGTCAAGCACGCTTCGTAGATTTGGGACTCCACAGGCAGATGAACTTTTCAATACTTCGACATTTACTTTACTAGATACAGATCTGCAATTTGTTGCTCACTCAGAGTCTTTGGTTTCACAAGTTCAGTCAGTGTTCATGATTTGGGGTGACCTCTTTACTCTCACTCAAGATGGGAAGGTATGTGTTTGCCTTTACAGACTCTACACGCCTATTAATTTTTTTTTACAGATTTACCGATACCATGAAAAGCCCTTACATCAAAGGCTAGAAATCCTCTATCAGAGGAATCTTTTTGTGCACGCCATCAATTTAGCGCAGAAAGCTGGAATGGATACACGGGAGAAGAACGTAATTTTCCGGAAGTACGGAGACTTCTTATATCAGAAAGGAGACTATGATAGTGCGATGCAACAATATTTGAAGGCTATTGACAATACAGAGCCATCACAAGTCATACGAAAGGTAAGAACCTCAGTGTGTATGAGTATCAAAAATCCTGACACGTATAGTTTCTTGATACACAACGAATACTTAATTTGATTGAGTATCTTGAGGAATTGCATGAGCACCATAAGGCTACGGCAGATCACACGACACTTCTCTTAAATTGCTACGCAAAGCTCAAGGATATTGATAAGCTAGAGAAGTTCATAAAGTCACCAGGTGATCTGAAATTTGATCTCGATACAGCGATTTCAATGTGCAGACAAGGCGGATATTTTGAACAGGCAGCTTATCTAGCAACAAAACATAGTGAGCATGAGCTAGTCGTTGACATTCTGATCGAGGATTCAAAGAAGTATGAGGAGGCTTTAGATTATACTCTTCGGCTTGAACCAGATTCGACCTATCCAAACTTAATGAAGTATGCAAGGGTTTTGCTAGAGTATTGCCCAAAGGTAAGCATATATCCTTAGATTATTCAGAACGTGCTCCGGAAATAGAATGTCCCAAAGACAAAACCAGCTAACGGTATTCTAAGGATACAACTCAGTTGTTCATTGACTACTTTACAGGCATGTACCAACCAAAGAAAGACGAGGTTGTGGAGGTTGTGCCACAGGCTCCTGGCTATGGTGCTGGGGCTGTCAATGCCGTAAGTTCTATGACCTAGCCCGATATGACAAACTCTGCATCCTAAAGCCAATAACTAAACAAATTATAGGTTCAAAATTTGAGAGATTTACTGCCACTGCCTTACATGAATACTTCGTCAGTAGCCTCGCCCCCATCTCATGGGGAGGTTGCAACGACTGTCAGCGACCAACCTATCGAACAGGTTGCCATCTATAGATACACTCCTCCTCAGCCCAGAACTGCTTTCTCTTCATTTGTTGACCACCCGAATGAGTTCATCATATTCCTCGAGGCATGCATCGAGAAGAAGGACCACAAGGAGAGGGACAAGATCGATCTTTATACTACCTTGTTCGAGATGTATCTGCACAAATCAAGCGAGAAAAATGGTGCACACAGAGAGGAATGGGAGGCCAAGGCTAGAAAGCTGATTGAGGGAAAGGATATTCCCATAGACACGTCCAATGTCTTGCTATTATCTCATCTTTCTAACTTCAGAGATGGCACCATTTTAGTTCACGAACAAGCAGGGCTCAGATTTGACATTTTCCGCTCATACACCTCTGCGAAAGATACCCGCGGCGCTATCAAGGCTCTTCGAAAATATGGCCCCGACGAACCGCAACTCTATCCTGCAGCTTTGGCGTATTTCACATCCGATCCTCGCGTGTTGGAGGATGCTGGTGATGAATTAGATGCTGTGCTAAAAAAAATCGACGAGGACGGGTTGATGGCACCGCTACAAGTTATTCAAACCTTGAGCACCAACGGTGTGGCCACTATGGGAATGGTTAAAAACTATCTTCAGCAGACTATCGAGCGGGAGCGAAAGGAGATTGCTTCCAATAGACAACGTATCACCTCTTACCGAGACGAGAGTAATGAAAAAAGACAAGAGATTCTAGATCTTGCAACCAAGCCTCAGACGTTCAATGCGACGAGGTGCTCCTTATGTGGTACCCAGCTTACGTTGCCTACAGTGTAAGCACACTTTCTATAACCCCTGCTGTCGTTCCGTAGCAGGCGAACATATGTTAGAATCAGTACTAATCCATAAATATAGACACTTCATGTGCAAGCATAGCTTCCACCAAAACAAATGTCTAAATGTTCAATTCGGGGAAGACGGTAATATTGAAGGTGATTGTCCCATTTGCAAAAAGAAGAACGACACTATCCGTGCAATCAAAAGAGCACACGAAGAGAGTGCAGACCGTCACGATATGTTCTTAGATGCGTTGGCCCGGAGCAACGACAAATTCGGGACAATTAGCGAGTTTTTTGGGCGGGGAGTTATGGACTTGCCGACTGTGGTAGAATAAAGGAGTAAAACCAAATGACAATCTTCAATCAAAAGATAATCTATGCTGTGTACTACACTATTTCATGGTTACTTTCGCTGTAAATTGAAGAAATATCATATTGCATAATATTTGACAAACCAGCAATTTTGAATGTCCCGTTTAAACAAAGAATATATAAAAGGATCAGGATCGAACGCACTCCACAGTACAATTATAGGAATTTCGCTATTTTCTCCCTCATTGTAGCCATTTGAATTTCTAAGAAGAAAAAGTGGTCACAGTAACTCACTTCTTGAGCGTTAATGATGGCCTTCTTTTTGTGTCAGTCTTTTACATTTGAAATGTGAGAATATAAAATCTGTTCAATAAACACGAATTCTAATACGTTTATTCACAAGAACCCATATCTTTAGCCTTGAACCATAACGCAAAACCAACATTGTTACTGCTTCAACCTTTCCAGCTCTTTTCTCTTCATCTCCTCAAATCTTTTAACACGTTCCGGAATCCACTCCCCCCGACTACCTTCTTCTATTTTCCAGTTTCCCACTCCGTCCGGCATCCCAAGATCCTTCAATGTTTTCAGCTCCACCAAGCTGTAATCACCCGGGTTATCTCGGTTCAGACGAAATGGTTCCTTCAGGGAAACTGGTGGATTGGTAATGACTCGTAGTGTCCTTAAAAGATTTTTAGATACCGAGTGAAGCATAAATGGATGCATCAGAACCACATCACCAATATGTCCCGTCATCTCGTAAAAAGATTCATCGCGGGTTTTCTCAGGGCTTTTCGCAAGGTCATTCCAAAAAGTCGTGCCTTCTAACTTCTTATGGTCTGGATCTTTGACTGACATCATCCACGGGGTGACTCCTTCAGGATGATCATACTGTATTTCGGGTCAATCATCGTTAAACTTGTGAGCTAGTTATGACACTTACTAGAAGCTTTGCAACGTGTTTAATCCCATCGGTACAGATTGCTGTCCCACCCCCTTTGTGCACAATCTCACTATAGAGTGGAATGACCAAAAGTGCTTGCTCAGGACTGTCCAAGTGATGAATAAAGAAGTCGCCATCATTATGCCAAATCTTTAAGTCCCTGAAGTCCAAATCGTCTTCGGGATTGTATTCTTCTTTTCCGAAATTAACTATAAATCCATCCGCCCATACTCGCATTGTATCAGATATCCGGTCTTCGCCACCAAGTAATTCACATATAGCTGCCCAAGCTTTTGGTGCGAACTCAGAGACTGGCACAGCATTGTGCCAAGGCATATTTACACGTTCTTCAGTCCATGTGGATTTATCGGTGGGCGAATATCCGAGCCTCGTCCACAGCGTGGAAGTCACATCCGCGGCCTGAGCTTCAGTGAAGCATTTCTCGAGTTTGATAAATCCGTGCTGATATCACACTGTCAGTAGCTAATACGGTCTAACATCCCCATGTAAGCTGTTACGGCACTTACTTCTAAGAAGTGGGCCTTTTGTTCCTCGGTCAGGCTGTAATCCGGGTTGTTGGTAGCACTCGGCATTTTGAAATTCGATTTCAGTTTTGCTAAATTTCTATGCTGCAGATTCTCTGCAGAACGTCCCCTTTTAAACACTTCTTGGCCCCATTAATGGAGGGGAAAGGCGTTGTTGACATGACATCAAGTCCCCAATAATGGGTTACCAGTTTATCCGGACCGGCTGAATATGTCGACACGTGAGCCAGTCTTCCACTTCCCCCTTTTCTAAGCGAGCAAATTAAGTCAACGCTCTCGACCCGAGCACGCAACCTGGTGGACAAATGATGCTCAGCATGATTCAGCCACTCGTTGTGGTCTCACAGTGGTGTCTCACAACCCATAAGCCGCAAGAATGGTATTGCGAATACTTGCTAAGACGCAATCCATGCAGCCATGATATATGTTTCAGGTGTCGAGCTATGGTCTGAATGCTTTTAATAAAGATGGGGCCTGTCAAATATATAGAGTATCTAAAGTGGCTCATCGCCTCATTATGTAGACTTCTGTAGACGATGCTGCTGAAGTTTACCAATGCGACAATTCAACACAACTCATTACAGGCGCCCTGTTTCCGAGGAGCCGATGTCGTCGAGAGTCATCGATGATGAAGGTATCAAGGCAGATGGCGATGTTAGGGTGCCTGACGAAATTGAAGACCTGGATAAGAATGAGGCAACAGCGACAACGAGACTACTGGGTGATACAAATACCCTTGCACTGGGGGTTCCTGGAGCAGAAAGAAGATTTTGGTTCCAGCGGTCTAAAACAAGCTACGATCCTTCTGCTATTGCTACCCAGCCTTCGGTTTTCGATATTCCAGAGGTAGCAGAAGAAAACAGACCAAGCGACTTGTGGGAGAATATCCACCGCTTTGATCCAGCAAGCCGGTGGACGTGGGGAGAGGAGCATGCGTTGATTCGAAAAATTGATGCTAGAATCATGCTGTTCACGGCCGTAATGTTTATGGCACTCGAGCTTGATAGGTCAAATATCTCTCAAGCACTCACAGACAACTTGTTAGAAGATCTGAATTTAACGACCAATGGTATTCTGACTTTGTATTGTTTATGATTCATGTACACTAAGTTGTGATTTAGATTACAACCTCGGAAACTCGATCTTCAAATTAGCCTTTCTGTGTGCTGAATTGCCATCGAATCTCATAGCAAAATGGATAGGCCTTGATATCTGGATACCATTTCAGGTAATGGCCTGGAGTGTGGTAGGAGCCTCACAATTCTGGATGAAAGGAAAGACCGCATTTTTAATGTGTCGGTTACTACTCGGAATGCTGCAGGGCGGTTTTATCCCCGAGGTAACTAATCTTCCCTTCACTTAAATCATTCAGAGGTCGTGACCGACTTCATGGGTATCGTCGAGTGAAGTACATTTCAAAAGTCAGACACATGCAGTTCCCGGACCAAATAGCACATTGAAAAACAAAAAGATCTTTCAACTTCATCAGCCATGGAATCAATCTAAGCCAGCTGAAACTAACCATCGTGATAGGTTATCCTCTATCTATCATACTTTTACAAACACCACGAACTGTCATTACGCCTTGGATTTTTCTGGGCGGCTTCAGCTTTTGCTGATGTTCTTGGTGCGTTTCTTGCCTTCGGATTATTACACCTTAGGGGCGTGAATAACCAGGCAGGCTGGAGATGGCTCTTTTTGTTCGAGGTAAGAGAATAACCAACAGTCCACCAGGGTAGTCAGAATTGCGAGCTGGGCTGAACTCCTAAGAGAGTATGCTTGATTGAATTGCATTTGTAGAATCAGGTTGCTCTAGAAATCAAGGCAGCCAGGAGAATTTCTGGATTATAATGGCATTTGGTTCAATCCATCTGATTCGTAAAACAGCATCAGCCTCGGATTCTGGCCAGCCAAAATGATCCAGGATGCTTATATTTACTGGTTTGAGCACATGCTAACAGAGCTGTCTTAGGGACTATTTACCTTTATAGTTGGCTTACTTGCAGCTGTTCTGATGCCATCTGGCCCTACTTCTACTGCGAGTTGGTTTCGTGGCTCGGAAGGTTGGTTCAGCAGGAGGGAGGAAGTGATCATGGTAAACCGAATCATTCGCGAGGATCCTAGCAAAAGCTCTATGCATAACCGGGAGCCTCTCACACCAGCATTACTCTGGCAAAGCTTGAAGGACGTGGATCTCTGGCCCGTATATCTCCTCGGTTTATGCTTCCAAATACCTATGACTGCACCTTCCAACTACTTAACTTTATCCCTCAGAGGGCTTGGATTTGATACATTCCAAACAAACCTGTTGGTGATACCGACCAAGATCTTTCATGTTGTCAATATGCTGCTTCTGACGTATGCCGCTGAGGTGTTTGGCGAATTGACACTTGTAGCTCTCGTTGGCCAACTCTGGGCACTACCGTTCCTTGTCTTAATCAACATCACGGGTCTTACCAAGATCAACAGATGGGGGGCGTACATGATTATAACAGGCTTGTTGTGCTATCCTTCAGCACATCCGATACAAGTGGGCTGGTGAGTTTTGAGCAATTTATCTAGTCATAGCGAAGAACAACAAAATGAATAGATGAACACAGACTAACTGTTTGTAGGAATTCCCGCAACAGCAACACCGTGCGCTCGAGAACCGTGTCAGCAGCCCTCTACAATATGTGCGTCCAAATGGGTGGAATAATAGCTGCGAATATTTATCAAAAAGATGACGGTCCAGAATATATTAGAGGTAATCGCATTCTCCTGGGCCTCTTATTTTTGAACATATTCCTCTATCTGGGAACAAAGTTGTACTATGTGAAAAGGAACAAACACCGGGACCAGGAATGGGCCGTTATGACGGAAGACCAGAAGTTGGAATATGTTGCTCATACAGCAGACGAGGGAAACAAGAGACTTGATTTTAGATTCGCGCATTAGAAACTCAACAAAGAAGCTTTACGAACAGCCCAAAATATCATGAGCATGTTCCCGTTCCAGAAAGGATGATGCAAACTAAGCATTGCCGCTCGAAAATCCCAATCTAGACGATCCGAAAAAATACGTTTGTCCCTCCAAGGAGTGGTTAAGTCTGATTAAATCCCGATTAAATCCCATGCCAGTCAAATAGTAGAACCGCAAGTACAAGACAACGGTGGATGCTCGGGATGGAAGATGTCTCAGGTGGCGGCATTATGGAGTATGATTCTCCAATACAGCACCCGAAACTATATATTGGTCACATAAGTCATCGAATGTAGTTCTTGCTCATTGATTATAACGTGTGGTATTGAGACCTCTAATGCATGTTGGTAAGCACAAGGCTGCCAGTGCCACGGAGGTGTGTAATGCGAGGCCGACCGTCCATCCACCTATCCCTGAATCCTTGTAAAAACGCGATACGAAGTTGAGAACTAGAAGCAGCAATACATTCGCAAAGAAGCTCATAGCTTAATTTGGCGGAAAGAAAAAACGTGTAGCGTAACGAATGGGCCTTCGAAAATATGTTTTCTGAGTTAAGCACCCCTAATTTACTAAGGATTGAATTAGTAGGGCGATGGCCAAAACTAATTTTACAACTTACTAGAATCTCATCATCCATTACAGCATCACCAGCTGGTTGGGCAGGAGCACTGGCCTCGCCTGCGCTCGTGCCTTTCTCAAAGTAGTCTGCCATCTCTGAGTCAAGTTCATCAGAGGTCTTCTTCGCAGGACGACCGCGGGGCGTCTTTCCGCCACGACCACGAGCGTTCTTTCCACCTCGAGAGGCACCAGCAGACGTGTTGGCCTTGGTGACAGCTGCAGATTTGGGCTGGGGCTTCAGTTGCACACGCTCACTGAGTCCTTTGGGGGCTGGAATAGCTGCAGCACGTCGAGCGTCGACGATAACGTCAACCTATATATCGTTAACAGCTGCGAAGCTAATTGGTTGCACACATACCTTTATAGCTCTACCATCAACGAGTATACCGTTGAGTTTATTGACGGCCTTTGCAGCAGCATCTGCGCGAGCAAAAGCAATGGTTGCGACTCCGCGGCTTACTCCTCCAGGTCCATAAGAAATTTCAACTCTCTTAGTCGGTCCAATGGATTTGCCAAAGTATTCCTGTTGTCCCACAGTGTGGTTAGTAATATGAAACCGGATTGAAAAGATTGCGACTGTCGAGACCGTGGCTGAACTCAAAAGAAAAAGCACCAAATCGATCATAACAAGGTCAAGAAACCAACAGCAACAGCGAGCAAGCAGCGAGCATTAGTCGTCGATTTCCAGCGTCTTTCCACTATCAAGACTGAACCATCAATCAACCTAAGGAGGTCCAGCTTATGGTCTAGCTCATCGCTTTAATTGCCAATTGCATCATGGCATTCATTGTGTACTTCTTATCCCCGATCCTTTTGAATAAAGTGCCAGAGACGGACTAGCCAAGCTCTAGTCAAATATCTCCTAATTTGGAAAATTTCTGTATACTGCGCTGGTTGCTATACTGCTTTGCTCACTGAAGCTTGTTACCCCACGTGATATGTTCGTTACACCTTGCAAGTCCTAGCCGGTACGTATGTTTTTATAAAACAGCGCCATCATCATTTTGTCTGCAATATGATCTGTTATGGGCGCTTGCCAGGCAACCCAAACAATCTTTATACTATGCGAGACTGACGTACTCGACTCTAACTATTCGTGCTTCTGATGTGTTGCAAGCAAGAACGGATAGAGGAGATTGTCATGATGAGGCTCCCCAAAGCGCGAATAATTAAACAGAGGATGAGAACATTTGCGATCGTATCGACTGCTTCATGTCGTTTTGATGATGATGATGGAAAGATTCGGATGAACTCCAAAGGCTAGATTGGCCTCATCGAAAACATACCTTGATCTGGGTCTCGCTAACATCCTTGGGCTACGGAAGAATTAGTACTCTTGCAACACAGCAGAATCGAAGTGCTCTTACCAAACCGCTAACTTGAATTCTACTATCAGTGGATCCTCTCAGACCGTTCAAGGCCGAGGGACCGGTAGGGGTTGCCTTGGTTTGCTTCTTGACGCCTCCAACAGGAGCAGCTGGCTTGTTGGCAGAAGCAACGCGCTTTCGGCGGGGCTTCACAGTTCGGGAGCGTGTGGTGGAGAGTATCTCATCAAGAGATTGATCCAGCTTTCCAGACATGATAATGGAATGTGATGAGAAGACTTATTACTTGTCGATGGCTTGCTTTGAGTATGAATCGTAGATTTGCGATCGACTTGATGAACTGCGATGCGCGACTCGAAATAGGGGTGGCAGGAATAGAGGAGACCGACGAAGTTGGATCGTGCGGACTTGGTATTAAACGGCTTTTTTATATGTTTGGTACAGAAGGGAGTGTTTCGAAGATGAGAGAATCGGGCTTTGGTCTTTGTATTGATTGTTGATGGAGATGAGGATGGAGCAAGCAAGAACTTAGGTGGTCGTAGCAGCCAGCCTGATGAACACGCTAAACGTGGCTTAGCCGCCAAAGTCACATGATATTGATGATTCAGCGGGCTCGAAATGTAGTGCCATGATCAATGGATTTCATTTGCAAAAAGAATACTATTCAAGCATTATTTTTAAGTCTAGATCTATATCAACCATGCTATTTACTATAGCATTGCTTGAATCTGCCATTGCTGACACCTATTTGCCCGAAGAAAAGCTGTAACTCTCGCAAAGACATCTAATGTGCAACATTGAGTGGAAATCAGATCATGAAAGTAGTAATTGCCGGGACGAAGACTACGCTGCTAAAGCCAGGATGACTGCTGAAGGAATGGAAAAGGTCTTGGAAAAGGAACTTTTTGAGAGTTTAGTTTAACAGGCAAGCACGCAATCTGCTCTTTCCGAGTATCCTGGCGCTCATGCTTGTTGGCTTTATTTGGTCCTTTTATGTAACGTGTGTTGAGTTGCTCACCAATTAACTACAGCCGGAATTGCATGGCCTTGCCTGTGTTCTGTATTGTTCGCAAATTGATGGCAGTTTTATTCCCTTTCCTTCTGTAGCAAACAAATGATATTATACACCAATGGATTCGCCATTCCAGAGCATTTCTTAGCAGATATAACCTATGCCATCCGCATTGTAGCTCGCGTATTAACTCCGTAGTGTTCAATGAAGATTCGATAGATCCATCAACGCCGATTTTCGAAAGCCGGTAGTCCGTTCTCTGTGCAAGCTCTTTCTCCATTCCTTCAAACAATCTGTCTTTCTTGTGCTTATAGGATCACTCATGGCGCGATGGACCTTGCTTTCGTTCCAGACTGGGTGGCAGTATTTGCCGGTTTGCTGGTTGGCTCATGTTCCTCTACTGCGTTGACCTCGAGGAAGTGGTATAAGACGATGAGAATCATTGCAGCAGAACCAAGGAATACCGCAAGGCGGTACAAATCATCATCAGCGATCATCTTGGACTTGTGTCGGAAGGGCTTCTAGTATGATAGGAAAGCCACGTAACTAGTTCCTAAGTCTGAACTAGGACAAGGTGTTAGCATCATTGAAGCAGAAATATCGGCGTATCATCTAGGATTATATTTACCTGATAAATGAATAAGTCGATTACCCAGGAAATTGACTCTTTGATCGGTGCTCTGGTATTTAAGGACACAAGTCGACTTGGAGCTTCCCCAGATGCTGGATGCTCGCTAAAGAGCCAATAAATTCTAGCGTCTTTAACCTTTTAACCCCACCTAATAACTTTCAACCAAGTCGTCTGCACATACACTGTTGTACTCAGACTCACCCACGATCATTTTTGTAAATTAGGATCTTTGAATTTTGCCATTCAAGGCGTTGAGTACGCAACCTTCCAATTACAGCATTTTTAAATTCACTTTTTGTTTATAACTTTTTCAAAATGCCTCCCAAAAAAGGCGCCGAAAAGCAAGGCGGGGGCAAGAAGCCTTCTGCTTCGAAGATGGTAGAGGACAGGACTTTCGGCATGAAGAACAAAAAAGGAGCTCAGGCGCAAAAAGATATTGCTCGAATGACAGTTTCCGCGAAGGCCGGTGGCACACCCGAGGAAAAGAAGAAGATGGCCGAAAAGGAACAGAGAGAGAGGGAAAAGGCTGCGTCAGAGGCTGCGAAAAGAGAGGCCTTGGAGCTGTTCAAACCCGTACAAGTCCAGAAAGTTCCGTTTGGTGTGGATCCTAAAACAGTGCTTTGCCAGTTTTACAAGAAGGGACATTGTGAAAAGGGGCGCAAATGCAAGTTTTCTCACGACTTAGATGTAGAGCGGAAGGCTACCAAAAGGGATCTTTTCCAAGATACGCGGGATGATGATGATACAAAGAAGAAGCAGGAGACCTCGGAAGACTGGGATGAAGAGAAGTTGAAAGCGGTAGTGTTATCCAAAAAGGGCAACCAGAAAACATCAACAGACAAAGTTTGCAAATTCTTCATTGACGCTGTTGAGGAGGGCAAATACGGCTGGTTCTGGACTTGTCCAAACGGTGGAGATAAATGCATGTATCAGCACAAGTTGCCAGTTGGGTACGTATCACTCCATTGTATTCATTCAATTATGATTAACGATTTTTTTAGGTTTGTTTTGAAAACAAAAGAACAACGTGCTGCAGAGAAAGCCCTGATGGACAAATCCCCCTTGAAGACTCTTACCCTGGAAGACTTCCTTGAATCTGAACGACACAAGCTGACAGGACAACTTACACCTGTCACTCCAGAAACCTTTGCCAAATGGAAGGCAGAGCGTATGGACAAGAAGCAAGCGGAGGATCAGGCACGCCTTGCAAAGGAAGCCACGGGTCGTGCCATGTTCGAGAAGGGTGATTGGAATGCAAGCGGCGATGAGGATGAGGACGAGGAAGAAGAGGATGACGCTGGTGAAGATGAGGATGCTTTCAACTACGAAAAGCTGCGGCAGGAGACCGAGGCGTTACGAGAGAAGAAAGAGGCTGAGCGGATAGCGAAGCTGGGTGGAGGAGCTGTCACGAATGGGCATAATGGATCTGCCGCTCTCGAACCCGATATGGAAGACCCCGATGAAATAGGAGCCTCCTAACTATAATGTAACTCTTGACTCACTATACGATCAAATATGATTGCTGAGGATCTCAGCATGATGGAGATCTCGGCAACCCGCATATATGCACACCAATAACATGATCTATGTCATCCACTAAGAACATAACATCATTTTGCTTTGCCCCTTACCAGGATGATTGCAGAGATTAGCATAATCCTCTTGAGGTAGTCAAACCTGATAAGGAAACGGTCACTGATACTGCTGGATCTCGAGTCGCTTAATCTAGAAAGCAAATGAAGCATTTCTTGCTATGTAACTTACACCACTACTGTTTTCTTTGCGCTACCGACTTTGTGACAAAATAGCTCGCAAATATATCCCATCCTTACAACCGATCATTAACAAAAGTATTTAGAGATTTAAAAGAGATAGTGATGGGCGTCAAGAGCGACTTTAGAAAATGGTTATTAGTGTGCAAAATAATTGCGTGCAGAGTTGAAGAACTGTCATTTAATGATAAGAACACCTGGCATTCCTGTATCTGAGCAAAAGGTTTTAGAGCAATGGTGTAAATAGTCTAAATCTGTAATTTAGATGCACGTATAATGTTCCCAGTGCAGAAGCTTCTATGACACTACTCAAAGCTTGGCGTTATGATAACCTCACTTGCTGAAGCGACGCGAACACGCGACAAGAATGATTGCGCCTTTTAGTATTCCCACATTCGCATTATATGTAGGATCATAGAAGTTCGGCTGGGGAATAACATGGACTCTATCTCGTGTCCTGAAATCCTCCAAAATCTTTTGGCTCTTTGTCAGTGTTAAACTCAAGCCCAAGTTACCCTCAAGACCTCAAAGAATACCTGGGTAAATAATATCAAGGGGCATATGGAATAAGTTTACGTTTGTCGTCTTCCTTTCCGATGATCCAAGCTACGAGTCTTGATTTCCTGCTGGAGAACTCTCCCAGTATCCCCTAATTTGGTCAGCATGCAGGAATGAACATGATATAAGGTTTACAAATGAGAATGGAAGGACATAATGAGATTTCTTCTTCCCTGGGGGTGAAGTCAATTTTGAACAAGAGGAGAGCCGCGCAAGATCTCGTGCCGAGCAAAGAATTCGTAAAGGACTTGATACGAGAGCAGCCCGAGACATATGCAACGACTATACCCAAAATTGCAGAACAAGAACAAAGCAATACATGTGCAACACGCGTTCGCCAAAATCCAATAGAAACCAGTGCACTAGCGAGGTTTGCTGTAGACGAATGTCTTGTACCTCATGGGGCTAGATATTCTCTAGAAGCCATTGGCGAGCGTGAACCACGAGAGGAAACTTCAGGAAATTTCCGTCGCGAGCTCAAGCTTTCCATGCTGAGGGATCAAGCAGATGAGACCAAAGTCGTCTGTACAGGAGAAATGGCCGGGGGTAAAGGACCGCTGATGCATACTACAAACTTAGGATTAGAAGGAACGCGAGGGTTATCAATCCAATCTCCTATGTCTTCAGATCAAATGCAAGTGCCAGAACATGCCCAGCGATTATTAGATGTATATACTAGGCCCTTCAAGAGAAGTTTCGCTCCAGTAGAAGATCAGTTTTCCAAGATCCAAACGTTGGATAGACGTAACCCTTCCAACTTTTGGTGTAAGTTTGTGTTATTCCACAGTTTTCTCTGCATTTCTCCCGTATGAATCCTTTCAAGCAATTTTACTACCATTACTATTGCTAAGATGTACTATCTAGTAGGCAATAGTAAGCGAAACAATGTCACGTCAGTGAATGGCACAAACAATGTGAGGCCAGAAAATGCGAACCTTGAAGCTGAATTTCAGAATTCCCCTTCAATCCATCAACAAGGTAAATCTTTCTCATATCCATGATTATACTGAGACTATACAGATTCATCTTCTTTCCCACTGCTAACCACCATTAAATCAGCGAAATCCTGTCGCTTTAGCAACACTAATTTGTCCGCTATATCGTCAGGCGAATATTTCAATAGTCTTTTCATTACCCCAGACAGAACCTCTAACAAGTCTCAGAGTACCAGTCACAGCACAGGCGAGGGTCCTGAGCCCTTATTGGGTGGTACGTAAAGCAGCAGCTAATTGTTTACCGTATCTAATTTACATAGATTCTCATCAGATCCCACCTTCTGCTTCCAATATGGTCCGCTATAGTCCTTTCTCTGTCAATCAGTCCTCCGTGAAAGTGGCTGTAAACAGAGACTCCAGCTCGAACTCCAGGATCCAGACCAATGTACCGTCTACCATACCTCCGAAAGGTGATGGCTTTTTCCAGGCGCAATCACCGCACTCTAGAGTTGCTAGTAAGACAAATGAACGTCAAAAGAGACTGGCCCCTTTCGAAGAGAAAAACTCGCCACTTACTTCACCACACCGCTCTACCGCCCCGCTGACCCCAAATTTAAAGAATGACTTCTTGATGTTACAACAAACTCAACACTGGGGTGCTAATAGAGCCCTCCACCAAGCCGCTTGCCCTAGGGACCAGCTTGCCATACCTCATACAACTACCACATTGGGACAATATAGCCCATCAGCGAATAGAGTCCTTGATCAGGTGACTCGACTTGATATACATGAGGTACCACGAGTGTCACTTGTCAATAATACCACCGATTATCACTCTATCTATGACCCTCTTGATATTAGCTCTAGGCCTTGGGATGCATCCTACCCTAGTTCTGCTAAAATGCAGAAGCAACAAGAACAACATATAAGGCCGTTTCTACAAGATGCACCAAATCCTGTTAGATTGTTACCGCAGACCTATAGAGCGACCAGTGCAAATAATGACTTACAGCCCTATGGCCAACCACCCGTTTCCCAAAAGAGAAAACATATTGAAATGATCGATCTCACCCAAGATGATCCTCGACCTCATAAGAAACTGCAGACTGCCACGTTTAGAACAGGAAACCTTAACAGACTAGATAAATTGTGGGATAATAATGTACAACAGATGTGCAACGTGAAAGACTTGCAACAGAAGTCGACGCTGTACACCAAAGTTGGCGTGGTTATGGCTCCTATGGTTCCCCGAAGTGGGGCTCCAATGCACCACCAACCCCAACGTCCTCCAATACTACCACAAATCGCTCACCAATTCGACCCTCTGCCACCGACAAATTCACATTCTCAAGCTAAGGTAAATTCGTATCTTGAAAAGGGCACACGTTCGATTTCGGGCGTTATTCTTCCTGATCGCTTTCAATTTTCCGACCATATCATTAAGCCTTTACTTTATCGCTCCGCTAAAAATGGACCTTATGACCCTCAGAGCATTGCAAAATCGATACTACTAGCTACAAACTCGCACCCAACTGAGAAAGGGCTCAACTTCCATCTACGAAGGCTTCGACGATACGAGGCCGTGAATGACTCTTCAGATCTTTCGACCTTTCGATGGGACTTGGTCGACCCAAAGCCAGTAGCAGGCAGTCAACAAGCAACAAATGGACAACAATTTCTAGCTATGCCTCCAACAGGACCTAATAATGGCTACCAGCAGCTTCCAATACACAGTTCCCAGCTTAGACACGGAACTTTTCCAGCGAATGTTAACGCAATACCCAGCCGGCCAAATGAACAGCGTCAAGTTAGTAGTAATGGGTCTTCGACAGTTATCAGTTCGGCTATCCCATCACGGGACGGGATGGATTCCCGATTATCCAAATTAGGAGATGGGCATGTACCACTACCAAATACCACAGGTCCTATTCAGCCTCCCAAGCAATCCTCGACAGCATCAACATCTCGTGATGGTTGGCCGTCTGACCCTGGAGTCTCTTACTACTCTTCTCCTCGTCCAAAAACGACATCGACTTCTAAAATTGCAGTCGAGATTCGATCACCGGCATTTCAGTCTGTTGCAACTAGCACAGCACCCAAAAAGAGAGGTCGCCCTATTAAAAGTACCGAAGCAAGCCTGTCAGTACAACCAGTTCCCAAGAAACGAGGGAGACCATTCAGAGACCCAGAAGCCGCAGCAGCGGCAACTGCGAAGAAAGCACGAGTCGCAGCTGGCGGTCTTCCCAAGAAACGTGGGCGGCCATTCAAAATTCCACACGACATGGACGATATTCCTCTCCGTGACCCTAAGTTTCTTGTGTTTAAATGCGAGTGGAGTGGTTGTAGTGCCGAGCTGCATAATATTGAAGTCCTCCGGCTGCACCTAGTTACTGCGCATGGAAAGAAAATACATTCTAGCGCCTTAAGCTGTTTGTGGTCTCGTTGCGGTAGATCAAGCATTGAAAAGTCAAAAAAGATACATGATGATTCCATGAAGACTAGAGAGGAATCCACCAATCACCCGAACCCCAGGCGCGAGAAGGTGACGGTTAGACTCCCCAAGGACTATTATGAGACGGTAAAAGATGTTTGTCGGCCTTTAGATAAGCATCCTATATTCACGAAAGAGTCGAAACCGGCAAATACCGTTGCAAAGACACTGCAGCGATTTGAATTTAAGAACCAGCAGGAATGGGAGGCTCACTTGGAAGAAGCCCATCTTTTTCCGTATGCCTGGCACATGGGTGATGGTCCAAAAGGAACTCTCAATAGTATGTAAGCTCTCCACATGTGTCAATAATTGTACCTGACTTTCTCTAAGCAGTAACCCATATTCAAATAGAGAAGAAGAAACAAACTCCGTGGCTTTATGATAAGGACGGCAACCAAGTCATAGACTCAGTTGAAGGCCAGGAAATTGAGGATGGGAAGCCTGCGAAGAATAACGATAAAAGATTTAATAGAGTGCGACGGGGCATTCACATTGTATTGGAACCAGTTAAGAACCCCGAGGCCTACAAGGTCTACGAGTATGACGACAAATGAGTCTGTCTAGCAAACACCGGATGTGGAGACACATGAGGTTACCAGACTGACGCTTACCCATAGAAGGACTACATGAGAAGCAATAGCGAGAGTGGTGGGTAACAAGGTCCATATGGGTCTAGCAACACTGTATAATAAATCGCGCCGTCTTTTTCAAGACGAGTCTACTACGGTAGTTTGCTCTACCGATATACAAAATATGAGGTGCGTCGGAAAATTCGAATACAAACGTGCCTCATCATAGCCAAATCTTCCATACTGTGTTACCCTGAGTGAGAATTTGCGCTCCATAATAGCCTTGATCTCTATAAGGTTCAGATTATTGGTGAATACATGCGGAGGATGGAGGGGGAGGTGTATGTTATATCATTCAGTGTAGCATAGTGTAGCATAGTCGATACCTGCACACTGACAAATCAGATCTTTTACGATCGTCCTGTAACAAAACTGTAGATCAGGCCCAAAGTTTCAAGTACGAGCTTTAGTTATTGGAATGGCACTGGTGTGAAACCTTCAAAATCCCAAACTTATGTTTTCTTTCTTATACAATTAATACTTTTACCTGCCAATCTTTGCATTAGCACCCTATATCGCTCTGTTTATCTCTGCCGAGTTCAGAATTGCAGCACCAGAATCATCTATGGAAATGAAAGTTTGCAGGAGCTCAATAGCTCAGTTCTGTTTTTCTAAAGTCTGATTAGACCTGTAAAAGAGGAACCCTTATTGACAAAGTCGATATATATAGTACATTTTACGCAAGTCGAAGATCAGACGCTAGAACTTTCCACACGTTGTATATTTTCTGGTTTTTGTACCGGTACCTACCCAGCGTGCTGGGTTTGGCATACTCGGGATGCGGCTGGCTACCCACAAAGTCTCGTGTGGTAGATAGTCATCTGATCCACAAATGGGAGTGCGACACACTGAATGGGTGATCCCAGGCTCTGAGAGTAGATCTTCCCGCAAGGGCCGCAAGTGTCACCGAAGCTGAGTTATATTGCTTTACCGAGGGAAAACATTAGTGCTAATGTGGCGTCCATGATCACAAAGGAAAAGCTGAATACATGAATGTTTAGGTGAGTATCAATTTAAGCGAGGCTACATGAGAGCTCTTACGTATATCCCTCAAATCTTGGGCTTCGTAATATGTGCGTTTACAGTTGTTTTTTCCTTATTTTCATTTTTACTTTTTAGGAACCCTAGAGGGGACCATGAGAAGATCCCTTTCCCCTGTTTATAAGCCCTGGAATAGTATCTAGCGTTGTCGATCACCCTGGTGTTTACTACACCTGCCGCAACACACACAATGAATAACAATTGAACAAGCCTCTGCGCGATGTCCAGGAATAAGTAACCATATTCAACATTTGCAACCTAGATTTCGTGTGAACTGGGCTTAGGGGGAGTAAACGGTGTCTGCTTCTCCAAAAGTCAAACCCCCACAATAACGTGGACGGGCGTGCACTATCTTCGTATCCGCTTTGTTGCTACCTACTTCGCCCCTGAAGTTATCGCTACACACAAATTCCGACTATTAATACTAGACACTGGGCTCTCGCGTTATTGGCCTCTTGTTATTCATCTATTGAAATCCTAGGCCGCACTCAGCATTCAGCTCTTGACCCTAATTTCATTCCGAGGCCGTTCCTCACTAATTTTTATCAAAGGTGTCTTGGTGTTTCACATACCAGCTATGCTCGGCCTGAGCTTTATCATATAGTTGATGTTGTGGATGCACATCCAGAAAGTCTCCGTATATGTACCATTGGCCTCTTCCGTCATAGCAGTATGCCATTGTTTCCTCCGCAAACCAGCTCACTGGTCAAGACTGGTATGCAGGAAATCAATAGCGGGGGCCATTCGTATTCCAAACTTAAGACGAAATGTTTTCAAGGAAAATACGCTGAATCCATGATTAGCAGCGAACCATATGCTCTTCGACGTGTCAGCATGCAGGTCTAACGCTCTTCTGGACGGTACACCACCTCTTCTCCCACCCAAGTCGCTGTGGCATTAAGCTCCAAGAGTGGCGTCTATCACGATGCGGGATGGTCGACTATCTAGTCCACAAGTGGAGCATCCTCTCCCCCTAATCCTTACTTTTCACGTCCCGCCATCGTGCAAGGGGGTCTTATCCGTACATCATGTCACTTTTCCTTCCTTTCCTTCTTTTCCCAGGCTCTTTTGCTGCACTTTCCACCTTCTATTAAATAATAAAACATGATGGCGCCTTCAATCGTTCAGGCTGCTTCTCTGTTGTTATTCGCAAGTTCAGCTTGGGCTACTTTGGCTGTTGAGCATGAATTTGGGTTTGAAGCTTTTCGATTGGATAAACGAGCACCAGGACCGTCAACAAACTTGCCTGCTAGCTGGACATATCAAGGTTGTTACACCGATGGCGGACCACGTACACTCAATGGCCCTAGTTATGTCAATACTACCGATATGACCATTGGGTCTTGTATTGCTTTCTGTAACACTCAATATTATATTTATGCCGGGGTAGAATATGCCCAGGAGTGCTGTAAATACTTCTGCCTGTCAAAAGTTTGTTTGGTGCATAGCTAATATTTCTATAGACTGCGGAAACTCGACTTCAGCAGGAACCGTAGCACCAACAGCTGATTGTGGAATGACATGCAAAGGCAATAGTTCGGAGTATTGCGGAGCTGGGAATAGACTCTCAATCTACTGGAATGGTAAAACTCCACCAGCGGGCCCATCCACAAACCCTGGAGTCAATGGCTTTGGCTTCCTTGGTTGTTACACGTGAGTTTTTGTACAGTTCCTGCTCTTGTGTTTCATTTATAACGATATTTAGGGAGGGAAATGGTGGCCGTGCTTTGGTCAACGGTGCAGCTTTCACTGGTGGTCTGACAATCGCGAAATGCGTGACTGCTTGCAAATCTGCAGGTTACTCATTAGCTGGTGCTGAATATGGCGGCGAATGCTGTAGGTTTCTTGATATTCTAGTGGATTCAGACTACTAATTATTTAGACTGCGGAAATTCTATTCAAAATGCTGCCACTATGGCTCCAGGTGGTCTTTCGGACTGCAGTATGACATGCAATGGAAACAGCACTGAGTACTGCGGTGCAGGAAATCGACTTAATGTGTACAAACTTGGATATGCGGGGTCATCTTCGACCGTCTCATCTGTTGTGCTTTCTACGACGAGCCCAACAAGCAGAGCGAGCACAACAAGCTCAACCAGCAGAGCGAGCACGACGAGCTCAACTAGCAGAACGACCACGGTAAGCACGGAGCTTTAAAGGCGATTTTACTTCCTTCTTATTTTTCACATGTTTTCACTACTTCGTTAGTGTCAAGCATCGAACCTAACAGTTCCCAAATATTCAAACATGCTTTTCCCATCTCCATTGCTAGATGGCGTTTCCCCAAATTTACTTCCCAAAACTTTCTTTGTCGTATCCTCTGCTAGAAGTACCAGAACTGACTTAACAACTCCAAGCGTTCAACGACTAGTACCACGGCAACCTCGAGCTCTACCACTGCAGCGCCGACACTTGGTCAAAAACCTACTGTTGGATCATATTCCTCTCAGGGATGCTACACTGAAGGAACCCAAGGTAGAGCCTTATCTGGAGCAGCATTTTTCGAGAACACTCTTATGACTCTTGAGTATTGTGCTGGAAAGTGCACTGGGTTCACTTACTGGGGTGTGGAATACGGTGTCGAATGTATAGACTCCCTGCCCTGGCGTAGGTAAACTTGCTAATGTCATTAGGTTATTGTGGTAATACTCTGGGAGCAGGGGCTGTCGTTGCTCCTCTTTCTGACTGCAGTTTCACCTGTCCCGGTAACAAGTATGAATACTGTGGAGCTGGAAATAGGCTTCAACTTTACAAGCTCGGCGCAGCTCCATCAAGTACAAGTACAGTTAGAAGCTCATCTACCTCAATTTCCACTTCAGGTGAGTGGTTAACATTTTTCATTCTACAATGACTAATAAAGGTATCAATCTAGCCACATCTACGCGCACAGGAACCACTTCAAGCTCAACCTCACGACCATCCTCAAGCACTATACGTTCCAGCACAAGTACTACACGCTCCAGCACAAGCACATCACAGACTCCCACAGCCAGTGGCCTTCCAGCCGGATGGAAATATGCTGGATGCTACACCGAAGGCACGAACGGTCGAGCCCTCATCAACCAGAGAGCTGGAGGTAATACTAACACAGTAGCATCTTGTGTCGCTGAGTGTAAATCACTAGGTTATACGGTAGCTGGACTTGAATACTCTTCACAGTGCTTCTGTGACAATAGTATCCGAAATGGTGCTGTGTCTACGCCTGAAACCAAATGCAATATGCCGTGTGCTGGAAACCAGAAGGAAATGTGCGGCGCTGGCGATATCCTCAGCATCTACAATACTGGAAATTTGACAGTCTATGCCCCACCTGCATCCCAAAAGTCAAATCTTCCAGGCTCTTGGGTATACTCAGGTTGTTGGAGCGACAGCAACCCAGGAAATAGGGCAATGATCTGGCAAAGTATATTGACGACCAACAACACTGCAACCAGCTGTTTGGGACTTTGTCAAGAGTATGGTTATATGTCAGCAGGTATGGAGTACGGTTCTGAGTGTTATTGCGGAGATCACTCACATGTTCTATCTTCTGGGTCGACC
>Ga0247810_10000176_pt1 | contig 101761 bp, 95 predicted proteins | sample UWRJL119311C1_FD_179918 | JGI IMG/M metagenome (GOLD analysis project Ga0247810, IMG submission 179918) | Plant litter microbial communities from Arlington Agricultural Research Station in Wisconsin, United States - UWRJ-L119-311C-1 | ecosystem: Environmental > Terrestrial > Plant litter >... | reverse complement strand
CATCCACTCGAGTGCGGGCTAGAGTAGTGACTTCTCGCGGAGGAAGATAACGATGTTCTACTGGTTCATGAAGAACCTCGTGGCCGGGCCGATTCTCAAGACCGTGTTCCGGCCCTGGGTCACCGGCCTCGACAACATCCCGAAGACCGGCGGGGTCATCCTCGCGAGCAACCACCTGTCGTTCATCGACTCCGTGTTCCTCCCGCTGGTCATCCACCGGCGCATCTTCTTCCTCGCCAAGAGCGACTACTTCCGCGGCAAGGGTCTCAAGGGCTGGGCGACGAAGGCCTTCATGAACGGCACCGGCATGCTGCCGATCGACCGCTCCGGAGGCAAGGCCTCCGAGGCCTCCCTCAACACCGGCCTGCGCGTGCTGCACGAGGGCGAAGTGCTCGGCATCTATCCCGAGGGCACCAGGAGCCCCGACGGCAAGATGTACCGCGGCCGCACCGGCGTGGCGCGCATGATCCTCGAGGGCGACGTTCCCGTGGTGCCCGTCGCGATGATCGACACCGAGAAGGTCATGCCGATCGGCAGCAAGCTCCCCAAGGTGGGCCGCATCGGCATCGTCATCGGCGAGCCCCTCGACTTCAGCCGCTTCAAGGGCCTCGAGGGCGACCGCTTCATCCTCCGCTCCATCACCGACGAGATCATGTACGAGCTCAACCGCATCAGCGGCCAGGAGTATGTGGACGTCTACGCGACCAGCGTCAAAGACAAGCTCGCCCAGCGCCGCTAGAGCCGTCGCACCGTCTGTGCGCCGCAGGATCCGCGCCGCACCGCCGGAGGCCGCAGCGTCCGGTCCCACGCACCACGAGCCGATAAGCTCGTGAGTCGGGCGTACCCGCCCGCAGATCACCCGCAGTCAAATCGAAGGAAGCCCCGTGGTAGACCCGTCAGAGCAAGTCGTTCTCGCCGATCCCAGTGTGATCGCCGGACTCGACTATTGGCGTGAGCTGCCGATCAAGCAGCAGCCGGCGTGGCCGGATGCGGCGGCGGTCGCCCAGGCTTCCTCCCAGATCGCCAGCTTCCCCCCGCTCGTCTTCGCGGGCGAGGTCGACGAGCTGCGCGACAAGCTGGCGCGTGCGGCGGCCGGCGAGGCGTTCCTGCTCCAGGGCGGCGACTGCGCCGAGACCTTCGCGGGAGCCACCGCCGAGCAGATCAAGAACCGCGTCAAGACGATCCTGCAGATGGCGGTCGTGCTCACCTACGGCGCGTCCATGCCCATCGTGAAGATGGGGCGCATGGCCGGGCAGTTCGCGAAACCCCGCTCGAACGACTTCGAGACGCGCGGCGATGTGACCCTGCCCGCATACCGCGGCGACATCGTCAACGGCTACGACTTCACCGCCGAGTCGCGCACGCCCGACCCCACCCGGCTCGTGCAGGGATACCACACGGCCGTCTCCACACTCAACCTGGTGCGCGCCTTCACGCAGGGCGGCTTCGCCGACCTCCGTCAGGTGCACAGCTGGAACAAGGGCTTCGCGGCGAACCCGGCGAACAAACGCTACGAGACCGTCGCCCGCGACATCGACCGCGCCATCAAGTTCATGGAGGCGGCGGGCGCCGACTTCGACGAGCTCAAGCGCGTCGACTTCTACGCCAGCCACGAGGGCCTGCTGATGGACTACGAGCGCCCGATGACGCGGATCGACTCGCGCACCGGAACGCCGTACAACACCAGTGCGCACTTCCTCTGGGTGGGGGAGCGCACCCGCGATCTCGATGGTGCGCACATCGACTACTTCTCCCGCGTCCGCAATCCGATCGGCGTCAAGCTCGGGCCCTCGACGAGCCCCGACGACATGCGCCGGCTCATCGACAAGCTCGATCCCGACCGCGAGCCGGGACGCCTGACCTTCATCACGCGTATGGGCGCCGGCAAGGTGCGCGACGCGCTCCCGCCGCTGCTCGAGGCGATCAAGGACCACGAGGCGACACCGCTGTGGGTATCCGACCCGATGCACGGCAACGGGCTCACGACGTCCACCGGCTACAAGACCCGTCGCTTCGACGACGTCGTCGACGAGGTGAAGGGCTTCTTCGAGTCCCACCGCGCCGTCGGCACGCACCCGGGCGGCATCCACATCGAGCTCACCGGTGATGACGTCACGGAGTGCCTCGGTGGTTCGGAGCACATCGACGAGGCCGACCTGGCGACCCGCTACGAGTCGCTCTGCGACCCGCGCCTGAACCACATGCAGTCGCTCGAGCTCGCATTCCTCGTAGCGGAGGAGCTGGCGGCCGTCTAGTCCGCAGAACCGTGAAGGGCCCCTCGTTCAATGAACGAGGGGCCCTGTGCGTGTACCGGCGGCTAGTAGTTCGACACGATCGTGATATCGGAGCCGCGGAGCGCCTGGGCCGTGTCCGGGCGCATACTCTGCACCTCGGCCTGGGAGCGGAACAGCGACGGCACATTCGTGACGAGTGTGACGGTGAAGCCCGCGTCGGTCAGCCTCTTGGTGGCGTCGGGGATGAAGTCGCCGACCACATCGGGAACGTCGACCAGATCAGGGCCCTTCGAGACGACCAGGTTCACGGAGTCGCCCGGTCGGATCGTCGGATCGTCGGTCTGCGTCCGCAGCTGGATCACCTGTCCGCTCGGCACGTCGTTGTTGAACTCCGGGGTGAGCGGCACTCCGGTGAGGTTCACCGCCTGGAGCCGGGCGACCGCCTCGTCGACGCCGATTCCGACGACCGCGGGGACGTCGCCCGCGGAGACGAGGAAGACGACGGGCATCCGCTCGAAGTAGGCCGCCCCCTCGACCAGATCGATCCGGGCACCGTTCGCATCGATGCCGTAGGCGCCCATAACGACACCCGCTGCCACGTCCGCATTGAACTGGCTCTCGTTCTCTCCGATCTCGAGATCGAGGCCGGTCGCGAGGTCACGGGCGTCCTGTTCGCCGATACCCACGAACTGCGGGATGGAGACCTGCTTGGGCCCGGTGGAGATCTGCAGGGTCACGACGGTCGACCGGGTGACCCGTGTGCCGGCCGCCGGGTCGGTGCCCGCGACCGCTCCCGCCGGGACGGCGGTCGAACTGACCTGAGTCGACTCCTCGGCGACGGTGAGTCCGAGCTCCTCGAGGGCGAGGGTCGCCTCATCCGGGGACTGGCTCACCACGCTCTCGGGAATCGACACCATCGACGCGGGGCCGGCACCGAAGTACCACCCCGCCCCGCCGGCGAGTCCCGCCACCACGATGAAGAGCAGCACCCACCAGACGGCGCGGGATCGGCGTTTGCCCGCCTGTCGGGAGAGGGCGCCCGTGGCGTCCGAGATGTCGGCCGCCGCCACGGCGGGCTGGCTCGCCCGGATGATCTGGGTCTGGTCGCCGGTATTCGATGTGAGGAGGGCCGTCGGGAGGACCGTGGTGCGCTGTACGGCCGTCGCGCCGGTGGGCAGCGCCGTCTGCAGCTGCCGTTGGGTCTCGAGCACCTGGTCGAGCATCACTCGGGCGTCGCGCGGGCGCTCCTCCGGATCGCGCGCGGTCGCCCAGAGCACGAGCTCGTCGAGCTCGGCGGGCACATTCGGATTCTTCGTGCTGGGTGTGGGCACCGAGTCGTTGGCGTGCTGGTAGGCGATCTGCATCGGCTGCTCACCCCGGAAGGGCTGCTCGCCGGCGAGCATCTCGTACATCATGATGCCGACGGCGTAGATGTCGCTGCGCGCATCGGCCACTCCACGGGTGACGAGCTCGGGGGAGAGGTAGGCGATGGTCCCCAGGAGCGCTGCGCCGGTCGCGGTGTTGGCGCTGACGGCGCGCGCCAGGCCGAAGTCGCCGATCTTGATGCGCCCGTCGTCTGCGAGCAGCACGTTCTCGGGCTTCAGGTCTCTGTGCACGATGCCCGACTTGTGCGCGGCGGCGAGCCCCGAGAGCACGGCCTCGAGGATGTCGAGGGTCTGCTCCGAGGTGAGCACCTTGTGCTCGGTGAGCAGGTCGCGCAGGGTGATCCCCGAGAGGAACTCCATCACCAGGTAGGCCATGTCGCTGTCCTGGCCCTGGTCGAACACGTTCACCACGTTCGGGTGCGCGAGGCGGGCCGCACTCCTGGCCTCCTGGATGAAGCGTTCCTTGAACTGGCTGTCGTCGGCCAGATGGCCGTGCATGATCTTGATGGCCACGCGGCGTTCGAGGCGCAGGTCGGTCGCCAGATAGACGGTGGCCATGCCGCCCCGGGCGATCCGCGACCGAACCTGATAGCGACCGTCGATGAGGCGGCCAATCATCGGATCGGTAGTGTTCGTACTCACGGGCCCATTCTAAAGTTGGCCGGTGTCCCAGACCGGTTGAACACGGCGCCGATCGCGAACCCGTAGGGAGTCGGCGTCACGTTTTGGTTACGTGAGATCGGCGAGCCAGAAGCGGGCGGACGTCTCCCACTTGGCGTAGGCGTCGGGGTATGCGGAGATCTGCACCTTCTGGGCCGCCTGCGTGACGGTCATCGACTGCCAGCCGGAGATCTCGAGGAGACCCCGGGTGACGCCCTTGTTCGGGTTGCTCGGTCCGCCGTAGAAGAGACGGGCTGCGTGTGCGGGGTCGGTGAGCTGCGCGGCCGTTCCCCAGCCGGAGCTCGGGCGCTGCTGGAACAGGCCGAGGGAGTCGAGGTGGCCGTAGTTGATGTTGCGCAGGCTCGACTCCTGCATCGCAGCAGCGAGGGCGATGACGATGCCGTACTCGCTCACGCCGAGGCTCTGGCCCACGGAGATGATCACCCGGGCGTTCGCCTCCATCTCGGCGTTCAGCAGCGTGACGCCGCCGGGCGCGGCCGCGGGCGCAGCCGGTGCCGCCGCGGGAGCGGACGCCCCGGGGATCACCAGGGTGCGCCCCGCGTAGATGACGCTCGAGATCGACAGCGAGTTGGCCGAGAGAAGCGCCTGCGTCGAGATTCCGAACTTCGAGGCGATGCGCGCGATGGTGTCGCCGGAGACGATGACATAGGAGCCGGCGCTTGCCACCGGCGCCGCCTTCACCGGGGCTGCGACCGGTGCCGAGGCGACCGGGCTCGACGCCGCACCGGGGATCGCGAGCGACTGTCCCGGGTAGATGATCGAGGTGGCGCTCAGGCCGTTGGCGCTGAGGATGCTCTGCGTGGAAACGCCGAGGCGCGATGCGATCCGGCTGATCGTGTCGCCCGTGACGATGGTGTATCGACCGCTGGACGCGCTCGGCGCCGCCGGGGCGGGTGCCGCGGCCACGGGCGTCGCGGCCGATGCGCCCGAGACGAGCTTGAGCATCTGCCCCGGGAAGATCGTCGACTTCCAGCCGAGGCCGTTGAGTGCGAGAACGGATGCGGTGGACAGCCCGTAGCGTCCGGCGATCGAGCTGACGGTGTCGCCCACGGCGACGCGGTAGCTGGCGGGCGCGGCCGCGGTGGCGAGTTCACCGGCCGGCGTGGCGTCCGTCGGAGCGGCGGGCACTCCCGCATCGCTCACGGTGGTCGCCGGTGCGGCTGTCTTGTCGTCCTGCGACTTGTCCTGGGTCTTGTTGTCGTTGGGCGACTTCGCCTCGACACGCTCGATCGGACCGGTGAGGTTCATGGACACGGCCATCGAACCGACGAGGATGATGGGCATCGTCGCGAGCAGGGAGCGGCTGATCTTGCCGCTGTCACGCAGCGCCGCCTGGCGGTCCGCTGCTGTGGGGATTCTCGGGGTGGGGACCAGGCCCGAAAGCACCGTTCCCTCTGTGGTCTGCGTGTTGTGCTTCGAATTGCTCATGGGTTCCTCGTCTAACTCCCGGCCAGGATCCTCGCACACCGATGGTGCGATCAGACCACCGTGACACAGGAGTTGATGAGAGTCAATCAAAGTGGCTAATGGGGTTTGGGTTCATCTGTTCGAAACATTTGTGATTAAGCGGTGTCACTGGCTGACCGCGGCGCTCCGCCGTGGCACGCTTGACGGGTGACTGAGACTCCTGACGCCACCTGGCTGACCGTTCCCGACCTGACCGAAATCCTTGGACTCAAGGTGAGCCAGGTTCGCCGGCTCATCGAGGACCGTGCCCTCCTCGCTCGAAAGATCGACGGCGTGTGGAAGGTCCCTGCGACGTTCATCGTCGACGGTGAGCCGATGAGCGAGCTGCGCGGCACCCTCGTGGTCCTCGGAGACAGCGGATTCACCGACGACGAGGCCATGGACTGGCTGCTGAGCCCGGAGGACAGCCTTGGGGTCAGCCCCATCGAGGCGCTGCACGCCGGACGCAAGGCCGAGGTGCGTCGCGTCGCGCAGGCACTCGGCTAGACGCGGTCTCGGCGCGGGGCGCCGAGCCGAACCCGCCCGTGCTTCCGTCAAGCGGTGCGGCGGATGACGGTATCGGCCAGCTGCATGAGCTGCGTGCGCGCCGAGGCGCTGAGCGGCGCGTCCACGATCGCGGTCTTCGCCAGTCCCACGTTGTGGGCGATGATGCGCTCCACCCGGTCGATGGCCCCGCTGTCGCGCACGATCCCCTGCAGCACGGCGATCTGCCGAGCGTCCAGTTCCGGGTCTCCGAGCAGCTCGTCGAGCAGTGCGCGGGAATTGACCGGCATCGACGTGCGGGCCAGCGCGATGAGCACGGTGCGCTTCCCCTCGCGGAGGTCGTCGCCCGCGGGCTTGCCCGTGACCGCCGGATCCCCGAAGACTCCGAGCATGTCGTCGCGCAGCTGATAGGCGACTCCGAGCGGGAGGCCGAACTCGCGCAGTGCGGCGGTCTGCTGGGCGTTCGCGCCGCCGAGCGCGGCTCCGATGGTCAGCGGCGCCTCGACACTGTACTTCGCAGACTTGTAGACGATGACGCGGTGGGCGCGGGGGAGGAGCTCACTCTCGGGATGACTGCGCCAGGCGTTCTCCTCGACGATGTCGAGGTATTGGCCCACGGTCACTTCGGTGCGCATCAGATTGAACTCGCGGCGGGCTGCCGCACTCGAGTCGGCGCTGGCGAGCGAGCGCACCGCTCCGTCGAAGATCTCGTCGCTCCACCCGAGGAGCAGGTCGCCGAGAAGCAGGCCGGCCGAACCGCCGAAGGTGCCCGGATTTCCGAGCCAGTGCTTCTCGCGGTGGAGCGACTCGAACCGCTTGTGCGCCGACGGGCGGCCGCGCCGTGTGTCTGAGTTGTCCATGATGTCGTCGTGCACGAGCGCGGCGGCGTGGAACACCTCGAGCGCGGCCGCCGCGCTCACGACCGCCGGGAAATCGCCACTGGCGGAGTCGTCGGCGACGTCGAAGCCAACTCCCGGGCTACTCACAGCCTGCCATCCCCAATAGCAGAAGAGCGCGCGGAACCGCTTGCCACCAGCAAGCAGATCCCGCGAGAAATCAACGAAGTCGTCGAGTTCTTCGGCGATAGCAGTCAGCTGCGGTGCCCGGTCCTCCAGAAATTCGTCTATGCGTTCTTGAACAAGGTCAACTAACCGCGTACTCTCAGCCACACTCATAGCCTACCGAGCCACGGGAGGCGTATTATTATCACCAATCGCGTCATCAATCCGAGCCGGAGGGGATCAGGATGCCACTTTCCGAGCAGGAGCAACGTCTCCTGGAAGAGATGGAGCGGGGTCTGTATCAAAACGACGCCGACTTCGTCGCAACAGTCGGGCAACGCCGCGGCAAGCCGAACTACACGGTCGTCGTCGTCGGCATCCTCCTCGGAGTTCTCGGCATAGCCACCCTCCTCACCGGCGTCGTCATCCGCCAGCCGCTGGTGGGAGTCCTCGGGTTCATCATCATGTTCGGCGGAGTACTGCTGGCGATTGCGCCGCCCCGTCGTGCGGGATCCCTCGGATCCGCCCCGGGTGGCGGATCCGCCAACGGTCCGAGCGCCGGTGGGTCCGGATCCTCCCGGAGTGCGAAGTCGTCCAGCTTCATGGACGGACTCAACGACCGCTGGGACAAGCGCCAGGACGAGCGCGGTAGATAGACACCTCACAACGACTAAGGACCGACCCACTGGGTCGGTCCTTTTTTTATGCCCATTTTTCCCCATTTCGACGCCGATCTCCTCCATTTCCCTCCACCGTCAAATTCCTTATAAATACTGGTCGCCTTCGAAGATATCTCGGCGCGAACGGCTGTTTAGCTAGGTTTGTGGAGGAGAGTGGAGTAAAGTGGAGGTAATCCACCGGGCCGGTAAGGAAGGGAGTGTTCCGTGTTTCTTGGCACCTACGCTCCCAAGCTCGACGACAAGGGCAGGGTCATCCTTCCCGCGAAGTTCTGGGACGAGCTGTCGGCCGGCCTCGTGATCACCAGGGGTCAGGAACGCTGCCTCTACGTGTTCACGGAACGAGAGTTCGAGAACCTGCACGAGAAGATCCGGCAGGCCCCGGTCACCAGCAAGCAGGCGCGCGACTTCCTGCGCGTCTTCCTCTCCGGTGCCAGCCAGGAGCGACCCGACAACCAGCACCGCATCACGATCCCGTCGTCGCTGCGGGAGTACGCGAGCCTCGGCCGCGAGCTCACGATCATCGGAGCGGGCAGCCGCGCGGAGATCTGGGACACCGCCGCATGGAACGCGTACTACGAGAGCACCGAGGCCGAGTTCGCCGACACCGAGGAGGAGGTGATCCCCGGACTCTTCTAACTCGCTGGCAGTGACGCCCAGCCGGACGACGCCCTGACTTTCTTCCCCGATGTCAGGTCGGCCCGGATGGGGATCAGTGCCAGAGATTCACGAGGAACACGAAACGATATGACTGACAACGACATCCACACACCGGTGAACCTCGAGCGCACCATCGAGCTTCTCGGGCCGGCGATCGCCCGCGAGGGGGCCGTTCTCGTCGACGCCACCCTCGGCATGGGCGGCCACTCCGAGGCCCTGCTCACCCGCTTCCCCGGGCTCACCCTCGTCGGCATCGACCGCGACACCGATGCACTGGCGATCGCCGGGAAGCGCCTCGCGCCCTTCGGCGACCGGGTGCACCTCGTGCACGCCGTCTACGACGAGATCCCCGAGGCCCTCGCCGGTCTGGGGATCACCGAGGTCGCCGGCTTCCTCTTCGACCTCGGCGTCTCGTCGCTCCAGCTGGACGAGGTCGACCGCGGCTTCTCCTACTCGAAGGACGCGCCGCTGGACATGCGCATGGACGCCACATCGCCTCTCACCGCCGAGCGCATCCTGGCCGAGTACAGCGAGTTCGAACTCCGCCGCATCTTCTACGACTACGGCGAGGAGAAGCTCGCCCCCCGCTATGCCAGCAAGATCGTGCAGCGCCGGGAGGTCGAGCCCTTCGTGCGGTCGGCGCAGCTGGTCGAGACGATCATCGCGGCGACCCCGGCCGCGGTGCAGCGCGCGGGACACCCCGCCAAGCGGGTCTTCCAGGCGCTCCGCATCGAGGTGAACCAGGAGCTCTCCGTTCTCGAGCGTGCCATCCCCTCCGCCATCGACCTCCTCGAGGTGGGCGGGCGCATGGTCGTGCTCTCCTACCAGTCGCTCGAAGACCGCATCGTCAAGCGCGTCTTCGCCGCGCGTTCCGCATCCACAGCACCCGCCGGCCTCCCGGTGGAGCTCCCCGAGCACCGCCCGGAGCTCAGGCTCCTGGTGCGCGGCGCCGAACTCGCCTCCGAGGCCGAGAAGGCACTCAACCCCCGGGCAACCCCCGTGCGCCTGCGCGCAATCGAACGACTGAGGAGAACCACGTGAGCAGCAACCTCGCATTCGCCACTCCGCTGCGCTCTCCCCGAGAAGAGCAGCCCCACATCGAGATCGTCTCGAGCCGCGAACAGCGACGCGCCCGGCCGCGCGTCGTCTACGCGCTCGTGACGGTGGCCGGACTCTTCGCGCTCTTCATCGCCCAGCTGCTGCTGAGCATCGTGGTGGCCGACGGCGCATACCGCATCTCCGCCCTGCAGTCGGAGCAGAGCGACCTCGGCCGCCAGGAGAAGTCACTGAGCGAGGAGCTCGACCTGCTCGCCTCGCCCCAGAACCTGGCCACCCAGGCCGAGTCCCTCGGCATGCTGAGGAGCAACACCTCACCCGCATTCCTGCGCCTCTCCGACGGGGCCATCGTCGGCGAGGCCACGGCCGCCGACGGCAGCGTCGTCGTCGGTGCAGCGGGCAACCTCGTAGCGAACGAACTGCTCGGCGGGATCCCGCTCGTGACTCCGCCGGCCGGTGCCGTCGTCGACCCGGCGGCGGACCCGGGCGTCACCGCCACGGCTGGCGCGCCTACGACCCCGGGAACGATCGAAACTGTACCGTCGACCCCGGGCGCGCTGCCTTCGCCGGTAACGCGCTGACGACCACCGTCGGGTCCCGGCTTCGACGGCCCGGTTCAGAGATCGACATCAGGTAAGGACATCGCCACGTGAATGACGCGCGCAGAACCAAACGCCGGGTGGCGATAACCGTGCTGCTGGTCATGGCGGTCTTCGCCGTGTTCGTCGTGAGGCTCGTCGACATCCAGGTGGTGCAGGCAGACGATCTGAACGCCAAGTCCCTGACCAAGCGGTCGATCGGCGAGACGACCTACGGCTCGCGCGGGCAGATCGTCGACAGCGACGGCGTTGTGCTCGCCGACAGCGTCGACCGCTTCGACATCACCGCGGCACCCAACCTGCTCGACCCCTTCGACCGCACAGCGGAGGACGGCACGAAGACCACGGTCTCGGTCGAGCAGGCGATCGCCGAGCTGTCCGAGCTGACGGCCGTCCCGGTGGCCGACATCACGAAGTCCCTCACCGAGGAGCCCGAGGCGAACTTCGCCTATGTCACGAAGTCGGTGCCGCTCGACACCCTGAACGCCATCAAGGCGCTGAAGATCCCGTGGATCTACCCGCGCCTCCACCCGGGACGCACCTATCCGAACGGCGCGATCGCCGGAAACCTCGTCGGATTCATCGGCACCGACGGACCCCAGGCCGGCCTCGAGCTGTCCGAGCGCTCCTGCGTCGACAGCTCGAACGGCTCCTCGGTCTACGAGCGCGGTTCCGACGGCATCCGGATCCCCGGCAGCACGGTGACCACCGAGGAGGCGAAGGACGGCGGCACCCTGCGCCTCACCATCAACAGCGACTTCCAGTGGTACGCGCAGCAGACCCTGAACGAGGACGCGCAGACGCTCGGCGCGGACTGGGCGACCCTGATGGTCGTCCGCGTCAACGACGGCCACCTGATGGCCGTCGCCGACTACCCCTCGGTCGACCCCAACAACGTCGACGGCGTTCCCAGCACTGCCCTCGGCTCGCTCGCGTTCAGCACCCCCTACGAGCCCGGGTCCACCATGAAGGCGATGACCGTCGCGTCGCTGCTCGACGCCGGCGCGATCTCGCCGACCGAGCGCGTCAGCGTCCCCTCGCTGCTCACCCTGCCGTCCGGCGGAACCATCAAGGACGCCTTCGTGCACCCCGACGTGCGCTACACCGTGGCGGGCGTCCTCACCAACTCGTCCAACATCGGCACCTCGCTGCTCTCCGAGAAGCTCAACAAGGACGCGCGCCGCGACTACATGCTCAAGTTCGGGCTCACGCAGAAGACCGCGGTCGACTTCGGCGGCGAATCCGCCGGCTATGTCCCCGAGACCAAGAACTGGGACGAGCGCACCAACTACGCCGTGCAGTTCGGTCAGGCAGAGCAGACCACGTCCGCCCAGGTCGCATCGATCTACCAGACGCTCGGCAACGGGGGAGTGCGCATGCCGCTCACCCTCGTCGAGGGCTGCGAGTGGCCCGACGGCACCGTCACCGACCTGCCCTCCACCGAGGGCGTCCGCGCGGTCTCCGAGACGGCGGCCGACCAGACGGTCTCGCTGATGGAGAACGTGGTCACGCAGGGCAGCCTGAGCTCGGCGCTGACCATTCCCGGCTACCGCGTCGCGGCCAAGACGGGAACGGCGGAGGTCTCCGAGGGCGGCGTGTACACGAGCGACCGCGTCGTGTCCATCGCGGGACTCGTCCCCGCCGAGAACCCCGAGTACGCGATTGTGGTCACCTTCGGCAAGCCGGATACCATAAAGACGTCGGCCGCCGTCGCGCCGACATTCAAGAAGATCACCAACCAGGTCATCAAGACCTTCCGGATCGAGCCCTCGACCACCACCTCGGTGAAAATGCCGCTGACGTGGTGACGACAGCCCGCCCGTGACCCACGAGAACCGAAGAAATGAGCATCGATTGACCGCCAGGATCCCCCCGGTACTTCGTCCGGAGCATCCGTCGGCCAGGTCGCTCGCCGGCCTCGTCAGCGAGTTCGACCTCGAGACGCGGGGCGTCGTCGAGGGGGTGGAGATCACCGGAGTCACCCTGAGCACCGGCGACCTCCAGCCGGGCGACCTCTACGTGGGGATGCCCGGTGCGAACAGCCACGGGGCGAGCTACGCGCAGCGCGCGCGCGAGGGCGGCGCCGTCGCCGTGCTGACCGACGCCGCGGGAGCCGAGCTCGCCGCGGAGGCCGGACTGCCGATCCTCATCGTGGAGTCTCCCCGCGTCGCCCTCGGCGATATCGCCGCCTGGGTCTACCGCAGCAACGAGGAGCCTCCGCTGCTCTTCGGCACAACGGGGACGAACGGCAAGACCAGCGTCTCCTACCTGCTCGACGGCATCCTCAGGCAGCTCGGGCTCGTCACCGGCCTGAGCTCCACGGCCGAGCGCCACATCGGCGACCTCACCGTGGTCAGCCGGCTGACCACCCCGGAGGCGAGCGAGATGCACGCGCTGCTCGCCCGCATGCGCGAGAGCGAGGTGCGTGCCGTGGTGATCGAGGTGAGCGCCCAGGCCCTCAGCCGCCACCGCGTCGACGGCATCCTCTTCGACGTCGTCGGCTTCACCAACCTCAGCCACGACCACCTCGACGACTACGCCGACATGGAGGAGTACTTCCAGGCGAAGCTGCCCCTGTTCCAGCCGGACCGCGGCAAGCGCGGCGTCGTCTCCCTCGATTCGCCGTACGGGCAGCGCGTCGTCGACGAGGCCAGGATCCCCGTGACCACCATCTCCTCCACACCCGGGGTGGAGGCCGACTGGACGGTCGACATCACCGCCGAGGAGGCCGCGTACACGGCATTCACCCTCACCGGTCCCGACGGCCGCTCGCTCTCCTCGCGCGTGCCGATCATCGGGCGCCACATGGCCGCCAACGGCGCACTCGCGATCGTGATGCTCGTCGAGGCCGGCTTCGAGTTCGCCGCGATCGGCCAGGCGCTCGGCGCCTGGGACGACGACGGCGGTCCGGGCATCCAGGCCTACCTCCCCGGCCGAACCGAGCGCGTCTCCGGCGACAGGGGGCCCTCCGTCTTCGTCGACTTCGGGCACAGCCCCGACGCCTTCCTCAACACCCTCGCCGCTGTGCGCACCTTCACCTCGGGCAAGGTCATCATGGTCTTCGGCGCCGACGGCGACCGCGACGCGACCAAGCGCCACGACATGGCGCGGGTCGCCTCGGAGGGCTCCGACGTGCTGGTGATCACCGACCACCACCCCCGTTTCGAGAACGCCGCGTCGATCCGCGCCACGCTCGTCGAGGGCGCGGCACTCGCCGGCCACCCGGCCGAGTTGCACGAGGTGAGCCCGCCCGAGAAGGCGATCCGCGTCGCCGTCGCGCTGGCCCAGGAGGGCGACTCGATCCTCTGGGCCGGCCCCGGGCACCAGGACTACCGCGACATCGAGGGTGTCCGCACGCCCTACTCGGCGCGCGAGGAGGCCCGTCTGGCCCTCCGTGAGGCCGGCTGGGCGTGAGCCTCCTGTTGGCGCCGCACCGCGGCGAGACCACTACCCGCGCCCTCGTCGAGGCCGTCGGAGCCCCCGGCGACCTCTCGGTGGCGCCGGGGGCCGACGGCTCGTCGATGATCGTCGAGAACACGGCGGACGGCGCGCGGGTCACCGTGGGCTACGGGCGGGCGGTGGACCTCCGGGCCGAGAACGTCACCGTCTCCCTCGCGGGGACGGCCTTCACCGCCGTGTCCCACGACGAGTCGGCGGATGCGCGCCTCGCGCTGCTGGGGGAGCGTCACGTTCCCGCCGCGCTGGCCGCGATCGCCGCCGGCCGTCTCGGCGGGGCGACGCTGGCCTCTGCGGCGCAGGCGATCGCATCCGTCACTCAGGCGGAGCCGCACAACCTCGAGGTGTTCGCCTCCCGCGGCAGAGCGACCATCGTCGACGACGGCTACGACACCACCGCCTCCTCGACGACGGAGGCGCTGAAGACCCTCGCCGAGATCACCGTCGGATCGCGCTCGGTCGCCGTGCTCGGCGAACTCGCCTTCCCCGACACTATTGACGAGCAGGAGCGCCGCGAGGAGCACCACCGCATCGGCCTGCTCGTGGTGCGCCTGAACATCGACCGCCTCATCGTGGTCGGACAGTCCGCGCGGCACATCCACGTGGCGGCCGGACTCGAAGGTTCGTGGGACGGGGAGTCGGTGCTCGTCGAGACCGCAGAAGAGGCATACGATTTGCTGAATGAAACGGAATTGCATGAGCCTCACCGCGACGAAGTCGTTGTTCTCGTGAAGCTCGCTGCTTCCCCCTCGATCCGCGCATCGCTCGGCGGGGTGACCGCGTGATCGCGCTGCTGACGGGCGCGGGATTCTCCCTCGTCTTCACGCTGCTCACCACGCCGCTGTTCATCAAGCTCTTCAACCGCATCGGCTGGGGCCAGTTCATCCGCGACGACGGCCCGAAGTCGCACCACGCGAAGCGCGGAACGCCCACCATGGGCGGCATCGTCTTCATCATCGGCGCCGTGCTCGGCTACTTCTTCGGCCACCTGGTGGCCGGCGAGCCCTACACCCTCGTCGCCTTCCTCGTGATGTTCCTCATGGTCGGCCTCGGCGGCGTCGGCTTCCTCGACGACTTCCTGAAGACCCGCAACCAGCGCAGCCTCGGCCTCGGCGGGTGGTCGAAGATCCTCGGGCAGGTGATCGTCGCCGGCATCTTCGCCGCGATCGCGCTGAACTTCCCCGACGAGCACAACCTCACCCCGGTCTCGAAGATCGTCGACGGCATCCAGCACACCTACATCTCCGGGGTGCGCGACATCCCCTGGCTGGACTTCGCGACCTTCGGGCTCATCGGAGGCGGCCTGCTCTTCGGTCTCTGGTCGATCGTCATCGTCGTGAGCGCCTCCAACGGCGTGAACGTGGCCGACGGTCTCGACGGTCTCGCCACCGGCGCCTCGATCCTCGCGATCACCTCGTACATCTTCATCGGCTTCTGGCAGAACAACCAGTCCTGCTTCAACACGAACGTGATCGAGAGCGCAGAGAACTCCTTCCGCTGCTACACGGTGCGCGACCCGCTGGACCTCGCGGTGATCGCGGCCTGCATCGTCGGAAGCCTCATCGGATTCCTCTGGTGGAACACCTCGCCCGCCCAGATCTTCATGGGCGACACCGGCTCGCTCGGCCTCGGCGGCGCCCTCGCCGCCCTCGCGATCCTCAGCCGCACCGACCTGCTGCTCGTTCTCATCGGCGGCCTCTTCCTCGTCGTCACCGGCTCGGTTATCCTCCAGCGCGCCTACTTCAAGATCACCAAGGGCAAGCGCATCTTCCTGATGAGTCCGCTGCACCACCACTTCGAGCTCAAGGGCTGGGCCGAGATCACCGTCGTGGTGCGCTTCTGGATCATCGCCGGGCTGTTCGTCGCCCTGGGTGTCGGAATCTTCTACCTCGAATGGGCGGCAGCGCGACCGTGACCGACCTCACCACGCTCACCAGCTGGCACGCCGACTGGACGGGTCTGCGCGTCGCGGTGCTCGGCCTCGGCATGACCGGGTTCGCGGCCGCGGACACCCTCGTCGAACTCGGCGCCTCCGTGCTCGTTGTGGCCGCGACGGCCCCCGAGGAGCACGCCGACCTGCTCGGCGTCATCGGCGCGGAGCTCGTCGAGCAGCCCGGCCTCGACTCGGTTCCGCCGCGCCTCGAGCAGTTCGACGCCGAGCTGATCGTCGTCTCTCCCGGCTTCCACCCCGACCACGTTGTGCTCGAGTGGGCCGCGCAGCTCGGCATCCCCGTGTGGGGCGACATCGAGCTCGCCTGGCGGGTACGCGACAAGGTGAACGCCGCCGAGTGGATCTCGGTGACGGGAACCAACGGCAAGACCACCACCGCGCAGCTCACGACCCACCTGCTCGCCGCGGCGGGCCACCGCGTCGCGGCGGTCGGCAACATCGGAGTGCCCGTGCTCGACGCGGTGCGCGACCCCACCGGATTCGACGTGCTCGTCGTCGAGCTCTCCAGCTACCAGCTGCACTGGATCAACCGCAACGCCGAGGGCGCCCTGTTCCCGTTCGCCAGCGTCTGCCTGAACCTCGCGGACGACCACCTCGACTGGCACGGCTCGGCCGAGGCCTACGCCGCGGCCAAGGGCAGGGTCTACCAGAACACCCGCGTCGCCTGCGTCTACAACCTGGCGGATGACGCGACCAGGCGAATGGTCGAGGAGGCAGACGTCGTCGACGGATGCCGCGCCATCGGTTTCGGTCTCGGCGCGCCCGGTCCGAGCGACGTCGGCGTGGTCGACGGCATCATCGTCGATCGCGCCTTCCACGAGGACCGGCGCAACGCCGCGCTCGAGCTGACCACCCACGGGGAGCTGGCCGCGGCCGGTCTCGCCGCGCCGCACTCCGTGGCGAACGTGCTCGCGGCATCCGCTCTCGCACGGGCCTTCGGGGTCGCGCCCGAGACGGTCCGCGACGCCCTCGCCACCTTCCGCCTCGACCACCACCGCACCGAGACCGTCGCCGAGGGCGACGGAGTGCTCTGGGTGGACGACTCGAAGGCGACCAACCCGCACGCGGCGGAGGCGTCGCTGCGCGCGTACCCGAGCGTCGTCTGGGTCGTCGGCGGCCTGCTCAAGGGCGTCGATGTCGACGAGCTCGTGGCCCGGCAGGCGCAGCGGCTCACGGCCGCCGTGATCATCGGCGTCGACCGCACGGCGCTGCGCGAGGCATTCCAGCGACACGCGCCGGCGCTCCCCGTCTTTGAGGTGGAGCCGACAGACACTAAAGAGGTAATGCCAGAAGCCGTGCGTCTGTCCGCCGCGGCCGCCCGGCCGGGGGACACCGTTCTCCTCGCTCCGGCTGCCGCGTCGATGGACCAGTTCACAGACTATGCGGATCGTGGGCGCCGCTTCGCGGCGGCGGTGCGAGACCAGTTGGAAGCCCGGAACGACTAGACCACACACCGATAGACGAGCGCAGGAGGTGCCGGGATGACCACGACACGCAACCCGGGGACCCAGGGCTCGACTCAGGCGGCGCGGCTCGCCCGCACCGCACCCACCGTGGTGGTGGGCGTGAAGCGCATCTTCGCCGCGGAGACCGGGTCGTACTTCGCCCTCCTCGGCACCACGCTGTTCCTGGTGGTGTTCGGGCTCGTGATGGTGCTCTCCTCGTCGTCCGTCGAGTCCCACCTGGCCAGCGACTCCTTCTTCGCCTCCTTCCTGCGGCAGGGCTCCTTCGCGCTCATCGGCCTCCCGCTGATGCTCGTCGCGTCGCGGATGCCGATGACCTTCTGGAAGCGCTGGGCCTGGCCGGCCATCTTCGTCGGCATCGGACTGCAGCTGCTGGTGTTCGTGCCCGGTATCGGCTGGGGCTACGGCGGCAACCAGAACTGGATCAAGATCGGCAACTTCTCCGCTCAGCCGTCTGAAGCGGTCAAGCTGGCCGTCGTCGTCTGGCTCGCCTTCGTGCTCACCACGAAGCGCGGTGTGCTCGAGACCTGGAAGCAGCTGCTGATCACCATCGGACCGCTCGCCGGGCTGGCGCTCGGCCTCGTCCTCCTCGGGCAGGACCTCGGAACCGTGGTGGTCATGGGCCTGATCGTGTTCGCGTGCCTCTTCTTCGCGGGTGCGAAGCTGCGCTGGCTGATCACCTCCGCCGTCATCCTCGGCTCGCTCGGCATCGTCTTCGCCTTCTCGGGGGAGTCGCGCACCGAGCGGATCAACGCCTGGATGAACGGCTGCACGGAGGCGCAGTACGAGACCTTCTGCTGGCAGCCCACCCACGGCACCTGGGCGCTCGCCTCCGGCGGCGTCTTCGGCGCCGGGCTGGGCAACTCCAAGGCCAAGTGGTCGTGGCTGCCCGAGGCCGACAACGACTACATCTTCGCGATCGTCGGCGAGGAGCTCGGCATGGTGGGCGCGATCGTGGTACTGCTGCTGTTCGTCGTTCTCGCCATCACCTTCATCCGGATCATCCGTACCAACAACGACCCCTTCGCCCGCATCGTCACCGCCGGCGTCGGGATCTGGGTCGTCGGCCAGGCCTTCATCAACATCGCGGTCGTACTCGGCGTGCTCCCCGTGCTCGGGGTGCCGCTGCCGCTCATCTCCGCGGGAGGCACCTCGCTCATCGCCGTGCTGCTCGCGATCGGCGTTGTGCTCTCCTTCGCCAGGGAGCACTCGGGTTCGGATGCCGACGGCGTCGCCCCGAGCCCGGCCGACCGCTCGCGGCTCGCCGCAGCGGGACGCGAGCAGACGACGCGCGAGCGCGTGCAGGCAGCCCAGGCGCAGCGCGCCGCCCAGCGCGAACAGAGCAATCAGCGGGCGCGACCCGCCCGCGGAACCGGCACTGCCCACGGCAGCGCCCAGGAACGGAACAACCGGTGACCAGTTATCTCCTGGCAGGCGGCGGCACCGCCGGCCACGTCAACCCCCTGCTCGCGACGGCCGACCGCATCGTCGACCGCCACCCCGACGCCGAGGTGCTCGTGCTCGGAACCCGCGAGGGTCTCGAGGCGCGGCTGGTCCCTCAGCGGGGCTACGAGCTCGCGACCATCGCCCGGCTCCCGTTCCCACGCCGCCCGAACGCCGCGGCACTGCGCTTCCCGGGAGCCCTGAGCGCGGCGGTGGCCGAGGTGCGCGCGATCATCCGCGACCGCGGCATCGACGTCGTGGTCGGATTCGGCGGCTATGCCGCTGCACCCGCCTACATCGCCGCCTGGCGTGAGAAGGTGCCGCTGGTGGTGCACGAGGCCAATGCGAAGCCGGGTATCGCCAACCGCCTCGGCAGCTGGGCGACCACACACGTCGGCGTGGCCTTCGCCTCCACGAGGATCGCGCACTCCACCCACGTCGGCATGCCCCTGCGCCGCGAGATCGAGACGCTCGACCGGCACGCCGAGCGCGCGGCGGCGATCGGGTACTTCGGGCTCGACGCCGGCAAGCCGGTGCTGCTGGTCACCAGCGGGTCCAGCGGCGCCAGGCACGTCAACCGCACGGTCGCCGACGCCATCACCTACATCCTCGGCGCCGGCTGGCAGGTGGTGCACGTCACGGGTGCCAACTCCGACGTGGTCGACCCCAAGCTCGCCGGCTACCGCCTGCTCGGCTACTGCGACCGCATGGAGCTCGCGATCGCTGTGGCCGACCTCGCCGTCTCGCGGGCCGGATCCGCCACCGTGAGCGAGTTCTCCGCAGTCGGAGTGCCCGCGGTGTACGTGCCGTACCCGGTCGGCAACGGCGAGCAGCGCTTCAACGCCGTCGACGCCGTGGAGGCCGGCGGTGCGATCGTCGTCGCCGACCGGGACTTCACCCCCGACTGGGTGCTGTCCACCCTCGTCCCGCTGCTGCAGGACCGCGCCCTGGTCGCCGAGATGGCCGCGAACTCCACCGGAGCGGGAGTGCTCGACGGGGCGTCGCGGATGGTCGACCTCATCGACAGGGCCGTCGCCGAGAGACCGTCGCGCGACGACACCCCACCCACCGCACAGACGACCACTAGGTAAAATCGACACTGATGATCACACCTGACTTCTCCCAGCCACTGCCCGCCGAGCTCGGAACGGTGCACTTCACCGGCATCGGCGGATCGGGCATGAGCGGCATCGCCCGCCTGTTCCTCGGCGCCGGCCACACCGTCACCGGCTCCGACCGCAGCGAGAACCACAACACGGAGGCGCTGCGCGCCCTCGGCGCCACGGTGTCGATCGGGCACGCCGCCGAGAACCTCGGGGATGCGGACGCCCTGGTGTTCACCGGCGCGCTCTGGCCGGACAACCCCGAGTACCTTCTGGCGGTCGAGCGCGGGATCCCCGTGCTGCACCGCTCGCAGGCCCTCGCCTGGCTGATCAACAGCCAGCGTCTCATCGCCGTCGCGGGAGCGCACGGCAAGACCACCTCGACCGGCATGATCGTCACCGCCCTGCTCGCGGTCGACGCCGACCCCAGCTTCGTCAACGGGGGCGTCATCCAGTCGCTCGGCGTCAGCTCCGCCCGCGGCGCCGGCGAGCTCTTCGTCGTCGAGGCGGACGAGTCCGACGGCTCCTTCCTGCTCTACGACACGGCGGTGGCCCTGGTCACCAACGTCGACGCCGACCACCTCGACCACTACGGCTCGCACGAGGCCTTCGACGAGGCCTTCGTGGAGTTCACCGCGACGGCGAGCGAGCTCGTGGTGATCTCCAGCGACGACCCCGGCGCCGTGCGGGTGACGGCCGCGCTGCGGGCACGCTCCGCGGACGCGCGCATCCTCACCTTCGGCACGGACGAGACGGCCGACGTGCGCCTGCACTCGGTCGTCACCGACGGCCCGGTCTCCTTCACAGTCGGCTGGAACGGACGCGACTACGCGGCACAGCTCCGGGTCCCCGGCGTGCACAACGCCCTCAACGCCGCCGGCGCCTTCGCGGTGCTCGTCGGACTCGGCTTCGACCCGGAGGCGGTCCTCGCCGGCATCGAGACCTTCGGAGGCACCGAGCGCCGCTTCGAGCTGCACGGCGTTGTGCGCGGCGTGAGCGTCTACGACGACTACGCGCACCACCCCACAGAGGTCGCGGCCGCACTCTCGGCCGCTCGCAGCGTGCTCGGCTCCGGGCGGCTCATCGCCATCCACCAGCCGCACCTCTACAGCCGCACCGCCCTCATGGCCGGCGACTTCGCCCGGGTCTACGAGGAGCTCGCGGACGAGACCATCGTGCTCGACGTCTACGGCGCCCGGGAGGACCCGGTTCCCGGAGTCACCGGTGCGCTCGTCTCCGAGCGCTTCGCCGACTCCTCGCGGGTGAGCTACCTGCCCGACTGGCAGGCCGCCGCCGACCACGCCGCCGCGATCGCCCGCGACGGCGACCTGATCATGACGCTCAGCTGCGGCGACGTCTACCGCATCGTGCCCCAGGTGCTCGAATCCCTCGCCCAGCCGGGCGCCGCCGACGCCGTCCGAGCCCGCTAGCGGCGACGAGCAGAACGCAGTGAAGAGGCCGGAGGGATTCGATCCGCCCCGCGCCGGAGCCCCCGCGGGCGACGGGCGGGACGGAACGCCTCGGCGTACCCGGAAGGGTGCTGGCGAGACCGCGCCGTCGGCGGCGGCCGCCGGCCCCCGGCCGACCCGCGCGACCGCCCCCGAATCCGTCACCCCCGCAGCGCAGCAGGCGCCCGCGTCGCCCCGGCCGTCCGCCGGAGGACCGAAGCGTCCGGGCGGACCGCTCCGCAGCGAGCAGCCCGCCGCGGGGAGCGGCTCGGCGCGGGTGAAGGCCGCGAGAACGCCGAAGGCGCCCAGGGAGCGCACGGCCGACGAGTCGCTGAAGGACGCCCGTCGTCGCCTGAAGCGCGCCGAGCGCCGCCGCCGCCGTTTCGAGCGCGGCGAGGTGCGGCGCTTCACCCGCCGCTCGCGCAGCCGCCGCACGATCATGCTCACGGCGGCCGGTCTCGTCCTCGCCCTCCTCGCGGTGCTCGCGGTCGCCGTCTACTCGCCACTGCTCGCGTTGAAGACGATCACGGTCGACGGTGCCTCGCGTGTCGACGCGGCCCAGGTCACCGACGCGGTCGACGGCCAGCTGGGCACCCCGCTCGCGCTGCTCGACTACGGCAAGTTCACGCGGCAGCTCGCCGAGTTCCCGCTCATCCGCAGCTACGTCACCGAGATGGTCCCGCCCGACACCCTGATCATCCACATCGTCGAGCGTGCACCCGTCGCAGCCGTGCAGAGCGGCGCGACGTTCGATCTCGTGGATCCCGCGGGCATCGTGGTGCAGTCCTCGCCGGAGCGCCCCGACGGCGTGCCGCTCATCGACATCGGCGGCCAGGAGCCCGACAGCGCCGCCTTCACCTCGGTCGTCGCCGTGCTCCTCGCCCTGCCCGCCCCACTGCTCGGGCAGGTCGACTCCATCACCGCGAGCACACAGGACGACGTCACCTTCGTTCTTCGCGGCGTCGGCCAGTCCGTGGTGTGGGGGAGCTCCGACAACTCGGCCTACAAGGCGAGCGCCCTGGCGGCCATGGTCGCCAAGCAGGATCCGAACGCGATGATCGAGTACGACGTCTCCGCACCGGGAAGCGTCGTCGTCACGGCACGGTGACGCCTCCCGGTGCGGGGCGAGCGGATGGCGCGCCGGGTTGCCCCTCGATTTTTCGACACGCTGGCGTGTCCTGCGCATCCGGGCTCCCGCCCCGCCTACCCTCAAAGCAGTAAATATAAACTGAGTATAACTATAGACCTCAAGTTGAGGTTGAAGGTTGCTTGTCGGAGGCCGGACGTGACATCGAACCAAAACTACCTAGCCGTGATCAAGGTCGTCGGCATAGGCGGCGGCGGCGTCAACGCCGTCAACCGCATGATCGAACTCGGTCTGCGGGGCGTTGAATTCATCGCCATCAACACGGACGCCCAGGCGCTGTTGATGAGCGACGCCGACGTCAAGCTCGACGTCGGACGCGAGCTCACCCGCGGGCTCGGCGCCGGCGCGGACCCCGAGGTCGGCCGTCGCGCCGCCGAGGACCACGCCGAGGAGATCGAGGAGGCCCTCGCGGGCGCCGACATGGTCTTCGTGACCGCCGGAGAGGGTGGCGGAACCGGTACCGGTGGAGCCCCCGTCGTGGCGCGCATCGCCAAGTCGATCGGTGCGCTCACCATCGGTGTGGTCACCAAGCCCTTCGGCTTCGAGGGCAAGCGCCGCTCATCGCAGGCCGAGATCGGCGTCGCCGCGCTCAAGAACGAGGTCGACACCCTCATCGTGGTGCCCAACGACCGCCTGCTCGAGATCAGCGACCGCGGCATCTCGATGCTCGAGGCCTTCGCGACCGCCGACCAGGTGCTGCTCGCCGGTGTGCAGGGCATCACCGACCTGATCACCACCCCCGGACTGATCAACCTCGACTTCGCCGACGTCAAGTCGGTCATGCAGGGTGCGGGATCCGCGCTCATGGGCATCGGATCCGCCCGCGGCGCCGACCGCTCCATCAAGGCGGCGGAACTCGCGGTGGCCTCCCCGCTGCTCGAGGCGAGCATCGACGGCGCGCACGGCGTGCTCATCTCGATCCAGGGTGGATCCAATCTCGGCATCTTCGAGATCAACGACGCGGCCCGCCTCATCCAGGAGGCCGTGCACCCGGAGGCCAACATCATCTTCGGTGCGGTCATCGACGACACCCTCGGCGACGAGGTGCGCGTCACGGTGATCGCCGCGGGCTTCGACGGCGGCGAACCCGTCGCGAAGCCGATAGAGACCAAGCGCACGAACTTCGTGAACCCCGAGCCCGTGACCGCGGACGCGACCGGCGCCCAGCCCGCCGCCTCCGCCTCGAGCGCCTCGCCCTTCGGCCTCTCGGGAGCCGCCGCCGCCGAGAAGCCCGCGTGGACCCCCGCCGCCGAGACCGCGCCGGCCGCACCCGCCGACCGCTCCTTCGACGACGAGACCAACCCGGACGACCTGGACATCCCGGACTTCCTGAAGTAGACGCGTGAGCGCAGCAGAGCCTCCCCTCGCCGAGCGCCTCGCCACCGTGCGGTCGTCCGTGGACGACGCGGTGCGCGAGGCCGGGCGGCGGCCGGAGGAGGTGACGACGATCGTCGTCACCAAGTTCCACCCCGCATCGCTGGTGCGCGAACTGTTCGACCTCGGCGTCACGCACGTCGGGGAGAACCGGCAGCAGGAGGCGAGCGAGAAGTCGTCCGAGCTCGCCGAGCTCGCGCTCGACTGGCATTTCATCGGACAGCTGCAGAGCAAGAAGACGCGGAACGTGCTGGCCTTCGCCAGCACGATCCACTCCCTCGACCGGCTCTCGCTGGTCTCGGCGATCGCAACGGCCCTCGGAGACGACTCGTCGGCATCCGCTTCGACGCCGTTCGTCGACGCCTTCATCCAGATGAACCTCACGCAGGACGCCGGTCGCGGGGGAGTGCAGCCCGACCAGCTCCGGGCCCTCGCCGAGGCCGTCGCCGGGTCCCCGACGATACGGCTGCGCGGGCTGATGGCGGTCGCTCCCGTCGGCGAGGATCCGCGGAGGGCGTTCGCCCGCGTGCGCGAGGCGCGCGAGCTGCTGCTCGCGGTGGCCCCCGGGGCCGTCGATCTGTCCATGGGCATGTCCGGCGACTTCCGGGAGGCCGTGCTGGAAGGCGCGACACACCTGCGCATTGGCACGGCAATCACGGGAAACCGGCCGACCCCCGGTTAATCTGGACGCACGAGCTATACACCGGAGGATCACAATGGCCAACCCACTGCGCAAGACCATGGTTTACCTGGGCCTCGCTGACGAAGAATACGACTACGAAGCCGGGCAGCCCAGCGCACCCGTTGCCCCGGTAGCGAACAACGCGAGCCAGACCACGAACGCACCCACCACGACGGCGCCGACGCAGAACCGCGCCCCCGTCACCCCGCTGCGCCGCCCCACCGCGGCTCGCACGACCGGAGCCACCGAGATGAACGAGATCCTCACGGTGCACCCGCGCCAGTACAAGGACGCGCAGGTCATCGCCGAGCACTTCCGCGACGGCATCCCCGTGATCATCAACCTGTCGCAGATGAGCGAGCCCGACGCACGCCGCCTCGTCGACTTCGCGAGTGGGCTCTCCCAGGGACTGTATGGCAAGATCGAACGCGTCACAGGCAAGGTCTTCCTGCTCTCGCCGGCCCACGTCGTCGTCAGCGGCGACCAGGCCGAGGCCGAGACCGACGTCGAGGCCTCGTTCTTCTCGCAACAGTAAGGGCAGCGCATCAACGCAGTAAGCGGCATCTCTATCGTCGCGACGATCATCTATGTCGCGCTCAACCTCTTCGTCGTGGTCATGTGGGGCCGGTTCATCCTCGACCTGGTGCCGATGCTCGCGAGGAACTGGCGTCCCCGCGGCTTCCTCCTGGTCGTGGCCGAGGCGGTCTTCACGATCACCGATCCGCCCGTGAAGGCGGTGCGACGGGTGGTGCCGACGCTCCGTGCCGGCGGCGTGGCCATCGACTTCTCCTGGAGCATCGTGCTCATCGCGACGATCATCCTCAGCTACATCGTGCGGGGATTTATGTAATTGCCGGTGGGAGGTACGCTGGAGTAGTCGTTCCGGCATCCGTTCCTCCCAGGGGCGGTACCCCCATGGCGATAAGGTATTGCTAGCGTTCGCTAGACGTTCTATCCAAGTTCAAGCGTGTGATTCTACAAAGTAAGAGGTGACGGTTATGGCTTTGACTCCCGAAGACGTAGTCAACAAGCGGTTCCAGCCGACCAAGTTCCGCGAGGGTTACGACCAGGACGAGGTCGACGACTTCCTTGACGAGGTGGTCGTCGAACTCCGCCGCCTCAACCAGGAGAACGAGGAGCTCCGCCAGCGTCTCATCGCGAGCGACTCCCGCATCAACGAACTGCAGCGCAGCTCGAACCAGTCGGGTTCCGACAGCAGCGCGGCAGCGGCCACGCCGAGCTTCCTCTCGAAGCCCGCCGAGCCCGTTTCCCAGCCGGCAGCGCCGGTCGCGGAGCCGGTCGCCGCTGCCGAGCCGGTCGTCGTTCCGGCCCCCGTCACCCCGGCGCCGGTCGCCACCCCGACTCCCGCATTCGGCGCACCCGCGGCCGTCGACGCGGAGACGAACAACACGAACAACCTGCTGCAGCTGGCACGCCGCCTGCACGAGGAGCACGTCCGCGAGGGCGTCGAGAAGCGCGACGCGCTGATCGCCGAGGGCCAGGAGGAGGCCAACCGCGTTCTCGCCGAGGCCGAGACCGTGCAGCGCGAGAAGGCGCAGGAGGCCGAGGCCGCCCTCCGCGCCCAGACGCAGGAGGCGGAAGCCGCCCTCCGTGTCCAGGCGCAGGAGGCGGAGAACGCCCAGCGCACCAAGCTCGCCGCACTCGAGGCGGAGCGCACCCAGCTCGAAGAGGAGCGCACGCAGCTCGAGGGCCGCGTCGAGGAACTCCGCAACTTCGAGCGCGAATACCGCCTGAAGCTCAAGAGCTACATCGAAGGTCAGCTGCGTGAGCTCGACTCCACCAATTCGGTGGCGGCGGGCTCCGGCACCCCCGACGAGGCGCCTCAGGCTTCGACCCCCAACTACACGGGCTTTGCCGGAACCAACTAGCACGCGCGCGGTGGCCAGTGCGCCGAAGGTCAGACTGATGGCCCTCGTCGTACTGGCCATTGTTGCTGTGTGCGTATACGCCCTCGACCAGTTCTCGAAGTTCCTCGTCACCGAGAACCTCACGCAGGGGCAGCCGGTCGCCGTTCTCGGCGAACTGCTCCAGTTCAATTTCGTGAAGAACCCGGGAGCCGCGTTCTCGCTCCTGAGCGGAACCACCTGGGTGTTCGCAATCATCGCGACGGCGGTGGCGGTGTTCATCATCGTCTTCGCCCATCGCATCCGCTCTCTGCTCTGGGCCGTGCTCTTCGGCCTGCTGCTCGGCGGCAATCTCGGCAACCTGACCGACCGGCTGTTCCGCGAGCCCGGCTTCGGTGTCGGTCACGTGATCGACTTCATCCAGATCTACTGGTTCCCCGCGATCTTCAACGTCGCCGACATGGCGATCGTCTTCAGCATGGCGATCTTCATCATCCTCACCATCAAGGGGATCGGACTCAACGGGAAGCGCGAGTCGGACGCCTCGACCGTGGCCCCATCCGCAGACGCGGACGACGCCACCCCAGCACCATTGGACACCCCGTAGTGGAAAACCGTAGTCTCCCCGTTCCCAACGGTCTCGTCGGCGAACGCGTCGACACCGCGATTGCCAAACTGCTCGGCTTCTCGCGCACCTTCGCCGCCGAAGTAGCCGAGAGCGGGGGAGTCACCGCCGACGGTGTTGTGCTCGGCAAGTCCGACCGTCTGCTCGCGGACGTCTGGCTCGAGGTGAGCTGGGAGGACAGGCACGCCCCCGAGGTCGTGCCCGTGATCGTGACCGACCTCGGAATCGTCTACGACGACGACGACTTCGTGGTCATCGACAAGCCGGTCGGAGTCGCCGCCCACCCCTCCGTGGGCTGGACCGGACCCACCGTGCTCGGAGCCCTCGCGGGCGCCGGCTTCCGCATCTCCACCTCGGGCGCCTCCGAGCGGGCCGGCATCGTGCACCGCCTCGACGTCGGAACGAGCGGCCTCATGGTCGTCGCCAAGTCGGAGCGCGCGTACACGGAGCTCAAGCGCCAGTTCCACGACCGCGAGGTGGAGAAGATCTACCACGCGATCGTGCAGGGCCACCCCGACCCGCTCGCCGGCACCATCGACGCGCCCATCGGACGCCATCCGGGCAGCTCATGGAAGTTCGCGATCACGGCCGACGGTAAACCGAGCGTGACCCACTACGAGACCCTCGAGGCCTTCCCCTCCGCGTCGCTGCTCGAGGTGCACCTGGAGACGGGCCGCACCCACCAGATCCGTGTGCACATGGCCGCCCAGCGCCACCCCTGCGTCGGCGACGCCATGTACGGCGCCGACCCCACGATCAGCGCCCGGCTCGGTCTGTCGCGGCAGTGGCTGCACGCCATGAAGCTGGAGTTCACGCATCCGGGCAGCGGAGAGCGCGTGCGCTTCGAGAGCCGCTATCCCGACGACCTCCAGCACGCGCTGGATGTCCTCCGCGAGGCGTAACCTGTAACTCTTCCGGTAGCCGAATCCCCCGGTCGTTCGATCCTCTTTTTTCGGAGTTGTCTTGCCCTCCAGTAGCGATTCATTCGTTCACCTGCACGTTCACAGCGAGTACTCGATGCTCGACGGCGCCGCCCGCGTCGGACCGCTGATGAAGGCCGCGGCGGCCGAGGGCATGCCCGCGATCGCCATGACCGACCACGGCAACATGTTCGGCGCCTACGACTTCTGGAAGCAGGCGACGGCGAACGGCGTGAAGCCGATCATCGGCACCGAGGCGTACATCACCCCGGGGACCGCGCGCGGCGACCGCACCCGCGTGCGCTGGGGCGGTCAGCACCAGAACCAGGACGACGTCGGCGGATCCGGCTCGTACACGCACATGACCCTCCTCTCGGAGAACAACGAGGGCATGAAGAACCTGTTCCGGCTGTCGTCGCTGGCGTCGATCGAGGGCTTCTACTTCAAGCCGCGCATGGACCGAGAGCTGCTCAGCCGGTACAGCAAGGGCGTCATCGCGACGACCGGCTGCGTCGGCGGCGAGGTGCAGACCCGCCTGCGCCTCGGCCAGTACGAGGAGGCGCGCCAGGCGGCCGCCGACTTCCGCGACATCTTCGGCGAGGGCAACTTCTTCGCCGAGGTGATGGACCACGGCATCGACATCGAGAAGCGCACGATGGACGACCTGCTGCGCCTCGCCAAAGACCTCAACCTGCCGCTCGTGGCCACCAACGACCTGCACTACACGCACGCGCACGACGCCACGGCGCACGCCGCGCTGCTCTGCGTGCAGTCGGCGTCGACCCTCGACGACCCCAACCGCTTCAAGTTCGACTCCGACGAGTTCTATCTCAAGTCGGCCGAGCAGATGCGCCACCTCTTCCGCGACTACCCCGAGGCCTGCGACAACACGCTGCTGATCGCGGAGCGCTGCGAGGTCAGCTTCGAGCACCGCAACCTGATGCCCCGCTTCCCCGTCCCGGAGGGCGAGGACGAGGCGAGCTGGTTCGAGAAGGAGGTCGCGGCGGGCATGATGCGCCGCTTCCACAACAATCCCTCCGAGGCGCACCTCGCCCAGGCCAAGTACGAGGTCGACGTCATCAAGCAGATGGGCTTCCCCGGGTACTTCCTCGTGGTCGCCGACTTCATCACCTGGGCCAAGGCGCAGGGGATCCGCGTCGGACCCGGCCGTGGCTCGGCCGCCGGATCGATGGCGTCCTACGCGATGGGCATCACCGAGCTCGACCCGATCGCGCACGGGCTGATCTTCGAGCGCTTCCTCAACCCGGAGCGCGTCTCCATGCCCGACGTCGACGTCGACTTCGACGACCGTCGCCGCCCCGAGGTCATCCGCTACGTCACCGACAAGTACGGCGACGACCGCGTCGCACAGATCGTCACCTACGGCACCATCAAGGCCAAGCAGGCGCTGAAGGACTCGTCGCGTGTTCTCGGCATGCCCTACTCGGTGGGCGAGAAGCTCACCAAGGCGATGCCGCCCGCCATCATGGGCAAGGACATCGCGCTCGGCGACATCATGAACAAGGACGCCCCGCGCTGGAAGGAGGCGAGCGACATCCGCGCGGTCATCGAGACCGACGCGGAGGCCGCGAAGGTCTTCGAGACCGCTCTCGGCATCGAGAACCTCAAGCGCCAGTGGGGTGTGCACGCCGCCGGCGTCATCCTCTCCGCGGAGCCGCTGCTCGACGTGCTGCCGATCATGAAGCGCGAGGACGACGGCGCGATCATCACCCAGTTCGACCAGCCGCCGCTGGAGGACCTCGGCCTGATCAAGATGGACTTCCTGGGGCTGCGCAACCTCACCATCATCGAAGACGCGCTGCGCATGATCGAGAAGAACACCGGCTCGAAGCTGGTGATCGAAGACCTCGACCTCGACGCCGACCAGAAGACCTACGACCTGCTCGCGCGCGGCGACACGCTCGGGGTGTTCCAGCTCGACGGCGGGCCGATGCGCGCGCTGCTCAAGCAACTCAAGCCCACGAACTTCGAAGACATCTCCGCAGTCATCGCGCTCTACCGCCCCGGCCCCATGGGCATGAACTCGCACACCAACTACGCCCTGCGCAAGAACGGCCTGCAGGAGATCGTGCCGATCCACCCGGAGCTGGAGGAGCCGCTGCGCGAGAGCCTCGGCATCACCTACGGGCTCATCGTGTACCAGGAGCAGGTGATGTTCGTCGCCCAGAAGGTGGCGGGCTTCTCGCTCGGACAGGCCGACGTGCTCCGTCGCGCGATGGGCAAGAAGAAGAAGAGCGAGCTCGACAAGCAGTTCGCCGACTTCGAGGGCGGCATGATCGCCAACGGCTACAGCGCCGCCGCGGTCAAGGTGCTCTGGGACACCCTGATGCCCTTCGCCGACTACGCCTTCAACAAGGCGCACTCCGCCGGCTACGGCGTGCTCAGCTACTGGACGGCCTACCTCAAGGCCAACTACCCGGCCGAGTACATGGCTGCGCTGCTCACCAGCGTCGGCGACTCCAAGGACAAGCTCGGCATGTACCTCAACGAGTGCCGCCGCATGGGCATCAAGGTGCTCGCGCCCGACGTGAACGAGTCCTTCGTGGACTTCACCGCCGTGCCGAGCGACGGCTCGCGCGTCGGCGACATCCGCTTCGGCCTCGGCGCGGTGCGCAACGTCGGAGCGAACGTCGTGGAGGGCATCCGCACCTCGCGGGAGGAGAAGGGCCGCTTCGACTCCTTCCACGACTTCCTCGCCAAGGTGCCGATGCAGGTCACCAACAAGCGCACCGTGGAGTCGTTGATCAAGGCGGGCGCCTTCGACTCGCTCGGATCCACCCGCCGCGCCCTCCTCGAGATCCACGAGGACGCGGTCGACAGCTCGGTGAGCACAAAGCGCACCGAGTCCACCGGGCAGGCCGGCTTCGACTTCGACAGCCTGTTCGACGAGCCCCAGGACGCGCAGAGGGTGCCCGACCGGCCGGAGTGGTCGAAGCGCGACAAGCTCGCCTTCGAACGCGAGATGCTCGGTCTGTACGTGTCCGACCACCCTCTCGCCGGCCTCGAGCTGCAGCTGGCGAAGCACGCGAGCAACACGATCACCGACATCCTCGGGGGAGAGGTCGCGGGCGACGGCGAGCACGTCACCGTGGCCGGGCTGATCACCAGCGTGCAGCACCGGGTCGCGAAGAAGTCCGGGAACGCCTACGGCATCATCTCGGTGGAGGACTTCGGCGCCGAGATCGACATCATGTTCCTCGGAAAGACGTACCAGGAGTTCGCCCCCGACCTCGCCAACGACTCCATCGTCGTGGTGCGCGGTCGGGTGAGCGCCCGCGACGACGGCATGAACCTGCACGCCTCGAGCCTCATGGTTCCCGAGCTCGGGCAGGCCGGGGAGGCAGGCACCATCATGATCTCGGTGCAGGAGTCCCGCGCGACCACGGGCACCATCCGGGCGCTGCGCGAAGTGCTGCAGCGCCACGAGGGCGACGGCGAGGTGCGGATCAGGCTCGTCAAGGGCGACCAGGGCCGCATCTTCGAGATCCCCTTCACGGTGCGCACCACCGCGGACTTCTACGGCGAGCTGAAGAGCCTGCTCGGACCCGGCTGCCTGGGCTGAGCCACTAACGCACCAGCACCCGTTCGCCGGCGAGGGCGAGCAGGGCCACGTCCAGCAGGGCCGCCGCCATGATCAGCTGGAAGAGCAGGCGGGTCGGCGGCCGGGTGGTGGCGAGCACAGCGCAGACCGCGGCGAGCCCGAGGCCCAGGGCGAGTCCCGCGCCCTGCAGCACGCCCGGACTCCCCGGCCCCAGCACAACGAGCACCGCCGCGGCCGCGAGCGCACCGGCGATGACGCCGCCGCTGGTGCGGCGTCCGAGCCGGTGCGGGAGTCCCGCGATGCCCGTGGCGCGGTCGTCTGCGAGGTCGGGAAGCACGTTCGCGAAATGGGCGGCGACGCCGAGCAGGGCGCCGGCGCCGAGAGCCCACCAGGCGGCGGGGAGCGGCGGCACCCCGCTGAGCGTCACCAGCGCCGGAAGCAGCCCGAAACTCAGCACGAAGGGCAGCACCGAGAAGGGCGTGCGCTTCAGCCACAGGTTGTAGCTCCAGGCGGAGGCGATGAAGACCAGGTGCGCCACCGTGGCACCCCATCCGAGCGGCAGGGTGAGCAGCACCGCGATCACGACGGTGACAGCGGATGCGGCGCGCACCGTGGCAGCGGAGATCCAGCCGCGGGCGATCGGCTTGTCGAGCCTGCCGACGGCGGCATCGCGTCTCGCGTCGATCCAGTCGTTCGAGAGCCCGACCGACACCTGGTTGGCGAGGACGGCGAGGGTGACGAGGGCGATCCTGCCGGCGTCGAGGCCCGCACCGATGCCGAGCACCGCGGTGACCAGGGTGACCGCCACCGTCGGACCGGGATGGGTGGACAGCGCGAGCGCCACGGCTGTCGGGGGAGCGGATCGGGGCATGCCCACATTATTCCCCGCGGTGCCGGCGGCGGGCCCGGGGCTCGCGGGCGGGGCTGCCCCGACAGCGCGCCGCGAACCGGTACCGTGGAGCCATGTCGACTGCAGCCAGGGATCTCGAACTCGCCACCATACTGCCGGGAACCTGGAACGTGCGCGCCACCAACTTCCCGATGTGGCTCAACCGTGAGCGCACGTCTCCCGCCATGACCTACACGCTCGTCACCGAGTCGCCCCTCACGCTGCGCGACGACGTCAGCTACTTCACCCGCGACAACGTCGAGAAGCACATCCTCGGCACCGACAAGAAGGCCGGCGCCGGTTTCGTCTGGCGGGGCAGGGGTCGCCTGCGGCTGTTCTCCAGCCGCTGGGCGGTGATCGGGGCGAACGACGACGCGAGCGTGCTCGCCATCCGCTTCGACAAGACCCTCGCCACGGCCGCGGGCATCGACATCATCGTGCGCGACGGCAGGGAGCCGCAGGAGCTCCGCAGCCTCGTGGCCCGCGGTACCGAGATGTTCGGGCTCACCGCGGAGGACTTCGCCTCGCTCACCTGGCTCGAGCCGGAGCGGATCGACACGACGACGACGGACGCGCCGAGCGACTGACCGGCACGCCTCAGGCGCGGAAGCCGAGCGCCTCGAGGGTCTGCGCCGGGCGCTCCACGTTGCCGAAGTGCCCGCAGTCGGGCACGACCGAGGAGTCGAAGCGCCGCACGACGCGCGCGAGCCGCGGATAGTCGTCATCGGCGACGAACACGTCCCGGTCGCCGCGCACGGCCAGCACCGCGCACTCGATCCGCGCCCAGCTGGCATCCGCGTCGTACCCGCGCGCCACCTCGGCGGCGGTGACGAACGACCTCGGCCGCAATTCGACGCTCAGCGCCTCGATCACGCTGCCGTCGATGCGACCGAGGTGGCGGAACAGCGGGAACGACGCCAGCCGGAGCAGCCCGATGCGTCGGATGCCGCGCAGGGCGAGGAGCGCGAAGGGCTGCACGGGCGCCATCAGCCGGAAGAAGAACAGCAGCAGCGTGAAGCCCGGCAGCACGCGCAGCCCCCGCAGCGGACGGCCGACGCTCTCGATCACGGCGTAGGTGGTGCCGGAGACGAGCGCGACGGAGCGCACCCGGCGCGCACGGGTCGCAGCCAGGTGCAGCGCGATGAAGCCGCCGAGGGAGTGGCCGACGAGATCCCACTCCGTGTAGCCCAGCTCGAGCAGCAGCTCGTCGACCAGCTCGCAGACGGTGTCGACCGTGAGCGGTTCGTCCCCGGGCTCCGGGGTGGCGTCGCCCCAGCCGGGCAGGTCGAGCAGGACCGGGTCGACGATGCGGATGCCCGCCGCGCGGGCCGAGGACAGCATCGGTGTCCAGGTGGTCCAGGAGCCCGCCGCGCCGTGCAGGAAGACGGTCGCGCGCTTCCCCGCGCGGGTCGGCGCGTGCCGGGCGACGATGCGGCCGGCGCTCCGCCCCAGCGTGGACGTCACGAGTGCGAAGTCCGCGGGGTCGGTGACGAGGGCGAACGGTGCGTACGCGGTTGGGTCGGGCTCGGAGGACATCCGCGCCAGCCTAGCGGCATTGCCTAGCGGCATTGCCTAGCGGCATTGCCGAGAAGCATCGCATAGCGGCATTGCCTAGGGGGAGCGGAGCAGCCCCCGCCCGAGGAACAGGGCGTAGCGCTCGAGGGCCGCGTCGAGCCGCCGCGTCGCGGTCGCGCCGAGCGTGCCGAAGGGCTGCACCTCCACGGTGACGCCGCGGGCGCCGAGCGTGCGGCGCCAGGTGCCGACCACCACCCCGTCCACCACGACGCTCGAGAGGAAGAGGCCGTTCTTGCCGGGGGCCACGAGTTCGAGCGGCCCGTCGGCCAGGGGAGCACTCCTGTCCTGGTAGCCGAGCAGGTACTCGTCGAAGCCGGGCAGCGCGTGCACGCCGCGCGGTGCCTCCTCCGCGTCCGGCGCGAGGAAGTAGGACGTGTCGTCGACCACCAGCTCGTCGAGCCGGTCGCGGGCGACGGCGAGGCCCAGGCGCGCGTCGGCGAGCGTGAGCGACGACCACCAGGCGAGGTCGCGCACGGTCGCGGGTCCGTGACCAGTGAAGTAGCGCAGCGCGAACTCGCCGAGCGCCTCCTCGCGCTCGAGTCTGCGCGGCGCGGGCACCCACTCCTCGAGCAGCGCGAAGGTCTGCTGCTTCGCCTCGGGCGCCGCGAAGACGATGGTCTGCGTGATCCCGAGGTGCGAGAGCAGGTGGTAGCCGCGCTGCCCGGACGGCGACACCCCTGCCCGGTCGAAGGCCGCGAGGATCGCATCGCGCGTGAGCGTGCGCCCGCCGCCGAGCTCGGAGTGCGCCACCTCGCGCGCGCGCTCCAGGTCGGCCGCGGTGAGGCCGAGGTCGCGGCGGCGGGACTCGGTGCCGCGGATGGTGCGCGCGGAGGTGAGCGAGAGCATCCAGCCCAGATCCTCCGGGGGCACGAGGTGCAGTGTGCCGCGCATGGGCCAGGAGCGCACCACCGCGCCCGAGGCGATCGCGGACTCGACGTGCGCCGAGGTGCAGCCGGGAGTGCGCAGACCGACCGACCACATGGCGCCGGCCGCATCCTGGGCCTGCAGCGCGAGCATCCGCCGCACCGTCTTTGCCACACCGGCCGTCGCCTCCGCATCGCTGACGGGAACGGAGACGGCGGATGCGGCGCCGATGCGCTGGGCCGTCAACCGCAGCCCGGTGAGCATGCGGTGCCGCGCGGTGAAGGATCGGGTCATGCCGCCAGTATCGCGGACACCGCCGACACCGGTCAGCCCCGGGCCGCCGCGGCCCGCGCGATCGAGTCGGCCGCGCGCACCAGGGAGAGGTGCGAGAAGGCCTGGGGCGTGTTGCCCGCCTGGCGCCCTCCGCGCACGTCGTACTCCTCGCTGAGCAGTCCGACGTCGTTGGAGTAGCCGACGAGCCGGTCCATCAGCTCCGTCGCGTCGTCGAGCCGGCCGGAGAGCGCGTACTGCTGCACCAGCCAGAAGGAGCAGGCGAGGAAGGGGTTCTCGCCGGACGGCAGCCCGTCGACCCCGGACTCGCTGCGATAGCGCAGCAGGAGGCCGTCCCGCAGCAGCTCGGCCTCGATGGCGGCGACGGTGCCGAGCATCCGCGGGTCGGTCGCCTCGATATAGCCGGCCTGCACGAGCTGCAGCAGCGAGGCGTCGACGCCCGTGCCGCCGTAGTACTGGGTGTAGGTCTGCCGCTCCGCGTCGTAGCCGTTGGCCTCGATCTCGTCGCGCACCTCGTCGCGCATGGACTCCCAGCGCTCGACCGGACCGGGCAGGCCGAACTCGCGCACCGCACGCGCCGCGCAGTCGAACGCGGCCCAGAGCATCACCCGGGAGTGGGTGAAGTGCCTCAGCGGCCCCCGGATCTCCCAGATTCCGTTGTCGGGCCGCTTCCAGTTCTCCTCGACGAAGCCCATCAGCGCCCGCTGCAGGGGCCAGGAGAAGTCGGGCTCCTCGCCGCTGGTCTCGCGTGCCCGCTGCAGGGCGAGCATCACCTCGCCGAAGACGTCGCCCTGGTACTGCGTGAAGGCGCCGTTGCCCACCCGGACCGGTGTCGACCCCTCGTAGCCGGGCAGGCTGCCCACCTCGTACTCGGTGAGCCTGCGCTCGCCCGAGAGCCCGTACATGATCTGCACGTCGCCCGGGTCGCCGGCGATCGCGCGCAGCAGCCAGGACCGCCACGGGTCGGCCTCACTGCTGAACCCGTGGTCGAGCAGCAGGTGCAGGGTGAGCGAGGCGTCGCGCAGCCAGACGTAGCGGTAGTCCCAGTTGCGACCACCGCCGAACTGCTCGGGGAGGCTCGTCGTGGCCGCCGCCACGATCCCGCCGGTGTCCTCGTGGCTCAGAGCGCGGAGGACGAGCAGCGAGCGCGCGACGGCGTCGGCGTAGGGGCCGGACGTGCGGATGCCCGCACCCCAGGCGGTCCACCACTCCTCGGTCTCGCGGATGCGGCGACTCGCGTTGAGTGCGGACGGCGGCTGCCGGTGCGCCGGGTACCAGGTGAGCACGATGTCCACCTTCTCGCCGGCGGAGACCTCGAAGTCCGAGACGTGGGAGTGGTCGGCGGCGCGGAGCTCCGGCCCGCGCACCACGATCGCGTCGGGTCCGGCCACGGCGATCACGGCATTGCCGCCCGCCTCCGGGACCTGCCGCATCCAGGGCATGGCCGCGCCGTAGTCGAAGCGGATGCGCAGCTCCTGGTGCACGGCCACGGTCCCGCTCACCCCGACGATCCGGCGCACCACGTCGGCGCGGCGGTCGCCGTGCGGCATCAGGTCGATGACGTCGATCTCGCCGGTGGGCGTGACCCACCGGGTGACCAGGGTGAAGGTTCCCGGCACGTAGGCGCGGCTGCTGCTGACCCCGGGGGTGCCGTCGAGAGAGGCGGAGGGGGCCACGAGCCAGCGTCCGTTGTCCTGGGTGCCGAGCAGTGCCCCGAAGGCCGAGGCGGAGTCGAAGCGCGGGAGGCAGAGCCAGTCGATACTGCCGTCGGACCCCACCAGCGCCCCCGTGTGGCAGTCACCGATCAGGGCATAGTCTTCGACGCGCAGAGCCATTGGGCCATGATCGCACCCTCATTCTGCAAAAACGGTGCGCGGGCGTTCGGCGCGCCCGAGCGGGGGTCAGACCGGGTCGGGGTCGAGGATGCCCGCGTCGGTGAGCTGGTCGAGCAGTCCGGCGCCGTCGGGGGCGAAGACCCAGACCGGGCCGCCGTCCGCGGTGTTCTCGACGGCCTTGCTCCGGCCGCCGGCGAGCACCGCCTCGCTGGTGGAGAGCTGGCGGATCGCGATGGCCGCGACGTTCCGCGGGTGGGAGGCGGCGAAGTCGCGGTAGAGCTGCTCGTCGTGCTGTCCGTCGTCGCCGACGAGCAGCCACTTCATGTCCGGCAGCTCCTCGGCGAGCCGGGCGAGGCTGGACTTCTTGTGCTCGCGGCCGCTGCGGAACCAGCGGTCGTGCGTGGGCCCCCAGTCGGTCAGCAGCAGCGGGCCCGCCGGGTACAGGTTGCGGTCCATAAAACGCGACAGGGTGGGAGCCACGTTCCAGGCGCCGGTCGACAGGTAGATCACGGGGGCGTGCGGGTGAGCGCGCACAATGCGCTCGTAGAGCACCGCCATACCCGGCACGGGGCGCCGGGCGTGCTCGTCGAGCACGAAGGTGTTCCAGGCGGCGAGGAACGGGCGGGGGAGCGCGGTCACCATGACCGTGTCGTCGACATCGGAGACGAGCCCGAACTCGGCGGCGGGATCGATGATGAAGATCGGAGCGGTGACGGGCTCGGAATCGTCCGTACTAATGGTGATCACGTGCCAGCCCGGAGTGAGGTGCGCGTCGATCCTGGTGTCGATCACGCCGCCGCGGTCGGCGAGCACGGTGCGCTCCACACCGCCGGCGCTGATCGTCACCACGACGTCGTCGACCGGGATGCTGAAGAAGCTGCGCCAGCCCCGCACCTTCGCGGCACGCTGGCTGGCCACGTCGCCCCGGGTGAGCACCACGCGGCACAGGACCCGCACCCAGTCGGTGGTTCCGTAGCCGGTATAGGGGATGACGGTGGTCTTCAGGCCGCGCTTCCTGCCGCGGCGCTCACGCCACTCGTGCATCGAGTCCTCGAGCCGGGCGCCGAAGTGCAGGATCGGGGTCGCGGGGTTGTTCGCGGCGTCGGAACGGTCAGTTGCAGACTTTCGGGACCGGGCCATGACGCAATTCTGTCACGCTCACGACGCCCGTCGTCGACCCGCTTTCAGGAAAGCCCCAGCCAACATCCAGTCAACCTGTAATAGCGTTAGCTTCACCGTCCGGACATTTCGTGAACAATTTACGCAATTTGTCGGTTTCGCTGCTACCCCCGCCCGAGGGGGGAGGGATACGATAACGGTCTAAGTCGAATTAGGAGACAAATTGTCGACACCATCCGTCACTGACGCAACCACCGCCGGACAGGTATCGCTCCGCAACGAACCGGTGCAGGCACGCAGCACAGCCCGCCTCGCCGCGCTTATGGATGCGGCAGCCGCTGTCGTCGACGAGATCGGATACGAGCGCCTCACGACCGCCATGGTCGCAGAGCGTGCCGGCGCCTCGATCGGCACCGTATACCGCTACTTCCCCGACCGCATCGCGGTCCTCCAGGCGCTCGGCGCCCGCAACCTCGAGCGCGCCATGAGCCGCATCGACGCCGAGATCTCCAACGAGGCGCACGGCAACTGGATGGAGGCGCTGAGCGCCGCCATGGGAACCCTGCTCGAGGCCTTCCGCGACGAGCCCGGCTTCCGTTCGCTCCGCGTGGGCGACGTCATCGACCTCCGCCCGGCCCCCAACGAGCAGACCTACAAGTCGATCGTGTCGAACGCGCTGCTGACCGGCCTGGTCGAGCGCTTCGGGCTCGTCGACAACGACGAGGTGCGCTTCGCCTTCGAGACGTCGATCGAGATCTCCGACGCCCTCGCCGCCCGCGCCTTCGCCCGCGACCCCAAGGGCGAGGAGTCGTTCCTCGAGGCGGGTCGCGACATCACCGCGTCGCTGCTGGTCCCCCACTTCGGAGCACCGCAGCCCGCCTGACCGGCGAATGCACAGATCCCCGGTCCTCCGCAAGGAGGGCCGGGGATTTTCCGTCCTCTAGGGGATTGTCGGAGGTGCGACATAAAGTGCAATCCGGAGCAAACCGGAATGACACCGGTGTCGAATGGTGTTTAGCTTTGTGTCCCGCTGTCGTCGCCGACGGAGGCGGGTGTTGTTATCTGGACTGCACGGTCCGGCGCGTGTCGATTCGTGACGATCACGAGGAATGAGCCGAGTAAGAATGATTGAATTCCTATCAGTGACGAAGCAGTTCGGGGGCGGCGCCCTCGCGGTAGAGGACTTCAACCTCGTGCTCCCCTCGCGTAAGACCACCGTGCTCGTCGGGTCGAGCGGCAGCGGAAAGACCACACTCCTCCGCATGATCAACCGCATGGTCGATCCCACCTCGGGGTCGGTCGAGATCGACGGCAACGACATCTCCACCGTCGAACCGGTGAGACTCCGCCGCAGCATCGGCTACGTGATGCAGAACTCCGGGCTGCTCCCGCACTTCAAGGTGGTCGACAACGTGGCGACGGTACCCGTTCTGAACGGCGTCCCGAAGAAGCAGGCACGCGCGCAGGCCCTCGAGCTGCTCGACACGGTCGGCCTCAGCCGGGAGCTCGCCGACCGCTACCCGAGCCAGCTCTCGGGCGGCCAGCAGCAGCGCGTCGGTGTGGCCCGCGGTCTCGCCGCCAACCCGAACATCCTGCTGATGGACGAGCCCTTCGGCGCCGTCGACCCCATCGTCCGCGCCGAACTGCAGCAGGAGGTCATCCGGCTGCAGCGCGATCTCGACAAGACCGTGGTCTTCGTCACCCACGACATCGACGAGGCCTTCCTGCTCGGCGACCAGGTGGTCATCCTCGAGAAGGGCGCCCGCATCGCACAGATCGGAAGCCCGAGCGAGATCATCGCCAATCCGGCCAGCGACTTCGTCGCCACCTTCATCGGTGCCGACCGCGGAAAACGCGCGCTCAGCATCCGCCACACCGATCACGGCCCCGTGCTCGTCGACGGCGATGGCAACGCCGCCGGTGTGCTCGTCGACGATGTCGAGACCGCGGACTCGGACGTGCGATGAACTGGGTGGGGAACAACCTCGACCTCATCCTCCAGCTGTCGATCGAGCACATCAGGCTGAGCATCCTGCCGATCGTGCTGGGCTTCGTGATCTCGATCCCGATCGGCTGGCTGGCCTACCGCTTCAAGCTCACACGCGGGCTCCTGCTGACCCTGGCCGGGCTGCTGTTCACCATCCCCTCGCTCGCACTGCTGGTGATCCTGCCGCCGCTCCTCGGCATCAGCGCGCTCAGCGACGCGAACCTGACCATCGCCCTCACCATCTACGCCGTGGCGATCATGGCGAGGTCCGTCGCGGACGCGCTCGGCTCGGTCGACCCCGCCGTGCGCCAGTCGGCGACGGCGATCGGCTACGGGAGCTGGCGCCGGTTCTGGGCCGTGGAGTTCCCCCTCGCCGGCCCGGTGATCCTCGCCGGACTCCGGGTCACCGCGGTGAGCACGATCAGCCTGGTCACGGTCGGGATCCTCATCGGCACCGAGAGCCTCGGCTACCTCTTCACCAACGGCTACCAGCGGCGCATCGTCGTCGAGATCTTCGCCGGAGTGGTGATGGTGGTCTTCATCGCCCTCGTGGTCGACTACCTGCTCGTCCTCCTCGGGCGGCTGCTCATGCCCTGGACGCGTCGGCAGAAGCAGGTGCGACCGCAGTACGAGCGCGTGACCGCGGTGGGAGGCGGAGCATGAACCTCTTCGCCGAGGCCATGGCCTGGCTCTTCGCCCCCGAGCGCTACACCGGCGGCGACGCCCTGCAGACTCGCATCGCCGAACACCTCTTCTACACCTTCGTGGCGGTGCTCATCGCGGCCGTCATCGCGATCCCGCTCGGCTACTTCATCGGGCACACCGGCAGGGGGCGCGAGCTCGCGATCGGCGTGTCCGGCGCCGCGCGCGCGATCCCGTCCTTCGGCCTGATCCTGCTGCTGGTGCTGCTCATCGGCGTCACGCAGAAGCCGCTGGCCGCGCTCATCGCCTTCGTGCTGCTGGGAATCCCGTCGATCCTCGCGGGCGCCTACTCGGGCCTCGAGGCCATCGACCGCCGCGTGATCGACTCGGCCCGCGCCGTCGGCATGACGGAGTGGCAGATCCTGTGGAAGGTGGAGATCCCCCTCGGCCTCCCTCTGCTGATCGGGGGACTCCGCTCGGCCACCCTGCAGATCGTCGCCACGGTGACCCTCGCCGCGTACATCGGTCTCGGCGGAGTCGGCGGCTACATCATCGCCGGACTCGCTCTGCGCCGCTTCGACCAGATGCTCGGCGCCGCGCTCGTGATCGTGGCGCTCGCCCTCGTGCTCGACGGGCTCTTCGCCCTCGCCGAGCGACTCGTCGTGCCGCGCGGCGTCGCCGCCGGACGCACCTCAGACGTCCGCACGCGCTCACCCAGAGCGCGGGCGGTAGCGGAACCGTCCGCGAAATAGCACCACCAGAAGACAAGAGAAGAGAAAACAATGTTCACAGCAAAGAACAAAGGCTGGCTCGCCACTGGCGCAGTCATGGTCGGGGCGGCATTGGCCCTGTCAGGGTGCGCATCGGGTGATCCACTGGACGCCGGTACCGGGGAGGATTCCGGCGACACGATCGTGATCGGGTCGCAGGCCTACTACTCGAACGAGATCATCGCCGAGATCTACGCCCAGGCGCTGGAGGACGCCGGCTTCGACGTCGAGCGCACGTTCAACATCGGCCAGCGCGACGCCTACCTCCCCGAGCTCGAGAACGGCACCGTCTCGCTGTTCCCCGAGTACACCGGGAACCTCCTGCAGTACTACGTGCCCGAGACCGAGGCCACCTCCAGCGACGACGTCTACGCCGAACTGCAGGACAACCTCCCCGAGGGCCTCACCGTGCTCGACCAGTCCCCGGCTACCGACCAGGACTCCTACAACGTGACGAGCGAGTTCGCCGAGGCGAACAACCTCACCACGATCGCGTCGCTCGCCGACGCCACCGAACCGCTCACGCTCGGCGGCAACGCCGAACTCGCCGAGCGCCCCTACGGCCCCACCGGCCTCAAGGACGACTACGGCGTCGATGTCGCGTTCACCGCCACCGGCGACACCACCGTCGAGGACCTCCTCGCCGGGACCGTCAACATCGCGAACGTGTACAGCGCCGACCCGCGCATCCAGACCGAGAACCTCGTCACCCTGGAAGACCCCGATGGCCTCTTCCTCGCGTCGAACGTCGTTCCGCTCGTGAGCACCGACGTCGCCGACGAGATCGCCGAGGTGATCAACGCCGTCAGCGCCAAGCTCACGCCCGAGGGCCTCGTCGCGCTCAACGTCGAGTCGACGGTCGACGAGGAGTCGCCCGACGCCATCGCCACGAAGTGGCTGACCGACAACGACCTGCTCGAGTAGCACGCCGACCGGGGGAGACGAGTGGACGGATGCCGCGGCATCCGCCCACTCGTCTCTGTGTGCGGCACCGTTGGGCGAAGGGTCAGGCTGAGCAAAACCGTCATGGAAGAATGGGCAGCATGAACCCTGGCGCGAGACGACGTTTGCTCAGCGCAGTACTCGCGATCGGCCTCGGCTCCTCTCTCGCCGCCTGCGGCAGCGCCGACGCGAGCGACTCGAGCTCGGGCACGGGCATCGAGATCACCGTGGGATCGCAGGGCACCACCGAGAGCGACATCCTCGCGAGCATCTACGGGCAGGTGCTCGCGGACCGCGGCTACACGGTCGACTACAACGAGGGGATCGGCTCGCGCGAGTCGTTCATCCCGGCCCTGCAGGCGGGCACGATCGACATCGTCCCCGATACCGCGGGGGAGCTGCTCTACGGAGTCGACCCCGCCGCGTTCGCCCGCTCGACGGAGGACATCGAGGAGGCGCTGCCCGATGCGCTGGAGCCCCTCGACCTGCACGCCCTGCGATTCGCGCCGGCCCAGAACTCCGATGCGTTCGTGGTCAGCGCGGACTACTCCCGCAGCAACCAGGTGACCAGCATCGGCGACCTCGCCTACTCGGGCGATTCGATCACGATCGGCGCGGGGGCCGGATTCGAGTCGAAGCGGTACGGACGGGCCGGTCTGCTCTCCTCCTACCGGATCAGCGGCTTCACCTTCAAGGAGATCGACGACAGTGCCGATGCCACCACGGTGAGCGAGCTGCTCACCGGCGCCGTCCAGGTGGCGGTGATCCCGTCGACCGCGCCGTCTATCAGCCGCAACAACCTGGTGGTGCTCTCGGACCCGAACAACCTCATCACCGCCCAGAACATCGTTCCCGTGGTCAACGCGCACGCCAACACGGCCGACGTGCAGCGACTCGTCAATCCGGTCTCGATCGCGCTCACCACGGCCGAGCTGCGCCAGTTGAACGAGCGCGCCAGCTCCAGCACCTATCCGGCAGTCGACCGCATCGCCCGCGAGTGGCTCGTCAGGAACGACTTCCTGGGCTGACGGGTCGCGACTCGCTCTCGCCGACGGTGTCGTCGTCGCCGACGGGAGAGGCCTCGCCCGTCTGCGGGCCGCGTTCCATGTGCCGTGCCTCGATCCGGGTGAGCACCTTCTTCACCACGAGCACGACCAGGGCGAAGACCACGATGACGCCTACGAAGATGTAGCCGGCGTAGTGCAGCTGGTCGGAGAGCTCGCGGTAGCTCCCCGCGGCGAGCGAGCCGACGGAGACGTAGGCGAGCGCCCAGAGCACGCAGGCCGGAACTGTCCAGCGCATAAAACGGCGGTACGGCATGGTGCTCATCCCGACCGTGAGCGGGATCAGCGAGTGCAGCACGGGGAGGAAGCGCGACACGAACACGGCGATGCCGCCGCGCCGGTCGAGATAGTTCTCCGCGCGCACCCAGTGCTGCTCGCCGATCCGGCGGCCGAGCCGTGAGGCGCGGATCCGGGGGCCGAAGTGCCGGCCGAGAGCGAAACCGATGCTCTCGCCCGCCAGCGCCCCGATGACCACGGCTACCACCAGCGAGACGAACTCCACGGGGCCGGCGACGCCGGTCGCCGCCACGATCACGATGCTGTCGCCTGGGACGACAAGGCCGACGAGGATGCTCGTCTCGAAGAGGATCCCGATGCCGGCGAGCAGGGTGCGCAACACGGGATCGACGGACTGCACCACGTCGAGAATCCCGGTGAGGATCTCATTCATGTCTCGAGGGTAGTTGTGCTTTCTGAACGCACGGAATCCGGGACAACCCTTGTTTTCAGATCAGGGACTTAAGGCCCATGTGCTGCGCCCGGCGCACGCGCAGAATAATCGTGGCACTTTTCTCGACACAAGAATCAGGCGGTGATGGACGTGGGGGATCTACTCGACCCGCTTCTGCTTTCCCGGTGGCAGTTCGGTCTCACGACCCTCTACCACTTTCTCTTCATTCCCCTCACGATCGGCATGGTGCTGCTGGTCGCGATCCTCCAGACCGCCTGGGTGCGCACCGCGAAGATCAAGTACCTGCACCTCACCCGCCTCTTCGGCAAGATCTTCCTGATCAACTTCGCCATGGGCGTCGTCACCGGGATCGTGCAGGAGTTCCAGTTCGGCATGAACTGGTCGGACTACTCGCGGTTCGTCGGCGACGTCTTCGGAGCGCCGCTCGCGATGGAGGGGCTGCTCGCCTTCTTCTTCGAGGCCACCTTCATCGGACTGTGGATCTTCGGCTGGGACAAGCTCTCACCCCGCCTGCACCTCGCCACGATCTGGGCCACGGCCGTGGGCAGCGTGCTCTCCGCCTACTTCATCCTCGCCGCGAACGCCTTTATGCAGAACCCGGTCGGCTACGAGATCAACGAGGCAAAGGGACGCGCCGAGCTGACCGACATCGGCGCCGTGCTCACCAACCCCGTGGCCGTCACCCAGTTCCCGCACACGATCTTCGCCTCGATCATGTTCGCCGCGACGGTGATGGTCGCCACCGCCGCCTGGCACCTGTCCCGCAAGAAGCACGAGGACACGATGCGCACCGCGCTCAAGTTCGGCTCCTTCGCCAGCATCTTCGGCTTCGCCGGCTCCGCGCTCTCGGGCGACCAGCTCGGCCTCGTGATGGTCGAGACGCAGCCGATGAAGATGGCCGCCGCGGAGGCGCTCTACAGGACGACCGAGAACGCCAGTTTCTCGATCTTCTCGCTCGGAACGCCCGACGGCGCCCACGAGATCTTCTCGATCCGCATCCCGTACCTGCTCTCCTTCCTGTCCACCCACACCTTCACCGGAGAGGTCGAGGGGATCAACAACCTGCAGGCGCAGTACGTGCAGGACTACGGCCCCGGCGACTACTCGCCGATCATCTGGATCACCTACTGGTCGTTCCGCTGGATGATCGCCCTCGGCGGACTGGGCGCTCTGGTCTCGCTCGTCGGACTCTGGCTCACCCGCAAGGGCAAGGACCCGAAGCCGTGGGCGTGGAAGGTCGCCATCTGGTCGGCACCCCTGCCCCTGATGGCGGCGCTGGTCGGCTGGATCTTCACCGAGATGGGCCGACAGCCCTGGATCGTGTTCGGGCTGATGAAGACCGAGGACGGCGTCTCGCCGAACGTGACCGGACTGACGGTGCTCATCTCCCTGATCGCCTTCACCCTGGTGTACGGCACCCTGGCGGTCGTGGAGTTCAAGCTCATCAAGAAGGCCGCGATGACCGGGCCCGACGAGTGGGAGCACCACGACGATCCGGACAACGTCGACCATTCCAAGCTCGCGACCGTCTACTAAGGGGATATCACCATGGACCTCGCATACCTCTGGTTCTTCATCGTCGGCTTCTTCTTCATCGGCTACTTCGTACTCGACGGATTCGACTTCGGCGTCGGCATGAGTCTGCCGTTCCTCGGCAAGGACGACACCGACCGCCGCGTGCTCATCAACACCATCGGCCCGGTCTGGGACATGAACGAGACCTGGCTGATCGTGGCGGGAGCCGCGATGTTCGCCGCCTTCCCCGAGTGGTACGCCAGCATGTTCAGCGGCTTCTACCTCGCGCTGCTGCTCATCCTGATCGCCCTCATCCTGCGCGGCGTCTCCTTCGAGTACCGCCACCAGAACAAGGGCAGGGAGTGGACGAAGTGGTTCGACCGCATGATCTTCGTCGGATCCGTCGTTCCCGCGCTGCTCTGGGGCGTCGCCTTCGCGAACCTCATCCAGGGTGTGCCCATGGACGAGGGGCACAACTTCACCGGCACCCTGCTCACGCTGCTCAACCCCTACGGGCTGCTCGGCGGACTCACCACGCTCATGCTGTTCTTCACCCACGGGGTCGTGTTCGTCTCCCTCAAGACCACGGGCGAGATGCGCGACCGCGCACAGAAGCTGGCCCGCACGGCGGGGGCCGTCACGATCCTCGTGGCTGCGGCATTCCTCGGCTGGACGATCCTTCAGCACCTCGACTCGCCGCACGTCTGGCTGATCGTCACCCTCGCCCTGCTCGCCGCAGTGGCGCTCATCGCGAGCTGGCTGTTCAACGCCGTCGGGCGTGAGGGCCTGGCCTTCGCGGCGATCGCCCTGACCATCGTCTTCGCGGTGGCGACGATCCTGTCGGCGCTGTTCCCGAACGTGATGCCGGCGAGCAATGTGCCGGCCAACGGGCTCACCATCGAGAACGCGTCGAGCACCCCGTACACGCTGAACCTGATGACCTGGGTGGCCGGAATCAGCCTCCCGCTGATCCTCGCCTACCAGGCCTGGACCTACTGGGTCTTCCGCAAGCGGATCACCCGCGAGACGGTACTGGCCTCGAGCCACTGATACGGTGTCTGAATGAGCGCGGGACCCATTGATCCCCGGCTGCTGAGGTACGCGTCCGCGTCCCGCTGGTTCCTCGTCGCCGGCGGCGTCGTGGGATTCCTCCAGACCGTGAGCATCGTCGCGGCAGCCTGGTTCGCCACGGCCCTGATCGTCGGTGTGATCGACGGCAGGAGCCTGGCGGGCCTGGCGCCCGACCTCGTCGCCTTCGGGGGAGTTGTCGTCGCCCGCGCCGTCTTCGTCTGGCTGCTCGACGTGCTCGCGGCGCGCGGTGCCGCGCGGGTCAAGAGCCAGCTGCGTGTGCGTGTCGTCGCCGCACTCGGTCGTCTCGGTCCCGCCTGGCTGGCGGAGCGCAACTCGGCGCGGGTGACCACGGTGGTGTCGCAGGGGCTCGACGCGCTCGACGGCTACTTCGCCAAGTACCTCCCGCAGCTGATCCTGACCGCGATCGCCACTCCGCTCGTGCTGCTCGTGCTGCTCACCCAGGACTTCACCACGGCGATCATCATCATCGTGACGCTCCCGCTGATCCCGTTGTTCATGGTGCTCGTCGGCCTGGCCACGCAGAGCGTGCAGAAGAAGCAGTGGGCGGCCCTCACCAAGCTCGCCAGCGGCTTCCTCGACGTCGTCGACGGACTCTCCACCCTCACCATCTTCGGGCGTCAGCACCGCCAGGTGGCGCGGATCGACGCGGTGACCGAGGACTACCGCAGTCGCACCATGGGCGTGCTCCGGGTGTCCTTCGTGTCGGGCTTCGTGCTCGAACTGGCCGGCACCCTCTCGGTCGCGGTCGTGGCCGTGTCGGTCGGACTCCGCCTGGTGAGCGGCGACCTCGCGCTCACCGTCGGTCTGTTCGTGCTGCTGCTCACCCCGGAGGCCTACCTGCCGCTGCGCCAGGTGGGCGCGCAGTTCCACGCCGCCGCCGACGGCGTGGCCGCCGCGGACGAGGTCTTCCAGATCCTGGACGCCGCGCCGGCGGCGCAGTCCGCCGCATCCGCTTCTCCCTCCACACAGACGCCCGCGCACGCTCGGGCCGGATCGCTCCTCGCCGTCGAGAACCTCACGGTGCGCTACGGCGACCGCACGGTGATCGACGGCCTCGCCGTGGGCTTCGCACCCGGACGCATCACGGCGATCGCCGGACCCAGCGGTGCGGGCAAGTCGAGCCTCGTCGCCGCGGTGCTCGGATTCGTGCCCTACGAGGGCGACGTGACGCTCGACGGCGTGCGGCTCGAGCCCGGGGAGGCCCGGTCGCTCGTCGCCTGGTCGGGGCAGCGCCCCGCGCTGATGGCCGGGACGGTCGGCGAGAACATCGCCCTGGGCGCCCCCGTCATCGACGAGACCCTGCTGCGCGAGGCGATGCGCTACGCCGCGGCGGAGCTGATCGACCCCTGGCTCGTCCTCGGCGAGGGCGGATCCGGTCTCTCCGGCGGCCAGTCCCAACGGGTGTCGCTCGCCCGCGCCTTCTACCGCGCGCTCGAGACGGGCTGCCCGGTGGTCGTGCTCGACGAGCCCAGCTCCGCGCTCGACGCCGCCACCGAGGGCGAGCTCATCCAGGGCCTGGTGCGGCTCGCGGCCACCGGCGTCGCCGTCGTTGTGGTCAGCCACCGCGCCGCGCTGCTCGACGCGGCGGACAGCACGCTCGAGCTGCGACCGCGAGCAGCGGTGACGGCGTGAGCGCGCTCGAGCCGGCGACCATGGACGTGCTCCGTCTCGCGCAGCCTCCCGCGCGGCGGTTCGTCCCCGGCCTGCTGCTCGGCATCCTCGCCTCGGGCAGCGCCGTCGCGCTGCTCGCGACCTCCGCCTGGCTGATCACGCGCGCCGCCGAGCAGCCGCCCATCCTCTTCCTCGGCTTCGCCGTGGTGGGCGTGCGGGCGTTCGCGCTCGGCCGCGCCTTCTTCCGCTACGTCGAGCGGCTGGTGACCCACGATGCCGCCTTCCGCTCGCTCGCGGTGCTGCGCACCGGGGTCTTCCGCCGGCTGATCCCGATCGCGCCGGACGGCCTCGGCGGCACGCGACGCGGCGACCTTCTCACCCGGCTGGTCTCCGACGTCGACCAGCTGCAGGACCTGCCGCTGCGCGTGGTGCAGCCGCTGGCCACCTCGCTCGTGGTCTCGGTGCTCAGCGTCGTGACGGTGTCCATCGTGCTCCCGGGAGCCGGTCTCACCCTCGCGATCGCGCTCGTGATCGCGGCGGGCGTCGGCACGGTCGTGCACAGCGGCATCTCGGGCACCGCCGAGCGCGACATCGCCCCGCTGCGGGCGGAGCTCGCCCAGCTGGTGCTCGACTACGTCAGCCGCCTCGACGTGCTCACGGCCTTCGGCATCACCGCCCAGCGCGAGGCGGCGATCGCCGCGGCAGACGACCGCCTGCGGTCCGCTCAGCTGCGCCGCTCGCTCGCCGCCGGTGTGGTCTCCGCGGCCATGTCGCTGCTGGCCGGTGCCGCCATGATCGGCGCCGTCGTCGTGGCGGCCCCCGCCCACGCGGCGGGATCCATCACCGGCCCGGCCCTCGCGCTCGTGGTGCTCGTGCCGATCGCCGTGTTCGAGGCCTTCGGGATGGTCCCCCTCGCCGTCGGCGCCTGGCGCCGCGTGCGGGTGAGCGCCGAGCGCATCGCCACGGTCGTGCCCACCACCGTCCCCGCCGAGATCCCCCGTGCGCTTCCCGATCCCGCGCCGCTACCGAGCGGCCCGGCCACGCTGGTGCTCGACCGGGTATCGGCCCGCTGGCCCGGCTCCACCACCCCGGCGCTGCGCAGCGTGAGTGTCACCGTCGCCCCCGGCGACTGCCTGCTGGTCACGGGGGAGAGCGGAGCGGGCAAGACGACCCTGGCGCACGTGCTGGTGCGGTTCCTCGACCACGAGGGCGGCTACAGCCTCGGAGGGGTCGACGTGAAGACCCTCGACCCCGACGCGGTGCGCACAGTGGTCGGGCTCTGCGAGCAGAGCCCCCATCTCTTCGACGACAGCATCCGCCAGAACCTGCTCTTCGCCCGCGAGACGGCCAGCGACGACGACCTGCACGCCGTGCTCGCCTCGGTGGGCCTCGACGACTGGGTCGCCGAGCGCGGCGGGCTCGACGCCGCGGTCGGGGAGCGCGGCTCGCTCGTCTCCGGCGGGCAGGCGCAGCGGATCGCCCTGGCCAGGGCGCTGCTGGCGGAGTTCCCGATCCTGGTGCTCGACGAACCGACCGCCAACGTCGACGTCGACCGCGCGGACGCCCTCATGGCCGACCTGCTGCGCGGCGCGGCGAGTGCCCACCGGGCGGTGGTCGTGATCTCGCACACCGCGATCGACAGCGCGCACGTGACCGCCACCCTGCGCCTGGCCTGAGCGCCGCCGGCGCGCAGTGCGCCCCGCATTCGGAAATTCAGGACTTCGAGCGGATGAGGGACTCGCGTTCCGCGACGCAGGGGGACGGGACCGCGCAGCGGCATCCGCTTCTCCTGAATTTCCGACACCGCGGCCCCGGGTGGCGGTGCCGGCGCCTCAGCCGATCGGCTTGCGCAGGGCGGCCAAGCGGGTGCGCCAGGTCTCGAGGCGTCCGGGGAGTTCGGCCGGCGCGGGTCCGTCGACCCAGCCGGTGACGATGCGCGCTCCGTGGAGCGCGCTCAGCGCCCAGATCTCGGTGCCGTCGAGCTCCGCGGGAGTCACCGACTCGAAGAAGATCTCCGTGCCGAGGGCTGTGGCGAGGCCGAGCAGCGAGCGAGCGGTGACGCTGTCGATGCGCTCCAGGTCGAGCGACGGCGCGCAGAGGATGCTCCCGCGCCACCAGACCAGCGCGCTGTACGCGCCCTCCACCACGTAGCCGTCCTCCGAGAGGATGACCGCCTCCTCCGCGCCGAGCGGCTGCACGGCGGTGCGGATGCGCAGCATGGCGGAGAGGTCGGGTCCCTTCACGAGCGGGCTGGTGCGCGCATCCGGTCCCGGGGCGGTGGCGACGACCACCGAGCGCGTGCGGGCCGGGGCACTGCGCAGCCGGAACACGAACAGCAGCGCACCGGACCGGGACTGCAGCTCCACCCGCGGGAACCAGTCGCCCTCGCGCGGGATCGCGGCGACGGCGGCGTCCCAGAAGGCGTCCGCCTCGGCGGCCGCCCCCTCGGGCAGCGCGTCGAGGAACCGCTCGCGGTGCAGCCCGAGCGCGAGTGTGCGGCCCTCGGACACCAGCCAGGAGTCGGCGGCAACCAGCACCGTCTCGGTCATGTCGCAGTAGTCGAGGAGCTCGAGCCCCCCGTCGTGCCAGCGGTAGATGGCCGAGGTGGGCGGCGCCGAGGAACTCATACACTCAGGGTATGTCTCCCGCAGCACGTCCGCCCGCAGCGGTGCTGCGGCACCCGCTCGGACGCTGGCTGGATCCCGCAACCGCCTGGTCCGCCCTCCTCGCCGACGAGCCGAACAGCTTCTGGCTCGACAGCGCGCAGGGCACCGGCTGGAGCTACCTCGGGGCGGGTTCGCGCCTGCTCGGCGGAACCGACGTGCTCGACCTGCTGCGCACCGAGCTCGCCGCGGTGCACGTGGAGGAGACCCGGGGATTCGCGCTCGGCTGGGTCGGCTGGCTCGGCTACGAGCTGCGCGGCGCGACCATGCAGGCACCGGTGACCCACGCCTCGCGCTATCCGGACGCGGCGATGATGTTCGCCGACCGCGCGCTGGCCTTCGACCACGAGGCGGGCGAGGTCTGGCTGCTGGGACTCGGCCCGGACTGGACCGGGGAGCTCGCCGCATGGCGCGACGCCACCCTCGCCGCGCTGGAGACCGCCGCGGCGCCGGCGTCGGCGCGCAACCCGCCCACCACGGCGCGCTGGCACGGCAGCGACGACGACTACCTGCGCCAGATCGCCGCCTGCCAGGCCGCCATCCGCGACGGCGACGCCTACCAGCTCTGCCTCACCACCGAGGCGAGCGTGGCGGGCGCCTTCGACCCCTTCGCCACCTACCTCGCGCTGCGCGGGTCGAGCCCGGCGCACCACGGCGGGCTGCTGCGGTTCGGCGGTGTCGCGCTGCTCAGCGCCTCGCCCGAGCAGTTCCTCTCCGTGTCGCCGGACGGTGTTGTGGAGTCGCGACCGATCAAGGGGACGCGTGGCCGCGGCGACACGCCCGAAGCGGATGCGGCGCTGCGCGCCGAGCTCCTGGCGAGCGAGAAGGAACGGGCCGAGAACCTGATGATCGTCGACCTGATGCGCAACGACATCGGGCGGGTGAGCGAGCTCGGCTCCGTGGTGGTGCCCGAGCTGTTCGCCGTGGAGACCTACGAGCACGTGCACCAGCTGGTGAGCACCGTGCGCGGACGCCTCGCGCCGGGACTCGACGCGCTCGACGCCGTGGCGGCCTGCTTCCCCGCCGGCTCGATGACCGGGGCGCCGAAGCGCAGCGCGACCACCATCCTCGACGCGCTCGAGAACCGTGCTCGCGGGATCTACGCCGGAGCCTTCGGGTATTTCGGACTGGACGGGCGTGTCGACCTGGCCATGGTCATCCGCTCGATCGTGCTCGACGGCGACGGTGCGACGGTCGGCGCGGGCGGCGGCATCACCGCGCTGTCGGTGCCGCTCGAGGAGCTCGCCGAGGTGCGGCTCAAGGCGGCGGCGCTGCTGGCGGTGCTGGGCGCCTGAGTCCCCGCGTGCCGGCCGCCCGCCTGCCTGCCGCCCCCGCCTGCCTGCCGCCCCCGCCCCTTCCTTTCGGAAATTCAGGACACAGCGGATGCGCTGCTCGCGTTGTGCGCCAACTCCCGCGGGACGCCGCATCCGCTGACTCGCGTCGTCCTGAATTTCCGAAGGGCCCGCGCGGGAAACGGGGCCGGGTGGGGGCCAAGCAGTGCGGCGGTTCACCGGCTGTTCCGCGCGATGAACCGCGCGGGACTCGCGTATTCGCTAATCTTGGACGTTGGGCCACCCCGTCTATGGGGGAAGCAGCACAAGACGAGCCCTCTCCAGCAACGAATTGAGACCCACCGTGGCACACGAGTACCCACACGACGCTCCCGCGTACGACATCGACGCTATCCAGAAGAAGTGGCAGCCGATCTGGGAGGAGCTCAAGCCGTTCGCGACGAACAACAGCGACGACAAGCGCCCGCGCAAGTACATCCTCGACATGTTCTCGTACCCCTCGGGCGACCTGCACATGGGCCACGGCGAGGCCTACGCACTGGCCGACGTCGTCGCCCGCTACTGGCGTATGCAGGGCTTCAACGTGCTGCACCCGGTGGGCTGGGACTCCTTCGGCCTGCCCGCCGAGAACGCGGCCATCAAGCGCGGCGTGAACCCGCGCGACTGGACCTACCGCAACATCGCCGAGCAGAAGGCGTCGATGCGCCGCTACGCGACCAGCGTCGACTGGGACCGCGAGCTCGCCACCAGCGACCCCGAGTACTACAAGTGGAACCAGTGGCTGTTCCTCGAGATGTTCAAGAAGGGCCTCGCGTACCGCAAGGAGAGCTGGGTCAACTGGGACCCGGTGGACCAGACCGTGCTCGCGAACGAGCAGGTGCTCGCCGACGGCACCTCCGAGCGCTCGGGCGCCATCGTGGTCAAGAAGAAGAAGACCCAGTGGTACCTCAAGATCACCGACTACGCCGACCGCCTGCTCGACGACCTGAACCAGCTCGAGGGCGCCTGGCCGAGCAAGGTCATCGCCATGCAGAAGAACTGGATCGGCCGCTCGGTCGGTGCAGACGTCGACTTCGCCATCGAGGGCCGTGAGGAGCCGGTCACCGTGTTCACGACGCGCCCCGACACCCTCTTCGGCGCGACCTTCATGGTCGTCGCCCCCGACTCCGACCTCGCCGCCGAGCTCGTCTCGACCGGCTCGGACGAGACGAAGGCCGCCTTCGCCGAGTACCTCGAGCAGATCCAGAAGAGCACCGAGATCGAGCGCCAGGACGCCACCCGCGAGAAGACCGGCGTCCCGCTGCGCCGCTTCGCCGTCAACCCGGTGACGAAGGAGCGCATCCCGATCTGGGCCGCCGACTACGTGCTCGCCGACTACGGCCACGGCGCGGTCATGGCCGTGCCCGCGCACGACCAGCGCGACCTCGACTTCGCCATCAAGTTCGACCTGCCGGTCGTGGTCGTCGTCGACACCAACGCTCCCGTCACCGCCGCGATCCCCGTGCTCGAGCTCGACGAGAACGGCCAGGCGATCCTGCCCGACGACCTGCCGCCGCTCACCCCCACCGCGACCGGCGAGGCCCTCGTCGGCGACGGGCGGATGATCAACTCGGGTCCGCTGGACGGCCTCAGCCGCGGGAACGCCATCAAGAAGGCCATCGCGCTGCTCGAGTCGCTCGGCACGGGCCGCGCGGCCAAGACCTACCGTCTGCGCGACTGGCTGATCAGCCGCCAGCGCTACTGGGGCACCCCGATCCCGATCATCCACGGCGCGGACGGCGAGCTGATCCCCGTTCCCGAGAACCAGCTGCCCGTCGAGCTGCCGCCCACCGACGGCCTCGACCTGCAGCCGAAGGGCCAGAGCCCGCTGGGCGCCGCCGTCGACTGGGTGAACGTCCCCGATCCCCGCGACGGCAGCCCCGCGCTGCGCGACCCGGACACGATGGACACCTTCGTCGACAGCTCCTGGTACTTCCTGCGCTTCCTCAACCCCAACGACCCGACCAAGGCCTTCGACCCGAAGCTCGCCGAGGAGTGGGCGCCGGTCGACCAGTACGTGGGCGGCATCGAGCACGCCATCCTGCACCTGCTCTACGCGCGTTTCATCACCAAGGTGCTCTTCGATCTCGGCCACGTGTCGTTCACCGAGCCCTTCACCTCGCTGCTCAACCAGGGGATGGTGCTCTCGGGCGGCTCGAAGATGAGCAAGAGCAAGGGCGGGGTCAACCTCGGCGACGTCATCAACGAGTTCGGGGTCGACGCCGTGCGCCTCACCATGGTCTTCGCCGGCCCGCCGGAGGACGACATCAACTGGGAGGACGTCTCTCCCGCCGGCTCCGCGAAGTTCCTGGCCCGCGCCTGGCGCCTCGCGGGCGACGTGACCAGCGCTCCCGACATCGAGTGGAAGACCGGCGACCTCGCACTGCGCAAGCAGACGCACCGCTTCCTCGCCGACGCCCCGAACCTGGTCGAGTCGTTCAAGTTCAACGTGGTCGTCGCCCGCCTGATGGAGCTCGTCAACGCCACGCGCAAGACGATCGACGGCCCCGCCGGCGGCGGAGACGCCGCGGTGCGCGAGGCCGCGGAGGTCATCACGGTGGCGCTCAGCCTCTTCGCGCCGTACACGGCCGAGGAGATGTGGGAGAAGCTGGGATACCAGCCGCCCGTCGCCCACATGCGGCTGCGCAAGGCCGACCCGACCCTGCTCGTCGAGGACGCCGTCACCGCCGTGGTGCAGGTCGACGGCAAGGTGCGCGACAAGTTCGAGGTCTCGCCGAAGATCAGCGGTGAGGACCTGGAGGCGCTGGCCCGCACGTCCGGGGCGGTCATCCGCAGCCTCGGCGACAAGCCGATCGTGAAGGTCGTGGTGCGCGCCCCGCGCGTGGTGTCGATCTCCACGAAGTAGCCTCCTCCACAGAACCGCCGACGGCGGGCGCCCGCACAGATCCACGCGGGCGCCCGCCGTTCGTCGTGCGGGGTGCTTAGCCTCGGGGGATGAGCGCCGAGCCTCGCCTTCCGATCGCCCGCTCGCGGGTGCGGATCGGGATCGGCGCGGCCGCGGTGGTGCTCGTCGTGGCGCTCGGCTGCGCCGTGCTCTTCTCCGCGCTCGCGCCGCGCGGTACGAGCTCGACCGTCGGTTCCGGTGACGGCCTGCTCGAGCCGCCCGCGGCATCCGCAACGGCCAGCGGCGCGGTGATCTTCGTGCACATCCTCGGCGCGGTGAACCGCCCGGGGCTCTACGAGCTGCGCGACGGGGCGCGAGCCGTCGACGCGGTGGCGGCGGCCGGCGGATTCGGCGAGAACGCCGACCAGTCGCAGCTCAACCTCGCGCGCTTCGTCGCCGACGGGGAGCAGATCGTCGTGCCGGTGGTGGGCGAGGTGCAGGCGGCCGTGCCCGGCGGTGCGACGCCGGGGACCCCGGCCACGGCAGGCGCCAAAGTGAACATCAATACAGCGGATGCGGCGACGCTGGAGACGCTGCCCCGCGTCGGCCCGGCCATGTCGGCCCGCATCATCGCCTGGCGCGAGACCAACGGCCGGTTCACCGCGATCGAGGACCTCATGAGCGTGACCGGCATCGGCGAGAAGACCTTCGAGGGCTTCAAAGACCTGGTGACGCTGTGAGCTCCCCGCGACGTGCGCCGCGCGCCGGGCTCGACCTGCGCCTGGTGCTGCCCGCAGCGGGCGCCTGGACCGCCGCCTGGCTGATCGTGGCCGCCCCGTCGCTGGCGGCCGCGGCGGCCGTGGCCGCCTGGGCCGCGGCGGGGGTGGTGGTGGCGACCGGGATGGCGGCGGGCGGAACGTCGGGGGTGGGCCGGCGGGCGGTGCGCGGCCGGGATCTGCGGGGTGCGCGGGCGTGGCCGGCGCAGGCGGCGGCGTGCCTGGCCGCGGTCGCCCTCGTGTGCACGGTCGTCGCGGTGCGGGCGCCGGAGCGGCAGCCCGCGGGTGTGCTGGAGCTCGCCGGTCACGGCCGCGCGCTGAGCGTGCTCGTCACGGCCTCCGAGCGGATCGCCCTCGGTGCGCGCGACGGACCGGTGGCCGCGCGGCTGGTCGCGGTCGCGGCCCGGGGCTCGGCGGCGCGCGGGAGTTCCGTGGCCGAAAGGCCGGTCGAGCCCGCATCGCTGTCGATATCGCCGTCGACACCCGTGCTCGTCTTCGGCGGGGAGACTTCCCGCCCTGTCGGGATCGGCTCGACCCTCCGCCTCGACGCGAGCCTCACCGCCGCGGCCCCCGGGGACGACGTCGGCTTCCTGCTGTTCGCCGAGAGCGAGGTACGGGTGGTCGCGGAGCCCCCGCCGTACCTCGACTGGGCGAACGGGCTGCGCACCGGCTTCGCGGCCGCCGCTGCCCGGCTGCCGGGAGACGGCGGCGACCTGCTTCCCGGGCTGGCGATCGGCGACACCGCCGCCGTCGGCGAGGAGCTCGACGCGAGCATGACGGCATCGTCGCTCAGCCACCTGACCGCGGTGTCCGGTGCGAACTGCGCGATCGTCGTCGGGCTGGTGCTGCTCCTCGGGGCGCTGGCGGGCGCCTCCCGGCGGGCGCGGGTCGCGGCGGCCGTGGTGGTGCTCCTCGGCTTCGTGGTGCTGGTCACTCCCCAGGCGAGTGTGGTGCGCGCCTCGGTGATGGCGGTGATCGTGCTGCTGGCCTTCGGGGGAGGGCGGCCGGTGCGCGGGGTACCCGTGCTGTCGCTGGCCGCGCTGCTGCTGCTCTGCGCGGACCCGTGGCTGAGCCGCGACTACGGCTTCGCCCTGTCGGTGCTCGCCACGGGCGGGCTCCTCGTGATCGCCCCGGCGCTCACCCGGCTGCTCGCACGCCGTCTTCCGCGCTGGCTGGCGGTGACCATCGCGGTGCCGCTCGGCGCGCAGCTCGCCTGCCAGCCGGTTCTCCTGCTGCTCGCCCCCAGCATCCCGCTCTACGGGGTGGTGGCCAACGCCCTGGCCGAACCGGCGGCACCCCTCGCAACGATCCTCGGCCTGCTCGCCTGCCTGCTGCTGCCCGTCGCGCCGTGGCTCGGCGGGGCCGTCGCCGCCGTGGCCTGGCTCCCCGCGGCCTGGATCGCGGCCGTCGCCCACTTCTTCGCGGGCCTGCCGGGCGCGGCACTGCCCTGGCCGGCAGGTCCACCCGGGATCGCGCTGCTCCTGGTCGTCACAGTGGGTGCCCTCGTCGCCGCCCTCGCTCCGGTGTCCCGGCGCTCCCGGGCCGTGGCGGGGAGCGTGGCGCTGCTGACGCTGGTCGGTCTCGTGGGCGCGGCCGCGGGCATCCGCTCGACGGAGCTGCTCACGCGTCCCGCCAACTGGCAGGTCGCCGCCTGCGATATCGGCCAGGGCGATGCGGTGCTCGTGCGCAGCGCGGGTGCGGTGGCGCTGGTCGACACCGGGCCGGATCCCGAGTCTCTCGCCGCGTGCCTCGACGACCTCGGCGTCGGCCGCATCGACCTGCTCGTGCTCAGCCACTTCGACCTCGACCACGTCGGGGGCAGCGAAGCGGTGCTCGGTCGGGTCGGCCGTGCGCTCGTCGGGCCGTCCGGCGGGCCGGACGACGACCGGCTCGTCGCCGAGCTGCGGGAGCGGGGCGCGACGGTCGACCAGGTGGCCCGCGGTGCCACCGGGATGCTCGGCGAGCTGCGCTGGGAGGTGCTCTGGCCGCGTGCCCGCCCCGGCCCGACAGCGGCCGGCAACGACGCCAGCGTGACGGTCGCCTTCACGCCGGTGGGCCGCTGCGCGAGCGGATGCCTCAGCGCGCTCTTCCTCGGGGACCTCGGCGAGCGGGCGCAGGAGTCCGTGCTCGCGGCCGGGGACGTCGACGAGGTGGACGTGGTCAAGGTCGCCCACCACGGCAGCGCGGACCAGTCGGCGCGACTGTATGCGCGTGCCGCGGCCCGCGTCGGCGTGGTCAGTGTGGGAGCGGACAACGACTACGGGCATCCCACCGCGGAGCTGCTCGACGAGCTGGCCGCGGCGGGCACCACGGCCGTGCGCACCGATCTGGGCGGTCTTGTGCTGCTCGCCCCGTCGGAGAAGGAGGGGACGGTGTCGGTGTGGACCGAGCGGGCGTTTCGGGAGCGGCGCGGAGGCGGTGCGCCGGTCCGCGGCTCCTGCCGTCGTGGGCGGCGATTAGGCTGAGGAGCAGTATCGATCGAGGGAGCACCGTGGCCGTCAAGCCAGCCGCCAAGTCCACCGCCAGCAAGGCGAAGGTCGTCATCCCGCAGCTGTCGTGGGACAAGATCCGCCCGGCACAGGTGGTGCTGGTCTCGGGCACCGAGGGCTTCCTCGCCGACCGCGCGATCCGCCTGTTGCGCGACACCCTCCGCATCGAGGACCCGAGCCTCGAGCTGGGCGACCTCGACGCGGCGCAGTTCTCGCCGGGGGAGCTGGTCACACTGGCCAGTCCGTCGCTGTTCGCCGAGCCGCGCTTCATCCGCGTCGACAGCGTGGAGAAGTGCACGGACGCGTTTATGGCCGAGGTGCTCAGCTATCTCGAGAACCCCGCAGAGGACTGCTACCTCGTGCTCCGGCACGCCGGCGGAGTGCGCGGCAAGCGCATGCTCGACGCCATCCGCGGCGGCCTCGGCAACGGCATCGAGGTGGTCTGCGCCGACCTCAAGAAGGACGCGGAGAAGTACGAGTTCGCCGCTGCGGAGTTCGCCGCCGCGAACCGCCGCGTCACGCCCGGTGCCCTGCGCGCCCTGGTGTCCGCGTTCTCCGACGACCTGGCCGAGCTGGCCAGCGCCTGCCAGCAGCTTCTGGCCGACGCCAGCGACCAGATCACCGAGGTCACGGTCGAGAAGTACTACTCCGGCCGGGTGGAGACCACGGCGTTCAAGGTGGCCGACTCGGCGATCGCCGGCCGGCACGGCGAGGCGCTCATCCTCCTCAGGCACGCGCTCGCCTCCGGGGCGGACCCCGTTCCGATGCTCGCCGCCTTCGCGTCGAAGCTGCGCACCATGGCCAAGCTCTACGGCGTGCGCGGCAGCGACGGCCAGCTCGCCCAGCAGTTCGGTCTCGCGCCCTGGCAGGTCAACCGTGCCAAGCGCGACCTCCAGGGCTGGACCGACGACGGCCTCGGCCGGTCGATCGAGCTCCTCGCGGACACCGACGCGCAGATCAAGGGCGGCGGCCGCGACCCCGTCTTCGCCCTCGAGCGCATGGTCGGGATCGTGGCCGGCCGCGGCGGCAGCTGACGCGTCGCGCACGGCCCGGCCCGCGGCATCCGCTGGCCGAGTGGGGGAGGAGCTGCCTCCCGATGTGCCCCCGACGACGATACGTCGGTCGTCACGAATTCGTGCTCCCTCGCCGCCGGCGCCCGACCCCGGAGACGCGACAGGGCCCCGCACGCCGAAGCGTGCGGGGCCCTGTCGAAGGATTCGGGGCTTAGAGGGCCGCGACTGCCTTGGCGATCGCCGACTTCTTGTTGGCGGCCTGGTTCTTGTGGATGACGCCCTTGCTGGCCGCCTTGTCGAGCTTCTTGGCTGCGATGAGGAGCGTGGCGACGGCGAGGTCCTTGTCGCCGGCGGTGACGGCGGCGCGGACGCTGCGGATCGCGGTCTTGACCTCGCTCTTGACGGCCTTGTTGCGGTCCTGCGACTTCTTGTTGGTTCCGATGCGCTTGATCTGCGACTTGATGTTTGCCACTGAATTACCTTCTTGTTGGTGAACTGACGAGTGTAAGAAACTCCGCGGGAATACTCTCGCGGGGGCAGCCGAAATTAGCGATTTTCAGCCGCAAGTCATGCAATAGAGGGTTGCACGGAAGCCAACAGACAACATTACCAGTTGTTCGCCCGTTCGGGCAATCAGACCGGCGTTGCCGAGCGGGTCGAGTTTATCGCGTCGAGCAGCACCCGGGTGAATTCGACAGGCCGGGCGAGGCTCACCATGTGCGTCGCCCCGGGGATCCGCACGAGGGTGCCGTGCCGGGTCGCCGCGAGGAACCGCCGCTCCTGCAGCCGGATGTGGTCGAGCGTGCCGTTCACCAGCCAGACCGGCTGCTCGATGCGTGAGAGCGCGCTCTCCATGCGGATGCCGCGCAGCTCCCGCAGAACGTCGTGCATCACCTCGAGCGCCACGCCGCCGGCGATCACGTCGTTCGCGTAGACCGGGTCGCGGATCGCCGCGCGCACGACCGCGTTGTTCAGGGCGAGCCCGCGGTCGGGCAGCAGGTGGATCGCGCCGGCGCCGAGCCGCCACACGTCGAGGATGACGCGGTGCGGCTGCGTTCCGCAGCTCGCCGCGAGGATGCCACCGACCGCCCGGGGCTCGGTAGCGGCCCAGTGCGCGGCGAGATAGCCGCCGAGTGAGAAGCCCACCACGAAGACGGGGCCGGGGGCGGAGGAGACCGCGTCGTCGATGGTCTCGACACCGCCGGCGAGGGTGAAGCGCTCGTCCATCCGCGAGCCGTGGCCGGGCAGGTCGGGCGTGACGACGGTGTAGCCGAGGGCCGAGAGGACCTCGACCTGGTGCCTCCACATGGAAGCGGATGTGCGCAGGCCGTGAACGAGGACGACCGAACCGGGCATGCGGCCAAGCGTAATAGCCTGAGACCATGCCGCACCTCGCTCCGCACATCGACTCGGTTCCCGGGTCGGGCATCCGTCACATCTTCGAGATGTCGACCAAGCTCGACGACATCATCTCCCTCGTGATCGGCGAGCCCGACGTGAGGGTCGCCCCGCACATCGCCGAGGCGGCCAAACACGCCTGGGACGCCGACGCCACCGACTACGCGCCGAACGGCGGCATCGCGCCGCTGCGCTCGGCGATCGTGGAGAAGCTGGCGCGCGAGAACGACCTGCACGTCGACGTGGAACGGGTGTGGGTCACCGTCGGCGCCACCCAGGCGCTCTACCAGGCCATGACGCTCACGCTCGCGGCGGGCGACGAGGCGCTGATCCCCGACCCCGGGTACACGACCTTCACCATGGGCGTGCGCATGCTGGACGCGCACCCCGTGCCGTACTCTCTCCTGCCCGAACGCGGCTTCCTGCCCGACATCGACGAGCTCGAGCGTCTCGTCACCGACCGCACCCGTGTGCTCATCGTCAACTCCCCGTCGAACCCGCTCGGGGCGATCTTCCCCGAGTCCGTTCTGCGCGAGCTGCTCGACTTCGCCCGCCGCCACGACTTGTGGATCATCAGCGACGAGGTCTACGAGTACTTCACCTACGGCGAGAAGCACGTCAGCATCGCGAGTCTCGACCCCGACAACCGCGTCTTCACCGCGTTCTCGCTCTCCAAGACCTACGCCATGACCGGGATCCGGGTCGGCTACCTGGTGACGCCGCCCGGGCTCGCCGCCACGATGCGCTCCGTGCAGGAGGCGACGATCAGTTGCGTGAACACCCCGGCGCAGTACGCGGCGGTGGCCGCCATCACCGGCGACCACGAGCACGTCGCGGCTGCGAAGGCGCACTACCGGGCCACTCTCGAGGCGGCCACGACGCTGCTCGACGCGCGCGGCATCCGCTATCTGCCGCCGACCGGTGCCTTCTACCTCTGGATCGACGTCAGCCACGTGAGCGCGGGAGACGTTGCGAGCTGGGCGGAGCAGTTCCTGCTCGAGAGCCGCGTGGCGGTGGCCCCCGGCAGTGCCTTCGGGCGCTCCGGCGAGGGGTGGATCCGAGCGAGCCTCGCGACATCGGAGGAGAATGTGGTGGAAGGCCTGGGTCGCATCCCGGTGCCGAAGGGGAATGTGAACTAAATGAGTGGTCAGCGCATCGTCATCGCCGGCGCGAGCGGATTCATCGGGCAGTACCTGATCCAGAGGTTCCGCGAGGAGGGGGAGAACGTCGTCACGGTCGGCCGCCACGGATCCGACGTCGCCTGGGGCGACACGGCAGCGCTCGAGGCCATGATCGACGGCGCGGACGTGCTGATCAACCTCGCGGGCAAGAGCGTCAACGCCCGCTACACGCAGAAGAACCGCGCCGCCATCTTCAGCTCGCGCCTGCTCACCACCGGCGAGCTCGGGCGGGCCGTGGAGTCGGTCGCGAATCCGCCGGCGGTCTGGTTCAACTCCAGCACCGCGACGATCTACCGGCACGCGGACGACCGTGCGATGACGGATGAGGACGGCCAGATCGGCAACGGATTCTCGGTGAACGTCGCCACGGCCTGGGAGCGCGAATTCTTCAGCCACCACCGCGACGGCGTGCGCCAGGTGGCGCTGCGCATGGCGATCGTGCTCGGCGACGGCTCGGCGCTGTCGCCGCTGCTCGCCCTCGCCCGCGTGGGACTCGGCGGAACCCAGCACGGCGGCAAGACGCACGGCGGCCGCCAGATGTTCAGCTGGATCCACATCGACGACGTCTACCGCGCGATCCGCTTCATCCAGGCTGACGCCACGATCGACGGCCCCGTCAACCTGACGGCCCCCGGCCCCGTGCAGAACATCGAGCTCATGGCCACGCTGCGCCGCGCCGTCGGCGCACGCTTCGGCATCCCCCTCTACCGCTGGATGCTCGAGCTCGGCTCCGTCGCCATCCAGACCGAGACGGAACTGCTGCTGAAGAGCCGCTGGGTGCTGCCGACCCGGCTGCTCTCGGAGGGCTTCGTCTTCGACTTCCCGGAGCTCGACGGCGCCGTGCGCGACATCACCGGGACCGCTCCGCATCCCGCCGAAGTGCGGGTACCCTGACCCTCCTCCCGGGGGTTTCCCCGATGGCGACGGCCGCGGAGCCTGCCTAGCGTTGGAGCCATGACAAGCACCAGCACCCTCCCCGCCGCCACCTCCGCCCCGATCGCAGACCCTGCGGTGGCCCGCCCGCTCAGCATCACCGCGTTCGCGCTCGGGCTGGCCTCCGTCGCGCTCGGGCAGACCTGGCTGGTGCCGATCGCCGCGATCGTGCTCGGCGCGATGGGATACAAGCGCGAGCCCGCCGGTCGCGCGCTGGCGGTGTGGGGCATCGTGCTCGGTTCCGTGATGGCATTCGGATGGCTGGTCGCCGCCGTGGTCGGCATTGCGATGGCCGGACCGCTGGTGCTGTGGTCGATCCTCTAGGAGCGGACACGAAGAAGGGGCTCGAGACCGGCTGGTCTCGAGCCCCTTCTTCGGGCGGGTGCTACGCCTGGGTGCCGAAGCGACGGCGCGTCGCGACGAGCGCGAGGCCGGCGCCGGCGAGCAGCAGGACGCCGCCGGCGAGGATGCCGCCGGTGAGGTCGGTGCCGGTCGCGGCGAGCACGGGCGGTGCGACCGCGGCGGGAGCCGGAACAGCCGCCGGGTCTGCCGTGATGACCAGTGTGCCGACGAGGCGGTCGATCGAGCTCGAGCCGAGGATGCTGATCTCGTAGGTTCCGGGCGCCCAGCCGGAGGCCGTTACAGCGCTGAGGAAGGTACCGTCCTCCGCCGCAGCGAACTGCACGTCGTCGAGGAGTCCGCCGCCCGGGAGCAGCGTGTTGAGTCCGATCGTGATGCGTTCCCCGGGGACCCAGTTGACGGTGTCGATGGTGATTCCCGTGGTGGCCAGCTCGGAGACGCTGATGCTCGCCGGGACGTAGTCGCCGTTGGCGGGAATGCGGAACTTGTGCGAGTTGCCCGCGAAGTCGATCGAGCTGATCGACGCGCTCTGGCCGTCTGCGACCGCGGCACCGAACGCGAGGATCTCGAAGGGCTCACCCTCGTCGAGGGCGGTTTCGAAGTCCTCGATGGAGGCGACGGCACCGGCCGGGTAGCTGCCGATCGCGCGGCTGGTGGTCCAGAGGTCTGCGTCGCCGAAGGTGACGTGACCGGGTAGTTCGCCTCGACCGGGCGGAGGGTGGTGAACTCGGGGTCCGCGTCGTTGGTCGGCTCGCCGAAGACGGAGATCTGGAACGTGGCCTCGCCGCGCGTGACGATCACTCGCGCGTAGGCGGTGAGCTCGATGAGCGATCCGGTGATGGGCGTTCCGTTGAGGATCTGCGCGGTTCCACCCGTGGCGGTGATGTCGAGGCCGTAGAGGCTGTTCGCGAGGGGTGCGGTGTTGCCGCTCTCGCCGACGAACCACTGCGACGGGTAGCTGTCGAAATCGGCTTCGTCGGGGAAGGTCGACCCCTGGGGGGCGATGATGTCAGCGGCACTGGCCGGAGCGGCGAATGCGATCGTCGAGGCTCCGATCAGGGCGACGCCGGCGCTGGCGGCGAGAACGCGGGAGAGTTTCACAGGTGTTCCGTTCGTGTGGGAGCAAAGTTCTGCTCAAGAATGCGACTGCTTGCACCCTACCCAATAACTGAGCGTTACCTAGGAATTTTTCAAAGATTCGTCATTAATCGCGGCCGCGCGTGTCGCGAACGTGCTGCGCCGCCGAGCCCGGCACCGAGCGCAAGCAGCAGTGTGCCGAGGACGAGGGCCCCGCCCGCGTCGACTCCGGTCGCCGCGAGCACCGGGACGGGAGGTGCCGCGGCCGGCACGTTGGCGCCCGGGGGAGTCGGGGCGGGGTCGACGGCCGCGACGACGGTGAACGGCGCGTCGATCACGTCGAGACCGTCTCCCGCCACGATGGAGTACCCGCCCGGGGCCGTGGTCGTGGTCGCCGCCACATAGGTCACCGTGACGGAGCCGGCGGCATCCGCTTCGAGATCCTGCTCGATCAGCACGGCGTCGTCGGGGCCTCCGGCCTGCGGGATGAAGAAGGCGAACACCTGCGCGCCGGGCAGCAGTCCGGTGAACGTCGCGGTGACCCCGGTGGTTCCGAAGGCGACCGGGGTCGGGGCGGGCGGCGCGACCGAGACCGTCGGCACCGGGGTGAAGGCGTAGACGACCCCGGCGGCGCCGAAACGCGCCAGGGAGAAGGGGGCGCCGTCTGCGGTCGAGATTCCGACGCCCGCGACGACCGCCTCGGGGGAGGTGGTGGCGAGCAGCACGTCGATCTCCGCCAGGGTGAGGCTCCCCGGGAAGAGGTCGCTGCTCCAGGTCGCGCCGGGGTCGAGGGCCGCAGCGCCGAGCGCGTCGGAGGTGATCTCGGCGTCGTCCGCTCCGTCGACGATCACGATGTCGACGACGGTCGCACCGCCGGCGGTCACCGGGTCGAGGGCGATGCCCGCGGCGAAGTCCTCGAGGGAGAGGGCGGCGCCCGCGGCCCCGGTGCCGAGGAGGAGTCGCGTCGAGGCCGTGGCGAAGAGGCCGGAGGGCGTGTCGACCGGAGCGGTGCTGCCGGCGTAGCTCCAGCCGGGTGCCGGCGGCACGGTCGTGGGAACCAGATCGGAGGCAACCACGTAGACGTCGCCCGGGGCGGCGTTCACCGGCGCGGCGCCGACGGCCGCGACGGCGGAGAGGAGGACGAACGCCGTGGCGGCGGCGAGGATTCTGGTGTGTTTCACGACGGGTCCATTCGACAGCAGTGGCGCAGGAGCACGGGTGATCCACACGCTAGCGCCCGTTCGCCGCGCAGTAAACGGTGCTGACTATATTTCAGCGACGCGTCTTCCAGGGCCGACCACGGGCATCCGCACCCATGTTCCCCGCACGCATGGGAGAATGGGCACAAATGTCTCCTCGCGCACTCACGGCCCTCGAGCCTGCCTCCACCGATCCGGCGTTCATTCGCAACTTCTGCATCATCGCCCACATCGACCACGGCAAGTCGACCCTCGCCGACCGCATGCTCCAGATCACCGGCGTGGTCAGCGACCGCGACATGCGTGCGCAGTACCTAGACCGCATGGACATCGAGCGCGAGCGCGGCATCACGATCAAGAGCCAGGCCGTGCGGATGCCGTGGGAGCTCGACGGCCAGACCTACGCGCTGAACATGATCGACACCCCCGGCCACGTCGACTTCACCTACGAGGTGAGCCGCAGCCTCGCCGCCTGCGAGGGCGCCATCCTGCTCGTCGACGCCGCCCAGGGCATCGAGGCGCAGACGCTCGCGAACCTCTACCTCGCGCTCGAGAACGACCTCACGATCATCCCCGTGCTCAACAAGATCGACCTGCCCGCCGCCGATCCCGAGAAGTACATCAAGGAGATCGTCGGGCTCATCGGCTGCAAGCCGGAGGACATCTTGCTCGTCTCCGGCAAGACCGGCGTCGGCGTTCCCGAACTGCTCGACATGGCGACGCGCCTGATCCCCGCCCCGAAGGGCGACGCTGACGCCCCCGCCCGCGCCATGATCTTCGACTCCGTGTACGACGCCTACCGCGGCGTCATCACCTACGTGCGCATGATCGACGGAAAGATCACGCCGCGCGAGAAGATCATGATGATGAGCACCAAGAGCGCGCACGAGGTGCTCGAGATCGGCGTCAGCGCCCCCGAGCCGACGCCCACCAAGGGCCTCGGCGTCGGCGAGGTCGGCTACCTGATCACCGGCGTGAAGGACGTGCGCCTGTCCAAGGTGGGCGACACCGTCACCTCCTTCGCGAAGCCGGCGACCGTCGCCCTCAAGGGCTACGCGGAGCCGATGCCGATGGTGTTCTCCGGTCTTTACCCGATCGACGGCAGCGACTACCCGCTGCTGCGCGAGGCGCTCGACAAGCTCAAGCTCTCCGACGCGGCTCTCGTCTACGAGCCCGAGACCTCGGTGGCCCTCGGCTTCGGCTTCCGCTGCGGATTCCTCGGCCTGCTGCACCTCGAGATCATCACCGAGCGCCTCGAGCGCGAGTTCGGCATCGACCTCATCGCCACCGCCCCCAGCGTGATCTACGAGGTCACCACCGACGACAAGAAGACCGTCACCGTCACCAACCCGAGCGAGTTCCCCGGCGGCAAGATCGCCTCCGTGAGCGAGCCGGTCGTGAAGGCGTCGATCCTGCTGCCCAAGGACTTCGTCGGCACCGTGATGGAGCTCTGCCAGGGCCGACGCGGAACCATGCAGGGCATGGAGTACGTCGGAGAGGACAGGGTCGAGCTGCACTACACGATGCCCCTCGGCGAGATCGTCTTCGACTTCTTCGACCAGCTGAAGAGCAAGACCGCAGGCTACGCCAGCCTCGACTACGAGCCCATCGGCGACCAGGAGGCCGACCTCGTGAAGGTCGACATCCTGCTGCAGGGCGAGGCCGTCGACGCCTTCAGTGCCATCGTGCACCGCGACAAGGCATACGCCTACGGCGTGCTGATGACCGAGCGGCTCAAGAAGCTGATCCCGCGCCAGCAGTTCGAGGTGCCGATCCAGGCCGCCATCGGCGCGCGCATCATCGCCCGCGAGTCGATCAGCGCGATGCGCAAAGACGTGCTCGCCAAGTGCTACGGCGGCGACATCACCCGCAAGCGCAAACTGCTCGAGAAGCAGAAAGAGGGCAAGAAGCGGATGAAGATGGTCGGCCGGGTCGAGGTGCCCCAGGAGGCATTCGTGGCCGCTCTCACCGGTGACACGGAAGCCAAGAAGAAAGACAAGTAGTGTCGGGCGCCGAGCTCTGGACCCGCCCCGTGAGCTACGGGGCGGTCGGGGCGACCCAGGCGCCCGACCTCATGCAGTACCCGCCCGCCGGATACCGGCCGCTGGAGCGCCGCGCCCGCATCGGCCACGGGGCCGAGCGCTTCCGGTGGGCGTCGACGGCGGTGCTCGGCTGGGGTGTGCAGCGCGGCGCCGGCTTCCGCGTCGAGACGAGCCACACCCCCGACTACGTGAGCGAGCTCACCTACCGCCCGGTGTTCTTCGACACCGCGGGGGAGCCCCTGACCCCGAGTCACACCTCGACGTCGGGGGAGCCGGTCTACGGCCCGGACGGCACCGCCCTGATCGCCCCCGGAGACACCGCGATGCTCGGCATCCGCTTCCTCCTCGCGCGCGTGAAGGCGCCGGCGCGTGTCGTCTACGTGGTCGACGAGCCGAGAAGGCGCGGATTCGCCTACGGGACCCTGCCCGGGCATCCGGAGGACGGCGAGGAGGCCTTCATCGTCGAGCTCGCCGACGACGACTCGGTGTGGATCGTCATCCGCGCCTTCTCGCGTCCCTCGCGCTGGTACTGGTGGCTGGTGTCCCCGGTGCTGCGGCTGACGCAGGAGTTCTACACGCGGCGCTACCTGCGCGCGCTGGCCGGGCCGCTGGACTGAGGCCGGGCCCGATGAACCGCACGATGCGCGCCGCCACCGCCGCGCTGATGCGCAGCCCGGTGCGGCACCTGCTCCGCCCGCTGATCACCCCGCTCGACCGGCTGCTGTTCCGGCTCTCCGGTGGGCGCTGGAAGCTGAGCGCGCCGATGATCCCCTCGCTCACGCTGTTCAGCACCGGGGCGAGGAGCGGGCTGCGCCGGGAGACGCCGCTGATGTGCTTCCCGCAGGCCGACGGATCGTGGCTCGTGGCCGGAAGCAACTTCGGCAGCACACGGCACCCCGCCTGGAGCTCCAACCTCATCGCGAACCCCGAGGCCCAGGTGCACTACCGCCGCGAGCTCGTGCCGGTGCTCGCCCGCCTGCTCGACCCCGCGGAGACCGAGGTGGTCTGGCCGGAGCTCGAGCGGCAGTGGCCGCACTACCGCGACTACGAGAAGACCGCCCACCGCAGCATCCGCGTCTTCCGCCTGACCCCGCGCTGACGGCGCCGGGCGGCGCCGGGCTCGCCCGGCCCCCGGCCCCGCGGGACCCCACAACTTGCGGCAAACTGCTGTTTCTCGCGCCGGATGGAGCAGTTCGCCGCAAGTTGCGCAGGGAGATCGCGCCGCGACCTCGCCAGCCGCGCCCGTTCCGGAGTATTGTTCAGCCATGTCGACGTCGATGCCCCACCTCCCGTTCGCGCTCCTGCTCGCCGCCGCGCTGGGGGTCGCGCTCTCCGGCTGCGCAGGGCAGGCCGACTACCCGGTCTTCGACCGGGAGCAGACCGCGGACGACCTGCTGCCCCACGGCGCGACCATCGATACGGAGATCTACGACCTGTCGAGCACCCGCGCCGCGGGCAGCGCCGACGACGCCGAGTTCTTCCTCGTGAAGAACGCGGACATGGACGCCGGCCCCTGCCTCGTTATCGTCGCGGCGGGCGAGGCAGCAGTCGGCTGCGCGGGTTCCGGGCTCGTGCTCGAGTACGGCGGGGTGAAGGCCGCGCTGGCGCCGAAGGGCGAGCCGGCGGGGGAGTACAAGGGCTGGACCCGCGTCAGCGACTACGTGACGGTGCAGGACCGCTGACCGGCGCGCGGCGGCGCTCCCACCCGCCGGGTGAGAGAATCAGACAATGCCCAGCGCCCTTCCCCTCGCCGACCCGGCACCCGCCGACGGCCTCCTCCCGCACTCCGCCACCGATCACGCGGCCGACCGCAACCTCGGCATCTACGTGCACGTGCCGTTCTGCCGGGTGCGCTGCGGCTACTGCGACTTCAACACGTACACGAGCGAGGAGCTGCGCGGAGCCAAGCGCAGCGACTACGCCGGCCAGGCCATCGAGGAGGTGGCGCTCGCGCACCGCGTGCTCGAGCAGTCCGGCCTGCCGCAGCGCGAGGTCTCCACGGTCTTCTTCGGCGGCGGCACACCGACGCTCCTCCCGGTCACCGACCTCGCCGAGATGCTCGCCTCGGTCATCGCCGCCTGGGGACTGAAGCCCGGCGCCGAGGTGACCACCGAGGCCAACCCCGACTCGGTCGACCGCGACTACCTCGTCGCGCTGAAGGCCGCCGGCTTCACCCGCGTCTCCTTCGGCATGCAGTCGGCGGTTCCCCACGTGCTCGCGACCCTCGAGCGCACCCACGACCCGGAGCGCATCCCGCTCGTGGTCCAATGGGCGCGGGAGGCCGGGCTGCAGGTGAGCCTCGACCTCATCTACGGCACGCCGGGCGAGAGCATCGACGACTGGAACACCTCGCTCGAGGCCGCCCTCGCCCAGAACCCCGACCACCTCAGCGCCTACGCCCTCATCATCGAGGACGGCACGAAGCTCGCCAGGCAGATCCGTCGCGGCGAGGTCGCCGAGCCGAGCGACGACCTGCAGGCGGACATGTACGAGCTGCTCGACGCCAAGCTCGCCGCCGCCGGCTACAGCTGGTACGAGGTGAGCAACTGGTCACGCGACGAGAACCACCAGTCGAAGCACAATCTCGCCTACTGGCAGGGACACGACTGGTGGGGCGTCGGTCCCGGCTCGCACAGCCACGTCGGGGGTGTGCGCTGGTGGAACGTCAAGCACCCCGCGGCGTACGCCGACCGCATCCTCGCCGGGGTCTCTCCCGCGGCCGGTCGCGAGACCCTCGACGAGGAGACGCGCCGGGTGGAGCGCGTGCTCCTGCTCACACGCATCCGCTCGGGCCTGCGCATCGCCGAGCTCGAGGCGCCGGGTCGCACGGCTGTCGCCGGACTCATCGCCGACGAGCTCGTTAACGCAGGCGCCGCCCTGCGCGGATCGATCGAACTGACCCTGCGCGGGCGGCTGCTGGCCGACGCCGTCGTGCGGCGCCTGCTCGAGGAATAGCTACTTGATGAACTGGATGGTCAGCGGGTAGCTGTAGGTCTCGCCCTTGTTGGCGGCGATGGCGGCGATGATGCTGAAGATCAGGATGATGATCGCGGGCACGAAGAGCAGCGGCGTCGCGAGACCGAGAGTGATCGCCACGATGATGCCCACGACGATCGAGTAGACGATCGAGTAGAGCAGGAATGACAGCTGGAAGTTCAGCGCGGTCAGGGTGTGCGAGCGGATGAAGGCGCCGCGGTCCTTGAGGACGAGGTAGCCGATGAGCGCGGGGATGAATCCGAAGAAGATGCCTCCGACATGGATCAGGGTGGCCCAGAGACGTTCGTCGCTCGGGCTGAGCGGCTGAGGTGCGGCCTGATAGGGGTTGGTGGGTGGGGTCGCGTCTGTCATGCGCTCATTAAAGCAGCAGGGCAGGGCGCTTGTCGCGCTCTGTCGACTTTATTTCGGCTACTTGATGACGCGGATGCTGAACGGGTAGCGATAGCTGCCGCCCGCGTTCACCCGGAGCCCGGCGATGATGGACAGCACGGCGTTGACCACCCAGAGCAGCAGGGGGAGCAGCCCGACAATCGCGACGATCAGGGCGGCGACGGGATTGCCGTTCGCGACCGCGACGACGATCGCCGACAGGATCCAGAGCGCGGCGTTCACGAGGATGATCCCGATCGAGAAGGTGATCTGCCAGTTGAGCGCCTCCTTGGACTCCTGCCGGGTAAGCACACCGCGGTCCCGGAACACGAGGTAGATGATCAGCGACGGGAGGAAGCCGAGCAGGCCGCCGAAGTGGGCGAAGGACGCCCACTGCTTGTCGTCGGTGCTCGACAGAGGCGCGGGTGCTGTGTCGTCGGACATGTGAGCCAGCATAGAACTCCGGCGTCGTCGGAGGCCGTCCGGCGCACAACCCGGCGTGGTCGGAGTCTCGCGGTACAATTGGCAGTCATGCTTATGGAGTGCCAACGGGCGAAGGGCGGTGGTGGGAATGGTCTCCGACCGTAGTCTCGAGGTTCTGCGCGTGATCGTGCAGGACTACGTCGCCTCCCGCGAACCGGTGGGCTCGAAGTCGATCGTCGACCGCCACTCCTTCGGGGTCTCCGCGGCCACGATCCGCAACGACATGGCGCTCCTCGAGGAGGAGGAGCTCATCGTCGCTCCCCACACCTCCTCGGGCCGCGTTCCGACCGACAAGGGCTACCGCGTCTTCGTCGATCAGCTCGCCGACCTCCGTCCGCTCAGCGGTGCGCAACGGCAGGCCATCGAGACCTTCCTCGGCCAGTCCGTCGACCTCGACGACGTGCTCGCCCGCACCGTGCGACTGCTCTCGCAGCTCACGCACCAAGTGGCGCTCGTGCAGTACCCGACGCTCACGCGCTCCCGGGTGCGGCACGTCGAGCTCGTGCCGCTCGGACCCCGTCGTCTGATGTCGGTGTTCATCACCGACACCGGCAGGGTCGAGCAGCGTCTCGTCGACGTGCCGAACGACATCGACGAGGTCTTCCTCGCCGAGCTGCGAACCCGGGTGAACGCCGCCATCGGCGGACTCGCACTCGTCGAGGCCGCGGCCGCCCTCGCGTCGATCCCCGAGCAGTTCCCGCGTGAGAGGCGCGACTTCGTGCAGCGCGTGGCGGCGAGCCTCGTCGAGCAGACGGTCGAGAACCGGCAGGACCGGCTCCTGATGGCGGGCGCCGCGAACCTGGTGCGCACCGAGGAGGACTTCAACGGGAGCATCTTCCCCGTGCTCGAGGCGATCGAGGAGCAGGTGACGCTCATCAAGCTCTTCGGCGAGGTCGAGGTCGACCACCACGGCGTCGCCGTCACCATCGGCCGGGAGAACGCCGAGTTCGGTCTCGGCGAGACCTCCGTGCTCTCCAGCGGATACACGTCTTCCGGCGGGGGGATCGCGCGCCTCGGCGTTCTCGGCCCCACCCGCATGGACTACTCCAACAACATGGCAGCGGTGCGAGCAGTCGCCCGCTATCTGACCAGACTGCTCGGCACCGCCTGATGCCGACCCACCAGTGTGAGGAAATCAACTAACTGTGGCTGACCACTACGAAGTACTCGGCGTCGACCGAAGCGCGACCCCGGAAGAGATCAAGAAGGCCTACCGCAAGCTCGCGCGGGAGTTCCACCCCGACGTGAACCCGGAGCCGAGCGCCTCCGACCGCTTCAAGGCGGTGACGCACGCCTATGACGTGCTCAGCGACGCGCGCCAGCGCGAGGAGTACGACCGCGGACCCGAGACCGGTTTCGGCGGCCAGGGTTTCGGCGGCTTCGGCGACATCTTCGAGACCTTCTTCGGCGGCCAGAGCCAGGGCGGCGGCGGGGGAGCGCCCCGCTCGCGCAAGGAGCGCGGCGGCGACGCCCTGCTGCGCGTCGAGGTCGACCTCGACGAGGTCATCTTCGGCACCAAGCGCGACCTCGAGGTGAACACGGCGATCCTCTGCGAGACCTGCCAGGGCAGTTGCTGCGCCCCCGGCACCCGCGCGGTCGTGTGCGACATCTGCCACGGCTCCGGCCAGATCCAGCGCGCCGTGCGCAGCCTGCTCGGCAACATCATGACGTCGAGCCCCTGCGGCACCTGCCGCGGCTACGGCACCGTCATCCCGAACCCCTGCCCCACCTGCGCCGGCCAGGGCCGTGTGCGCGCCACCCGCAAGATGACCGTCGACATCCCCGCGGGCGTCGACACCGGCCTCCGTCTCCAGCTTCCCTCGCAGGGCGAGGTCGGACCGGCCGGCGGGGCCAACGGCGACCTGTACCTCGAGATCAAGGTCAAGCACCACGAGGTGTACAGCCGCAACGGGGACGACCTGCTCGCCACCCTCGAAGTGAGCATGGCGGATGCCGTGCTCGGCTCGACCGTGAAGCTCACCGCCCTCGACGGCGAGCTCGAACTCGAGCTGAAGCCCGGCACGCAGAGCGCCGACGTGCTCACGATCAAGGACCGCGGCGTCTCCAAGCTCCGCGGCGGCGGACGCGGCGACCTCAAGATCGGTGTGCAGGTGGTGACCCCCACCAAGCTCAGCGGCAAGGAGCAGGACATGATCCGCCAGTTCGCCGGCAGCCACAAGGGCAAGGCACCCCACCTGGCCCAGTTCCAGCAGGGGCTGTTCGCGAAGCTCCGCGACCGCTTCCTGCACGTCTAGGCGCCGCGTCGATGGCCCATTTCTACCTGAACGAGCTGCTGGCGACCGCGGAGGTCGGCACCCGCGTGTCGATCGTCGGCCCCGAGGCGCGGCACGCCGTCACGGTCAGCCGTCTCGCTGTCGGTGAGACCGTGTCGATCGGCAACGGCCGCGGTCTCGTCGTCACCGGAACGGTGGTGACCGCCGAGCACACCCAGCTCGTCGTCGAGGCCGTGACCGTCGACGACCGCGCCCGCCCGGAACCCGCGATCTTCCTCGCCCAGGCGCTGGCGAAGGGCGACCGCGACGAGTTCGCCGTGCAGGCGGCCACCGAGCTCGGCGTCGACGGGGTCATCCCGTGGACGGCGGCCCGGTCCATCTCCCGCTGGGAGGGGGCCAAGATCGCCAAGGGGCACGACCGCTGGTCGGCCATCGTGCGCGAGGCGACCAAGCAGTCCATCCGCTCCTGGCTCCCCGACGTGCTCGACCTCGCCACCACCAACCAGCTCGCGCGACTCGCGTCGGAGGTGCGGATGCTCGTGCTCGAGCCGAGCGCGGACCTCGCGCTGAGCGCACTCGAGCCCGACGGCCGCGAGATCGTGCTCGTCGTCGGACCGGAGGGCGGCATCGCACCCAACGAGCTGGCGGCGTTCACCGCGGCGGGGGCCGAAGCGGTGCGCCTCGGCGACACCGTGCTGCGCACCTCCACGGCCGGACCGGCAGCGATCGCTGTGCTGAACGCGAAACTCGGCCGCTGGTGACGGCCAGCGATTAAGCTAGGCACCATGTCCACTTCCACGCCATCCGTGTTCACGCGCATCATCGCGCGCGAGATCCCCGCCGAGATCGTGTTCGAGAGCGACTCCGTCATCGCGATCAGGGACATCGCCCCGAAGGCGCCCGTGCACCTGCTCGTGATCCCCAAGACCGAGCGGTACCGCGACGTCGCCGAGCTCGCCGCGGGAGACCCGGCCCTGCTCGCCGAGGTGGTGGGCGTCGCCCAGTCGTTGGCCGGCGAACACTGCGGCGGCCAGTTCCGCCTGATCTTCAATACCGGTGAGAATGCCGGACAGACCGTCTTCCACGTGCACGCGCACGTGCTCGGAGGACCCCTCTCGGAAGGCACCCTTGCCGACTAGCGACAGCACGACCCCGCACACCTCCTTCAACCGGGCGGAGCTCGAAGTCGACGGCGTCGCGATGGTGCGGCTGCTCGGTCCCCAGGACCGGCTGCTGCACACCATCGAACGGCAGTACCCGCTCGTCACCGTGCTCGTGCGCGGCAACCGCATCACCCTGTCCACCGACCCCGAGGTCGATGGCGCGTCAGAACAACTGCAGCCGGCACTCCTGCTGGTGGAGGAGCTCATCCAGATGATCCGCAACGGCGTGGACCTCGGCGATACCGAGGTCACCCAGTCCGCCCGCATCCTCAAGGAGCAGTCGGGCAGCCCGGCCGACCTGCTCAGTCAGGCGATCCTGACCAGCCGCGGCAAGAGCGTGCGCCCGAAGACCCTCGGCCAGAAGGCCTATGTCGACTCGATCGACGAGAACACCATCGTCTTCGGCATCGGCCCGGCGGGCACCGGCAAGACCTACCTCGCCATGGCGAAGGCCGTGCAGGCGCTGCAGCGCAAGGAGGTGGAGCGCATCATCCTCACCCGCCCGGCCGTCGAGGCGGGCGAGCGGCTCGGCTTCCTGCCGGGCAGCCTCAACGACAAGATCGACCCCTACCTGCGCCCGCTCTACGACGCGCTCAACGAGATGATGGACCCGGAGCTGGTGCCCAAGCTGCTCGCGGCCGGCACGATCGAGGTGGCACCGCTCGCGTACATGCGCGGCCGCACGCTCAACAACGCCTTCATCGTGCTCGACGAGGCGCAGAACACCACGCCGGAGCAGATGAAGATGTTCCTCACCCGGCTCGGCTTCGGCTCGAAGATGGTGGTCACCGGCGACATCACCCAGGTCGACCTGCCGACCGGGTCGAGCGGACTCCAGCTCGTCACGCACGTGCTCGATGCGATGGACGACATCCACTTCGCACCGCTCACCAGCGCGGACGTCGTTCGCCACAACCTCGTCGGACAGATCGTCGACGCCTACACGAAGTACGACGCGGAGCGCCAGCGCAGCGAGTACGAACGCCAGAACCCCACACGAAAGCGCTGACATGTCTATCGAGATCAACAACGAATCGGCCATCGCGGTCGACGAGCCCATCCTGCAGCGTCTGGTGACCTACGCCCTCGACGAGCTGCACGTGCACCAGGACGCCGAGCTCTCGATCATCCTGGTCGACGAGGCCGCGATGGAGCAGCTGCACGTGCAGTGGATGGACGAGCCGGGCCCCACCGACGTGCTCAGCTTCCCGATGGACGAGCTGCGCCCCGGCACGGAGGACAACATCACCCCCGCCGGGCTGCTCGGCGACATCGTGCTCTGCCCGCAGGTCGCCATCGAGCAGGCGGAGACCGCCGGTCACTCGCCCATCGAGGAGATGCTGATGCTCACCACGCACGGACTGCTGCACCTGCTCGGCTTCGACCACGCGGAACCGGACGAGGAGCGCGAGATGTTCGGGCTGCAGCGCGACATCCTGGTGGGCTTCAGCCTCGCCGAACGCACAAGGTAGCCGCTCGTGATGATCGCGATCTTCATCAGTGTCGCGGTGCTCCTCGTGCTGCTGGGCGGGCTCCTCGCCGCCGTCGATGCAGCGCTCACGGTGCTCAGCCGCACCGACATGGTCGACCTCGCGGCCAACAGCCGTTCGCGCCGGGCGCTGCTGGCGATCTCCGACGACATCGGGACCCACGCCAACGCCCTCAACTTCACGCGCGTCGTCTCGGAGACGACCGCGGCGGTGCTCGTGACGCTGGCGTTCGCCTACGCGATCGAGCAGTGGTGGCTCGCACTCCTCTGGTCCGCGCTGATCATGACCGGCGCGTCGTTCGTGCTCGTCGGCTCGAGCCCCCGCAGCGTCGGCCGGGCCCACCCGCGCGGACTGGTGAAGTCCACCGCCGGTCTCATCCGCGGCATCCGCCTCTTTCTCGGACCGATCGCGAACGCGCTGGTCGCCGTCGGCAACCGGGTGACCCCGGGCCGCCCGAAGTCGGCCACCTTCTCGAGCGAGGAGCAGCTGCTCAGCATGGTCGACGAGGCCACGGAGATGGACGTGCTCGAGGAGGTCGACCGCGAACTCATCCACTCGATCTTCGAGTTCAGCGACACCGTGGCCCGCGAGGTGATGATCCCGCGCACCGACATGATCACCGTCGAGAGCGACGAGGGCATCGGCACGGCGATGTCGATCTTCCTCAGCCGCGGGGTCTCCCGCATGCCGGTGATCGGCGAGGACGTCGACGAGGTGCTCGGCATCCTGCACCTGCGCGACGTGGCCCGTCTCGGCTACGAGCAGCCGATGGGCGCTGAGACCATGACCGTTGTCGACCTCGCGCGCCCCGTGCTCTTCGCGCCCGAGTCGCAGAAGGCCGACAGCCTGCTGCGCCGCATGCAGCTCGAGTCGAACCACCTCGCGATGGTGGTCGACGAGTACGGCGGAATCGCCGGGCTGGTGACCCTGGAGGACCTGATCGAGGAGCTCGTCGGCGACATCTCCGACGAGTACGACCACGAGGTCCCCGAGGTCGAGGCGATCGGCGACGGCGTCTTCCGTGTCAGCGCCCGACTGCCCACCGACGAGCTCGGCGACCTCTTCGGCATCGAGCTCGACGACGACGACGTGGACTCCGTCGGCGGACTGCTCACCAAGACACTCGGTAGGCTTCCCGTTAAGGGGTCGACCGCAACGGTGTCCGGCCTCGTCCTCACCGCCGACCGCACGGAGGGCCGCCGACGTCGGGTCTCGACCGTCGTGGTCGAACGCGACACGGCGGCGGCACTCGATGCCGCCACCGCAGACAGCACAACAGAAAGCGATTGATCACTTTGGACAGCACAGGCGTGGACAGCTCCCCCCTTCCCGACTTCCGTGCGGGTTTCGTCTCCTTCGTCGGCCGCCCCAACGTGGGCAAGTCGACCCTGACGAACGCGCTCGTCGGCGAGAAGGTCGCGATCACCAGCTCGAAGCCGCAGACCACCCGCCGCGCCATCCGCGGCATCGTGCACCAGAGGGCAGGCCAGCTCGTGCTGGTCGACACCCCCGGAATGCACCGCCCGCGCACGCTCCTCGGCGAGCGGCTCAACTCCATCGTGCAGACCACCCTCGGCGACGTCGACGTGGTGGGACTCTGCCTCCCGGCCAACGAGAAGATCGGGCCGGGCGACCGCTTCATCAGCGAGCAGCTCGACTCCTTCCCGCGCGCGAAGAAGATCGCCATCGTCACCAAGATCGACGCGGCCTCGCGCCCGGCGGTCGCCGAGCAGCTGCTCGCCATCTCCGAGCTGCGCGACGACTGGGAGGCGATCATCCCGATCTCGGCGACCAGCCGCATCCAGCTCGACACCCTGATGACGCAGCTGATCAAGCTCATGCCGGTCTCCCCGCCGCTGTACCCGCTCGACGCCGTGACCGACGAGGGCCTCGAGTCGCGCGTGAGCGAGTTGATCCGCGAGGCCGCGCTCGAGGGGGTTATGGACGAGCTGCCGCACTCCATCGCGGTGACCGTCGACGACATCATCGAGCGCGACGACAAAGACCTGGTGGAGATCTACGCCAACGTCTTCGTCGAGCGCGACAGCCAGAAGGGCATCATCATCGGCCATCAGGGCGAGCGTCTGCAGGACGTGGGAGCGCGCGCCCGGCACGAGATCGAGAAGCTCGTCGGCAAGCAGGTCTATCTGTCGCTGCGCGTCAAGGTGGCCAAGGACTGGCAGCGCAACGCGAAGCAGCTGGGCCGCCTCGGCTTCTAGCACGGTCGCGGTGTCCATCGCTGGGATGATCTTGCCGGTTCGCGGCCACGCGGGCGCCTGACACGGCCTAGCGTGTAACCATGTTCCGATCGCTCGAGAAGTACCAGTACGGCGTCGACATCGCCCTCGCGGCGACGTACTTCGTCGTCTCGGTGGGCGTCTTCGGCCAGTACTACGGCTACTACTACAACGGCTCGCCGATCGGCGACGGCGGATTCTCCTTCGTGATCGGCGGCTACGCGCTGGCCGTCGGGCTGCGGCGCATCTCCCCGGGGATTGCGCTCGGCATCGCCTGGGTGTTCTCCCTGGCGCAGATGGCCCTCGCGGTCGAGCCGAGCGTCTACAACGTCGCCACCTGCGCGGTGCTGTTCACCACCGCGGCCTACGGCAGCCGCACAGTGCGCACGCTCGGCCTCATCTCCATCGGGGTGGGCGCCTTCGTGGCGGCCGCCTACCTCACACTGCGCGGTGCCGCCCTCGGCGTCTCCGAGACCGTGCTGGGCTTCGTCGACCTGCCGCAGATCTTCCTGCAGTACAGCCTCCTGTTCGCCGCCATCGTCTTCGTGCTCGGGCTGCCGTGGCTGCTCGGCCTCCTCGTCCGCGCGATGATTCGCAACCGGGAGAGCCGTCTCGCCACGGAGCTCGCCGAGCACGACGTGATCGTCGAGCAGGAGCGCAACCGCATCGCCCGCGACATGCACGACGTCGTCGCCCACTCGCTGGCCGTGGTCATCGCCCAAGCGGATGGCGCGCGCTACGCGCGCGCTCTCGACCCCGAGGCCGTGGACGAGGCGCTGATCGCGATCTCCACCACCGCCCGCGACGCACTCGCCGACGTGCGCCTGCTGCTCGGCCAGCTGCGCCACAGCCAGGCCGACGGACCGCAGCCGGTTCTCGCCGACCTGGGCCGCCTCCTCGACCAGCTGCGCGCATCCGGTCTCACCATCGCCTTCGAGCAGAGCGGCGAACCGCGCCCGCTCGGCACGGCGCAGGAGCTCTCGGTCTACCGGATCGTGCAGGAGGCCATCACCAACGCTCTGCGGCACGGCGACCGGGGCCGCGAGGTGCACGTGCGCTTCGACTGGCTGCCCGACCGCCTCGACCTCAGGATCACGAACGGAATAGACGTGCCCACCACCACAGCAGCGCTCCACATCGGGCACGGCCTCGCCGGCATGAACGAACGGGCCACCCTGGTCGGGGGCAGCCTGCTCGCCCGACCGGTCGGCGGCGAGTTCGTCGTCTCCGCCTCGGTTCCGGCCACGGCGGCACTCGCGTGAGCGGGCGCATCCGCGTCGGCCTCGTCGACGACCAGGCCCTGTTCCGCACGGGGATCCGCATGCTCGTCTCCTCGCAGCCCGACCTGGAGTTCGTCGGCCAGGCGGGCGACGGAGCGGAGGGCATCACGATGGCCGCGCAGGCGCAGCCCGACGTGATCCTCATGGACATCCGCATGCCGGTGATGGACGGCATCGAGTCCACCCGGCAGATCCTCGCCGCGGCCGAGGCGCGCGGCGCGGTGCTGCCGCGCATCATCGTGCTCACCACCTTCGACCTCGACGAGGCGGCGATGCGGGCGATCCGCGGGGGAGCGAGCGGCTTCCTGCTCAAGGACGCCGACCCGGAGTTCCTGCTCGCCGCGATCCGCACCGTGTACGCGGGCACCTCGGTGATCGCGGCATCCGCTACCCGGGAGCTGTTCGAGAACTTCGACTCCCAGCCGCACGGCGAGGCGCCCGCGTCCTTCGACGCGCTCACCTCGCGCGAGCGCGAGATCTTCGTGCTGGCCGCCCGCGGCCTCAGCAACGCGGAGATCGCCGCGGCGGAGTTCCTCAGCGAGGCCACCGTGAAGACCCACATCTCGCGCGTGCTCGGCAAGCTCGGCCTGCGCGACCGCGTGCAGCTCGTGGTCTTCGCGTACGAGAACGGGCTCACCTGAGTCATCCTGCCGATGTAGCGGACGCGGTCCCTGCGCCCGATTCGCCGCGGGGCCGCGCTTCCTAGCCTTGGAGCATGGACATCTCAGCAGACAGCCTCGTCGCCCGCGTCGAGTCGCTCGCAAAATCGTACGGCCCCGCAGACAACCGCGTTCAGGCGCTCGACGGGGTGACGCTCGGGATTCGCCGGGGCGAGTTCACCGCGATCATGGGGCCGAGCGGCTCGGGCAAGTCCACGCTTATGCACATCATGGCGGGCCTCGACGCCGCCAGCTCGGGACGGGCGTGGCTCGGCGAGACCGAGATCACCTCTCTGGCGGATGACGCTCTCACGGTGCTCCGGCGTCGTCGCGTCGGGTTCGTGTTCCAGTCGTTCAATCTCGTGCCCACGCTCGACATCGAGGGCAATATCGTGCTGCCCTTCGAACTCGACGGACGGCGTCCGAGCGCCGCGGAACGCGAGTGGATCGACCAGCTCGTCGAATCGCTCGGCCTGCGCAGCCGGCTGCGGCACCGCCCGCACGAGCTGTCGGGCGGCCAGCAGCAGCGGGTGGCGATCGCCCGCGCCCTGGCGACCCGCCCCGACCTGGTCTTCGCCGACGAGCCGACGGGCAACCTCGACTCGCGCACGAGCCGCGAGGTGCTCAGCCTGCTGGCCACGGCGAGCCGCGAGTACGGGCAGAGCATCGCGATGGTCACCCACGATCCCATCGCGGCGAGCTACGCCGACCGCATCCTCTTCCTGGCCGACGGCCGCGTGGTGCGCGACCTCGCCACATCGAGCCCGGAGGAGATCAGCGCGATCATGCTCGGAATGGAGCGCGCGCTGTGACCGCCTTCCTGCGGGAGCACGCCCCGAGCGTTCTCGTCGCCGCGTTGAGCAGCGCCTTCGGTGTCGCCGTGCTGCAGTTCGTCGGGATCATCAGCCAGGTGGTCGAGGCCGACTCCGTGACCGGCGCGAGCGGCACGGTGGCGGTCTTCCTCGGGATCGTCGGCTCGGTATTCATCGTCATCGCCGTCTACGTGGGCGCGATCGTCACCGTGAACACCTTCGCCACGATCATCGCCGGGCGCACCCGCACCATCGCGCTGATGCGGCTCATCGGCTCGAGCGCACGCACCCAGCGCCGGGCGGTGGCACGCGAGGGCGTGCTCGTCGGGCTCGCCGGGGCCGTGATCGGCTCGCTGGCCGGCACCCTCGTCACCGTCGCGACCGTGCTGATCGGAACCTCCACCGGCGCGATCCCCGGGGGCATCGCCTTCGGGTTCGTCAGCCCGGTGCTCGTGCTGCCGCTCGTCGCCGTGGTGCTGAGCACCTGGCTCGCGTCGTGGATCGGCTCGCGGCGGGTGCTCACCGTCTCGCCGATGCAGGCCACCGGCGCCGCGGGGGAGCAGAGCCGGGAGGAGGCCTCCGCGTCGCGCGGGCGCAGTGTCGCGGCGATCGTGCTCTTCCTCGGCGGAGACGCCGTGCTCGGCCTGGCCATCGTGGTCGGACTCGTCTCGCCGTTCGCGATCCTCATCGGACTGGTCGGCGGCGTCGTCTCCTTCTCCGGCCTCGTGCTCGGCGCCCACCTCGTGATGCCGCCGGCCCTCAGGCTGGTCGGGCGCCTGCTCGGACGCGGTGCCGCCTCGCGCCTCGCCGCCGAGAACGCGGTGCGCTACCCGGAGCGCTCGACCCGCACCACCATCGGGCTGGTGATCGGCATCACCCTGGTCACCATGTTCGCGGTCGCGCTGCAGGGCTACCAGGACCTCATCACCGGCGCCCAGCAGAACGATCCGGAGTACTACGCGGGCATCGACCCGGCCTTCGTCACGACGATCGTGGTGTTCTCGATCCTCATGGGCTTCAGCGCCCTGATCGCGGCCGTCGGGATGGTGAACAACCTCTCGCTGAGCGTGCTGCAGCGGCGCAGGGAGCTCGGCCTGCTGCGTGCTCTCGGCTTCACCGCGCGCCAGGTGCGCGCGATGATCACGGCGGAGAGCGCCCAGCTCACCGCGGCGTCGGTGCTCGTCGGCCTGGTGCTCGGCACCTTCTACGGCTGGGCCGGGGTGCAGTCGATGTTCGGGAGCATCACCGGCAGCCCTGGTCTCGCGCTGCCGTCGCTGCCGCTGCCCTTCCTGGCGGGCGTCGTGGTGCTCGCCGCCGCGCTCACGGTCGCCGCCGCGGTCGGGCCGTCGCGCCGGGCGACCCGGGTGCCGCCCGTTGTCGCGCTGGCCGTCGAGTAGCGGGACCGCGCCCGACCGGCCCCCTCGACGCCGCCCCCTTTCGGAAATTCAGGACTTCCTTCATCCGCTCGTGTCGCGACCCGCAGGGGCCCGCGGTCACCGGTGCTCTCACGACCTGGAAGTCCTGAATTTACGAAGGCGACGTCTTCTGCGGGCGGCCCGGCCGGACTAGCTTGACTGCCATGACGGTCGCCGACTCCACCCTCACCCTCGCGGGAGTCCTCCTCCTGTCGCTCGTCGCGGTCGAGTCCGGTGGCTTCCTGCTCCGGAAGATCGTGCTCGGCAAGGTCGCCGCGAACGAGCTCCAGCGCTCCTTCTTCCGAGCCGGGCACGCCCACGCGGGAGTGCTGCTGATCCTGGGGCTCGTCATCCCGCTGTACCTCGACGCGGCAGGTGTGGGAGGCGCGATCGGCGCGTTCGCGCGCACCGCGGTGCCGGTCGCCGCGATCCTGATGCCGGCCGGGTTCTTCCTCTCGGTGATCGGTCGCGATCCTGCGCGGCCCAACCGCCTCGGGGTGCTGGTCCCGGTCGGTGCAGTCGTGCTCACACTGGGCCTGATCGCCGCGGGGCTGTCGGTGATCGCCGCGGCCGCTGGGGACTAGGCCGACGTCCGACCGGAGCGCGGTGCCCCTGCCGTCGGCCGTCGTCGCAGATCGCCGAGGTCACGGTCGGCACCTTCCACGAGCCCGACGGGAACGCCGTCACGGTGGTGCAGCCGCATCCCCGATGAGCGGATGGCGGTGCCCCGCGGCCGCGGTCGTGCCGGGCCCTCCGCCGTCCGGCGGCCGCTGCGGTGCGGCATCACGCTAGCCTTGCGGGCATGCCCATGGTCGAGAGCACGGTCGTCGTACCCGTCACACCCGAGATCGCCTTCGCCGTCTCGCAGACCACCGGCGCGGCGCGGATGCGCTGGGACACCTTCATCCGCGAGCAGTACTACCTCGACGGGGCGGAGCGTCCGGCCAAAGGCGTGCGCACCAGGACCGTGTCGCGGCGCGGCGCCCACATGACGAGCGAGTACGTCTCCTTCTCCCCGCCCACGAACGTCGGGATGAAGATCCTCGACGGCCCGTGGTTCTTCGAACGCCTCGGCGGCGGCTGGCGGTTCACCGCCGTCGAGGGCGGCACCCTGGCGGTCTGGCGCTACAACTTCCGCTGCCGTCCGGCGATCATCCGCTGGCCCGCGGAGCGCATCGGTGTCTGGCTGACGCAGCGCGACATCGACCGGCGCATCGCCGGATTCGCGCGCGGCTGTCTCGATCCCGCGGTTCTCGCATCCGCTCGTCTGCTGGCAGCGGAGTGGGATTGACCGCGCGGGTCCCGTAGAGGAGTGGTAATCTGATCGGGTGTTGTTCGGTCTGCTCCTCCTTAGCTGCCGCGACGAGTCCTAAACTTCAGGCCTCCCTCGTCGCGGTGTTCGTTGTCGGCTGACCACTAACCAGAGCGAAAGACGAGAGACCATGAAGAACACGCAGCAGCCGTCAGGCATGCCGATCCACAAGTACCGCCCGTACCACGAGCAGCTGTCGGTGGACCTGCCCGACCGCACCTGGCCGTCGAAGCGCATCACCGAGGCGCCCCGCTGGTGCGCCGTCGACCTGCGCGACGGCAACCAGGCCCTCATCGACCCGATGAGCCCCGAGCGCAAGCGCATCATGTTCGACCTGCTCGTGAAGATGGGCTACAAGGAGATCGAGGTCGGCTTCCCCTCGGCGTCGCAGACCGACTTCGACTTCGTGCGCAGCCTCATCGACGAGAACCTGATCCCCGACGACGTCACCATCCAGGTACTGACCCAGGCGCGCGAGGGCCTGATCAACCGCACCTACGAGTCGATCGCCGGCGCGAAGCAGGCGATCGTGCACCTCTACAACTCCACGAGCGTGCTGCAGCGCGACGTGGTGTTCCGCACCGACAAGCAGGGCATCATCGACATCGCACTCGAGGGCGCCCGCCTCTGCATCGCCGCGGAGAAGACCGTTCCCGAGGTCGACGTGCACTACGAGTACTCGCCGGAGAGCTACACCGGCACCGAGCTCGAGTTCGCCCTCGACATCTGCAACCAGATGGTCGACGCGCTGGGCGGCACCCCCGAGCGTCCCGTGATCCTCAACCTGCCGGCCACCGTCGAGATGGCCACTCCGAACGTCTACGCCGACTCCATCGAGTGGATGTCGCGCAACCTCGCCCGCCGGGACAGCGTCATCCTCAGCCTGCACCCGCACAACGACCGCGGTACGGGCATCGCCGCCGCCGAGCTCGGCTACCTGGCCGGCGCGGACCGCATCGAGGGCTGCCTCTTCGGCAACGGGGAGCGCACCGGCAACGTCGACCTCGTCGCGCTGGGCATCAACCTGTTCACCCAGGGCATCGACCCGATGATCGACTTCAGCGACCTCGACGAGGTGAAGCGCACCGCCGAGTACTGCAACCAGCTGCCCGTTCCCGAGCGCAGCCCCTGGGCGGGCGACCTCGTCTACACGGCCTTCAGCGGCTCGCACCAGGACGCCATCAAGAAGGGCTTCGAGGCCATGGCCGTCGACGCCGTCTCGCAGGGCGTCGAGGTCGACGACCTCGTATGGGCCGTTCCCTACCTGCCGATCGACCCCAAGGACCTCGGCCGCAGCTACGAGGCCGTCATCCGCGTCAACTCGCAGTCCGGCAAGGGCGGTGTGGCCTACCTGCTCAAGAACGACCACGCCCTCGACCTGCCGCGCAAGCTGCAGATCGAGTTCTCCGGTGTGGTGCAGACCAAGACGGATGCCGAGGGCGGCGAGGTCACGAGCTCCCAGATCTGGGACATCTTCCAGGACGAGTACCTGCCCGCGCCGATCACCCGGCCGGAAGACAAGTGGGGTCGCTTCGAGCTCAACCGCACGCAGACCGCGAGCGACCTGGGCGGCGAGGTGGCGCTGCAGACGGTGCTGCGCGTCGGCGACGATGTGATCAATGCGGATGCGACCGGTAACGGTCCGATCGCCGCCTTCCTGAATATCATGGCCGAGCAGGGCATCGATGTGACGCTGTACGACTACGTGGAGCACGCCCTCAGCGCCGGCGGCGACGCCTACGCGGCGGCCTACGTCGAGCTGAACGTGAACGGCGTGCGCCTCTGGGGCGTCGGCATCGACGCCGACATCTCCACGGCATCGCTCAAGGCAGTGGTCTCCGCCGTGAACCGCGCGGTGCGGGCCGCCGCCGGCGACCGCGAGCTCGCGGCGGTCTGAGGCGGGCCGGCGGCCCTCTCGGGAGCCTCCTCGGGAGCCCCTTTCGGAAATTCAGGACTTCCGGTCTCTGCAACGTCGGCCGCCCGCGGAAACGCGGGGCGGCCGGCGACGCAGGCGCATCCGTCTCCTGAATTTCCGAAAGAGAGGCGGTCGAGACGCCAGCGCCCCCGGCTGCCTACTTGCGGAAGTTGCGGAAGTTGCGGAAGCGCCGCAGCGTCGGGATCTTCTCGAGGCGGCGCTGCTCCGGCAGGCTCCAGTTGAACAGCACCGCGAGGATGCGCACCACGAAGGTCAGGGCCACGCAGACCGCGGCGGCCACGGTGACATTGACCCCGAAGGCGACCAGCACCACCAGGCTCGACGTGCCCGCGAGGGCCGCGACCGCGTAGAGCGAGCCCACCTGCATGATCGCGATCGGCAGGTTGAGCAGGAGGTCGCGCAGGATCGAGCCACCGACCGCCGAGAGCGCCCCGACGAAGATCGCCGGCACGGGCGGGACCCCCACCGCGAGGGCCTTCGTCGTTCCGATCGCGCCGAACAGGCCGATGGTGAGGGCGTCGAGCACCGTGATCACCCTCGACAGGCGGCTGAAGATCCGCTCGAGGAACATGCCGACCAGGGCCGCGCCCGTGGCAGCGGGCAGGTACCAGTTGCTCTGCATCGCGGCCGGCAGCTCGTTGAGCAGCAGGTCGCGGAGGATTCCGCCGCCGAAGCCGGTGGCGATCCCGATGATCGCGACCCCGAGCAGGTCGAGTCGGCGGTCGCGGAACTGGGCGGCGAACAGCGCCCCCTGCAGGCTGCCGATGCCGATGGCGAGGATGTCCGCCCAGGCGGGGATGAAGAAGGCGGAAGTCACGTGTCCATTGTGACGGGTGCCGGCGATCTCCGCCGCGACCGTGGCGCAGTCCCGCGCGGCGCAGCCGTCACGACTGCGCCAGATACTCCGCGAAGGTGCGTCCACCCGCGCGGTTCGACGGCACGAGGTGGTAGCCGGAGGCGAAGGCGCCCCAGGTGCGCCCGGGCAGCCCGATGTCGACGATCCGCTTCTGCCAGCCGTACCGCGCCGAGACCGCGTCGGCGAGCTGCCGTCCGGTGAGCACCTGCGGGCCGCCCAGATCCGGCATCCGCCCGCCCGGTTCGGAGAGCGCGAGATCCGCGAGCACCGACGCCACCTCGCGGGTGTCGATCGGCTGGATGCTGAGCCGTGGTGCGAACAGCACGGGCAGGCCGCTTTGGGCGAGGAACGGGGCGGCGGCGAAGGAGTGGAACTGGGTGGTGCGCTGAATGCTCACCGGGATCCCGCTCTGCTCGATCTCGCGCTCCGCCGCGAGCTTGTCGCGGTAGTACCCCAGCGGGATCAGGTCGATCCCGACGATCGAGATGAAGACGAGGTGGCGGATGCCGCCGGCCCGCGAGGCGGCGAGCAGGTTGCGGGCCTCCGCGAGCTGATGGCGGCCCGCGGCGAGATGGACGACCGTGTCGACGCCCTCCAACGCGGCAGCCAGTCCCACACCGGTGGCGAGGTCGGCGGTGCGGAACGCGGGGTGTTCGCGCCTGCTGAGCACGGCCACCTCGGCATCGCGGGACCGCAGCACGGGCACCAGCTCTCTCCCGAGGGTACCGGTCGCTCCGGTGACAAGGATGGTCATGGGTGGGGGCTCCGTCTCTCTGCGTGGGCGGCGCGGCGGCGTCGGGTGGCGGGCATGGCTATCACCCTCCAGTTCGGCTCCGGGCCTGTGCGTGTCGCACCCATTGTCGTGGCAGCGCCGATAATAGGTAAGTGCCCCTTTACCGTGATGAAGCAGTCGTGCTGCGCACCCACAAGCTGGGCGAAGCCGATCGCATCGTCACGATGCTCAGCCGCCAGCACGGCAAGATCCGCGCCGTGGCGAAGGGCGTGCGGCGCACCGCGAGCAAGTTCGGGGCACGTCTCGAGCCGTTCATGGTCGCCGACGTGCAGCTCTTCGAGGGCCGCAGCCTCGACATCATCACCCAGGCCGAGTCGCTCGGCTCCTACGGCGCGGAGATCAGCGCCGACTACGGCAGCTACACCGCGGCCAGCGTGATGGTCGAGACCGCCGACAAGATCACCGACGACGACGGCTCCCTGCAGCAGTACCTGCTGCTGGTCGGCGCGCTCCGCTCGCTCGCCCGCCGCGAGCACGGCTCCTCGGTCACCCTCGACAGCTACCTCCTCCGCTCGCTGTCGATCGCCGGCTGGGCGCCGAGTTTCGTCGACTGCGCCGTCACCGGCGCTCCCGGCCCGCACACCGTGTTCGTGGCCCAGCTCGGCGGCGTGGTCGCCGACGAGGTGGCACCCCCGGGATCCCCACGACTGGAGATCCCCACTCTGCAGCTTCTCTCGGCGCTGCTCACCGGCGACTGGGAGGCGGTCGAGGCCTCGGACGACCGCCACCAGAGCCAGGCCAGCGGGGTCGTCGCCGCGTACACCCAGTTCCACCTCGAGCGCACACTGCGCTCGCTCCAACACGTCGATCGGTCCACCGCATGAGAAGAGTAAAGCCCGGAATGACCCACCCGGACGCGGTGGAGTTCAAGTCCGTGGACTGGACGGGAATCTACCCGCCTGTGATGGACAAGAGGGCAGTGCCCCAGCACGTCGCCATCGTCATGGACGGCAACGGCCGCTGGGCGAACGGCAAGGGCCTCACCCGCATCGAGGGCCACAAGGCCGGCGAGGCCAGCCTGCTCGACGTGGTCGCCGGCGCCATCCAGCTCGGCATCAAGCACCTGAGCGTCTACGCCTTCTCCACCGAGAACTGGAAGCGCTCGCCCGACGAGGTGCGGTTCCTCATGGGGTTCAACCGCGACGTGCTGCACCGCCGCCGCGACCAGCTCAACGACTGGGGCGTTCGCGTGAGGTGGGCCGGCAGGAAGCCGCGACTGTGGGCATCCGTCATCAACGAACTGCAGTACGCCGAGCAGCTCACCGCGGGCAACAGCGTGCTCACGCTCACCATGTGCGTCAACTACGGCGGACGCCAGGAGATTACGGATGCGGTGCGCGCGCTGGCGGAAGACGTCGCGGCGGGCAGGCTCAAGCCGAGCGGCATCAGCGAGAAGAGCATCCAGAAGCACCTGTACACGCCCGACCTGCCCGACGTCGACCTCTTCGTGCGCAGCTCCGGCGAGCAGCGCACCAGCAACTTCATGCTCTGGCAGAGCGCCTACGCGGAGATGGTGTTCCTCGACACGCTGTGGCCCGACTTCACCCGCGAGCAGCTGTGGGAGGCCGTCTCGCTCTATGCGAGCCGCAACCGGCGCTTCGGCGGGGCGATCGACGCGCCGACCGCCTAGCGCTCGAGGCGCCGCACCCAGCGCTCGACGTCGCCGCGGCTGCGCAGACGCACAACGACGAGTGACGGGTTCGCCGCCTCGACCTCGGGGATCAGCCGGCGGTATTTGCCACGCGTAGCGATGGACCAGCGGATGATCCCTTCCGGATCGCTCACCGCGTGCCACAGTCCCGGCTCGACGTTGCCGTTCCACAGCGGTGCCTTCGAATGTGAGCGGCGCACCGTTCGCGCCACCACGCGGAACAGGGTCACGCGGAATGGCAGGTCGAGCCAGACCAGAAGCTCCGCCCGCGCCGCCAGCACCGGGCGGGCCGAGGCGTACTGCCACTCCGTGATCCAGGCCGGCGCCGCCACGAGCTGCGCGACGTCCGCGTCGAACCGGTCGCGCGGCGTCCACCCGGGGCCGTGGAAGAGCGCGTCGATCTCGGTGTACGGCAGCCCGGCCTCAGCCGCCAGGCGACGCGCGAGAGTCGACTTGCCCACCCCCGAGACCCCGGCGACGAGCACGCGGCTCGGCAGCGGAGACGAGAGCGGGTCGCGCGCGGACAGCATGCGCCCAGTCTGCCGCAGCGCTCGGCACCGGCGGCGCTAGTCTGGTGCGATGTCCTCAGTCATCCGCACCGGAATCATCGGATACGGCCTCTCGGGCCGCGTCTTCCACGCACCGTTCATCGCCACGAACCCCGCATTCTCGCTCGACCTGATCGCCACGGGCGACCCGGGGCGTCAGGCGCAGGCCCGGGAGAAGCACCCGACCGCCGAGATCGTCGACACCCCCGAGGCCCTGCTCGCCCGGGCCGGCGACCTCGACCTCGTGATTCTCGCCACCCCGGCGCACGTGCACCTCGAGCAGGGTCTCGCTGCCCTCGACGCCGGCGCGGCACTCGTGATCGACAAGCCATTCGCCCGCAGCCTCTCCGACGCGAAGAAGCTGATCGCGAAGTCGGAGGAGACCGGTCGCCCGCTCGCCGTCTTCCAGAACCGCCGCTGGGACGGCGACTTCCTCACCGTCGCGAAGCTCGTGCGCGAGGGCGCCCTCGGCACCGTCTTCCGGTTCGAGTCGACCTTCGAGCGCTGGGGGAGCCCGAAGCCCGGCAAGTGGCAGGAGACCACCACCATCGGGCAGGGCGCCGGCATCACCTTCGACCTCGGCAGCCACCTCATCGACCAGGCTCTGCACCTCTTCGGCCCCGCCACGGTGGAGCAGGCCGAGCTCGCGATCCTGCGCGGAGGCCTCAGCGAGGACGACTCCTTCATCTCCCTGCTGCACACCTCCGGGGTGCGCTCGCACCTGACCATGAGCAAGGCGGCCGCGCAGAGCGGACCCCGGTTCCGGGTGCTCGGCGACGCGGGCGGCTACTCGGTGCACGGCCTCGACAACCAGGAGGCGATGCTCAAGGAGTACCGCTGGCCCGGCTCCGACGGCTACGGCGTCACCCCCGAGTCCGAGTGGGGGGTCGTGGGCATCGACGGATCCGAGGAGGGGCTGACGCGAGTGCCCACCGAACCCGGCGACTACCCGGCCTTCTATGCGGGTATTGCGGCGAGCATCCGCGACGGTGCACCGGTCCCCGTTGACCCCCGCGACTCCCTCGAGGTGGTGCGCATCATCGAGCGCGCGCACGCGATCGCCGCCGGCACGAAGCAGCTGTAGCCGCCGCTGCCGGCGCCCCCGCGCGTACTTCCCCCATCGGAAATTCAGGACAACGCAGAGAGCGGATGCGCGACGCGCCGCAGCGCTGCACCCCCGCGCGTCCGAAGTCCTGAATTTCCGAAAGCGGGCACGGCGAACGGCGGCTCGCTAGCGGGGCACCGCGGGCGCCAGGCCCCAGTCCGCGCCGTCGAGCGAGCGCAGCACCGAGCTCGTGGCGGCCAGGCTCGGAACGCGTCCGGCGCCGGATCCGGCCAGCAGCTGGATGCTGCGCGCGCTCTGAGGCGAGTGCGGGCGGATGACCGCGCCCGCGGGCGTCGTCGCGGTCACGAGGGCGAGGCGGGGGAGCAGGGCGACGCCGAGGCCGCTCGCCACCATGCCGAGCACGGCGCTGGCGTTGTCGGTCTCGAAACCGATCGACGGCGCGAACCCGGCCACCTCGCAGACCGACAGGAGGTGGCCGCGGCACCGTGGGCATCCGGCGATCCAGCGCTCGTGCGAGAGGCTCGCCACATCCACCACGGCGGAATCGGCGAGGGGATGCGTCGCGGGAATGACCACGACCGTCTCCTCGGTGAACAGCGGCTCGCTCGTGAAGCCCGCGATGGAGTCGCGGTAGGCGTCTCCCCGGTCGCCCGGGTAGCTGAAGGTGATGGCGAGATCGACGCTCCCCTCGCGCAGCATCTGTGCGGCCTCGGGCGGCTCGGTCTCGACGTAGGTGACGCGGATGCCGGGATGCGTCGCCGCGAGGGCCGCGAGGAGGCGCGGCACGATGGTCGACGACGCGGTCGGGAATCCCGCGAGCCGCACGGTGCCGGTGCGCAGGCCGGCGAGGTCCGCGAGGTCGCCCTCCGCGGCGTCGAGCGCCGAGGTGATGGCGATCGCGTGGCGTGCGAGCAGCAGCCCGGCCTCGGTGAGCCGCACCGACCGACCGACCCGCGCGACGAGCGCGAGCTCCAGTCGTGCCTCCGCCCGCTGCAGGTGCTGACTGATTGCGGGCTGGCTGTAGCCGAGGGACTTCGCGGCGGCCGTGATGCTCCCCGTCTCGGAGATCGCGCGCACGATGCGCACCGTCTGGAGGTCGAGCCGCTGGTCGATCGCGATAGTCATAGGTCGATGTTATGGGTTTTATCGGAAGTATGCTCTTGTCGCATGCATCCGCTGGCGAGCAAGCTGGGTGCATGCCGACTACCTCGCTCTCGCCCGCGCTCGACCGCGCCGTGGAGAGCTTCCCCAGCCCGCGGCTCTACCTCGGCGCAGCATCGAGCGGACTGCCGACCCGCGAGACGGTGGCGGCCCAGAAGGCGGACCTCGACCTGTGGGCCGCCGGACGGCGCAACCCCATGGACTACGACGGGATCGTCGCCGCCACCCGTGCCGACTACGCGCGACTGGTCGGCGTAGACGCCTCGCGCGTCGCGATCGGCTCGCAGACCTCGGCGATCGCCAGCGTTCTGGCGGCGGCCGTGCCTGCGGGAGCCGAGGTGCTCTGCGTGCTCGGCGACTTCTCCTCGATGGTCTTCCCCTTCCTGCAGCGCCGCGACATCACGGTGCGCTCCGTGCCGCTCGCCGACCTCGCCGAGGAGATCACGGACGCCACCTGGCTGGTCGCCTTCTCGCACGTGCAGTCGTCGACCGGAGCCGTCGCCGACGTCGCCGCCGTGATCGCGGCGGCGACCGCCCACGAGGCCTTCACCTTCTGCGACACCACCCAGTCGGCGGGCGTGCACCCCGTGGACGCCTCCCTGTTCGACGCCACGGTGTGCCACGCCTACAAGTGGCTCTGCGCGCCGCGCGGTGTCGCCTTCCTCACCCTGGGCGAGCGCTTCGAGCGGGAGCTCGTTCCGATCCAGGCCGGGTGGTACGCGGGTGCGGCCGTCTGGCAGTCCTGCTACGGCCCGACCATGGAGCTCGCGGGCGATGCCCGCCGTTTCGACGTCTCTCCGGCGTGGCCGGCGTGGGTGGGCGCGCAGCCCGCCATCCGCATGTTCGCGTCCCTCGACATGGCCGAGGTGTGGCAGCGCGCGAGCGGTCTCGGCGACGCGCTCTGCGACGCTCTCGGCATCGAGCGGCAGCACCAGGCGATCGTCACCTGGGCCGACCCGACCGGACGCGATCTCGGCAGGCTCGTCGCGGCGGGGATCACCGCCTCCGGACGCGCGGGCCTGCTGCGTGCCGCCTTCCACCTCTGGAACGACGAGTCCGACGTGGCCGCGGTGGTCGCGGCGCTCGGCCGCGGCTGAGGGCCGCCCCGCCGCCGCCCCGCCGCCGCTCCGCCGCCGCTCCGGCGTCTCTTTTCGGAAATTCAGGACTTCCGCGCGGATGCCGCGGGCGTGTCCGCCTCAGAGAGCGGATGCGACGCCCACGCCGCCGCCGACGTCCTGAATTTCCGAAAACGGCCGGGAGGGGGCCGCGTTCCGCACCGTCTCGGGAGGCCGGCTCGTCTCGGCGGCGTGCCCCCAACATCCGCTTCACGCAGCGCACCACGGCGTGCCGTCCCGCCCCTGCCGCCCGCCCCGCCCCCTTCGGAAATTCAGGACGTCGGCGTTCCACGTCGCGGCGGAGGCCCGGCGTCCCGCCGCCGCCCGGGCGCCGCGGTGGCGAAGTCCTGAATTTCCGATTGGACGCGCCACCGGACGCGCATCGGTAAACTAGGCGACTTACTAGGGCCGCGCATCCAGCACGGCTGAACTTTGGAGTACATCTGTGGCCAACGCCAATTCCCTCGACGCCATCATCAACCTCGCCAAGCGCAGGGGTTTCGTCTTCCAGTCGGGAGAGATCTACGGCGGTTCGCGCTCCGCGTGGGACTACGGACCGCTCGGCGTCGCGCTCAAGGAGAACATCAAGAAGCAGTGGTGGCAGACCATCGTGCAGGGCCGCGAGGACGTCGTCGGACTCGACTCCGCGGTCATCCTCCCGCGCAAGGTCTGGGAGGCCTCCGGGCACGTCGAGGTGTTCTCCGACCCGCTGGTCGAGTCCCTCCACACGCACAAGCGCTACCGCGCCGACCACCTCCTCGAGGCCTACGAGGAGAAGCACGGCCACCCGCCGGTCAACGGCATGGCCGACATCAAGGACCCCGACACCGGCCAGCCCGGCTCCTGGACCGAGCCGCAGAACTTCTCCGGCCTGCTGAAGACCTATCTCGGCCCGGTCGACAACGAGGAGGGCATGCACTACCTGCGTCCCGAGACCGCCCAGGGCATCTTCGTGAACTTCGCGAACGTGCTCGGCTCCGCGCGCATGAAGCCGCCCTTCGGCATCGGCCAGATCGGCAAGAGCTTCCGCAACGAGATCACGCCCGGAAACTTCATCTTCCGCACCCGCGAGTTCGAGCAGATGGAGATGGAGTTCTTCGTCGAGCCGGGAACGGACGAGGAATGGCACCAGTACTGGATCGACCAGTCCTTCGCCTGGTACACCGACCTCGGCATCAACCCGGAGAACCTGCGTCTGTTCGAGCACCCGCAGGAGAAGCTCTCGCACTACTCGAAGCGCACCGTCGACGTGGAGTACCGCTTCCGTTTCGCCGGCAGCGAGTGGGGCGAGCTGATGGGAATCGCGAACCGCACCGACTTCGACCTCAAGACGCACTCCGAGGCCAGCGGAACCGACCTCTCCTACTTCGACCAGGCGCAGGAGAAGCGCTGGTTCCCGTACGTGATCGAGCCCGCGTTCGGGCTCACCCGCGCGCTGATGGCCTTCCTCATCGACGCCTACGCGGAGGACGAGGCGCCCAACTCCAAGGGCGGCGTCGACAAGCGCGTTGTGCTGCGACTCGACCGCCGCCTCGCGCCGGTCAAGGTGGCCGTGCTCCCGCTGTCGCGTAACGAGCGCCTCTCGCCGCTCGCGCGTTCTGTTGCAGCGGATCTGCGCAAGTACTGGAACGTCGACTTCGACGACGCCGGTGCGATCGGCCGCCGCTACCGCCGCCAGGACGAGATCGGAACGCCCTTCGCCATCACGGTCGACTTCGACTCGCTGGACGACAACGCCGTGACCGTGCGCGAGCGCGACTCCATGGCGCAGGAGCGCGTGTCGCTCGACCGCCTGCGCGGCTACCTCGCGGAGCAGCTGCTCGGCGCGTAACGCCGCACACGGAGGGGGTCTCGCTGCGGCGGGGCCCCTTCCGCGTCCCTCCCTCACTCCCTCCCGCTTCTTCCCTTTGGAAATTCAGGACGTGCGGGTCCGGGGGAGTCTCGGGCTGCCGGAATCGCGGGGGCGCGGCGGGCCCGCCCATCCGCTTGTCCTGAATTTCCGAAAGTCGGCGCTCCGGAGGGGGAGCGGGGAGGCGCGCCGCCTCTCCTCCCCAGGGCCGCGGTGCGCCCTGACGTCCACGGATCGGGGTGGAGGCGCCCCGGCGGCCCCGCCGATGATGATCATGGGGGGATGCCCGCTATCGCCCAGATGGTCGTCTCGCTCGGAGGGATGGCCCAGAAACAGCAGCTCGTGGCGCTCGGCGCCCGTGACCTCGACCTGACGCACGCCGTCAAGCGCGAGGAGGTGTTCCGGGCGCGGCAGGGCTGGTACACCACGCTGCCGGATGCCGATCCGCGGGTGCGGGCCGTGCGGGTCGGAGGGCGGCTCACCGGTATCAGCGCGATCGTCGCCCTCGGCGGCTGGGTGTTCGGCAGGCACCCGCTGCACGTCTCGCTGCACGAGAACGCGGCGCGGATGCGTACGCCGTGGAACCGGTTCATCCGGATCCGGGGTCGTCCGATCGACGGGCTGGTGCTGCACTGGGACGATACCGCGATCGCCTCCCGGGGCTCGGCGACGACGGTCGACATCCGGGACGCGCTCGTGCGCGTTGTGCTCGACGAATCCTGGGAGACCGCGGTCGCTGCACTCGACTGGGCCCTGCATACCGGCCGCATCGACCAGCTCGACTTCGCCGACATCGTCAATCGACTGCCGCGGCGCCTGAAGGGGATCTACGACTGGGTCGACGAGAGGAGTCAGTCGCTCGTGGAGAGCCTGTCGCGCGTGCGCTTCCGCCAGAGCGGGCACGACGTCGTCTCCCAGGTCGCGCTCGGCGATGTGCAGCAGATCGATCTCGTCATCGACGGCTGCGTCGGCTACGAGGTCGACGGCGAGGAGTTCCATCGCGAGACCTTCGAGTCGGATCGTTCCAAAGACCTCGACATCGCGGCGTCGCACCTCCACAACATCCGCCCGAGCGCACGGCAGGTGTTCTACGAGTGGGCGCGGGTGCTGCGGGCGGTGGAGACCGCGATCGCCGACCGTCGACGCACCCCGCCGTAGGCCGCCGCGCGTTCGGCACCCGCGCGCCGTCTCGTGGGGGCAACGGAAATTCAGGAATTCGCCCCGGGCATCCGCTCGACGTCCCTGTATCGACGCGGCGCCCGGGCACTGCCCAGGCAGGAAGTCCTGAATTTCCGTACCCCCCTCCCGCCCCGACACCCGCCGTCGGGAATACCACCGGCCCCCGCCGGTTGTGCTCAGGGTGAGCGAAGCAATCAAAGTAGACATCTGGTCAGACGTGCAGTGCCCCTGGTGCTACATCGGCAAGCGCAAGTTCGAAGACGGAGCGGCCCAGTTCGGCGGCGACGTGGAGGTGGAGTACCACTCCTTCGAGCTCTCCCCGGACACCCCCGTCGACTTCGACGGCAACACCGTCGACTACCTCAGCCAGCGCAAGGGCATGCCCGTTGCGCAGGTCGAGGAGATGCTCGAGCGCGTCACCGGCATCGCGAAGCAGGTCGGGCTCGACTACGACTTCGAGCACGTGCACCAGACCAACACCGTGAAGGCGCACGAGCTGCTGCACTTCGCGAAGAGCCGCGGCCTGCAGCTCGAGATGAAGGAGCGCCTGCTCAAGGCCTACTTCGTCGAGGGCCACCACGTGGGCCGCATCGACGACCTGGCCGACCTCGCCGCCGAGATCGGTCTCGACCGGGCCGAGGCGGTCGCGGCCCTCGAGGCAGGCACCTACCTCGCCGACGTCAAGGCCGACGTGGCCCAGGCCGAGGCCTACGGGATCCAGGGCGTGCCCTTCTTCGTCATCGACGGCAAGTACGGCGTCTCCGGAGCGCAGGAGGCCGCGGCCTTCGCCAACGTGCTCGAGCAGGCCCGCACCGAGCGCGATGCGGAGCTCGCCCAGTGAGCGACGCACCGAAGACCCCGCTGCTGCTCGTGGGAGACCCGTCGGCGGCCGCCTGCGAGGGCGACGTCTGCGCGGTTCCCGGCCGGAGCGAGCAGGCCCTGGTGAACCGGCAGCTCGACGCCGACCTCGTCTGAGGCGCGTCGAGCGTATGTGAATTATTTAACCCGCCGGGGCTTGAGCGGGGGTTTTGCGGTGCCTAATTTGGGCTGCATGACCGAATAGGCAGTGGCCGGCACCGTCGAGAGGCGGGCCGGCCCGAGCGGGCAACGTCGTCCGAGTCGCAGTTTCGCGCCGCTCCACGGGACGCGTGCTGGTGCGATGTCGGTCGCCCTGCCGCCCAGCCCAAAGGACATCCGCCAATGTTCCCCCCGACCCTCGCCGCCGAACCCGTCATCGACGTCCACGTGCTGTGGCTGGAGCTGGGGGAGTACCTCGACGCCCTCCGCCCCTACTTCCCGGTCGCGGTGGCGGGCATCATCGTGTGGAGCCTCTGGCTCTACCGCTTCGTGCTCTCCCGGCTGGCGAAGGCCATCGAGAGCGACTTCCGCACCACCACCTCGGTGGTCGTGCCGTCGTTCCACGAGGATCCCGAGATCCTCTTCCGCTGCCTCGAGACCTGGCGGGCGCAGCGCCCCACCGAGATCATCGTTGTTCTCGATGTAGCGGATGTCGACTCCTACGACCGCATAGCGGCAATCGGAGACGAGACCCTGCGTCCCATCCTCTTCCAGCACGCGGGCAAGCGGTCGGCCCTGGGTGCCGGCATCCGCGAGGCGGGCTCCGAGCTCCTGGTGCTCACCGACTCGGACACATCCTGGGAGCCCGGCCTGCTCGAGAACGTGCAGAAGCCCTTCGACGACCCGACGGTGGGCGGGGTCAGCACGCAGCAGAACGTGTACGAGCGCTCCACGAGCGTGTGGCGCCGTGTCGCAGACTGGCTGGTGAACCTGCGCTACTACGACTACGTGCCGGCGATGGGGCGCGCGGGTGCGGTGCCGTGCATCTCCGGGCGCACCGCCGTCTACCGCCGCGACGCGGTGATGAGCGTGCTCACCGACATGGAGGACGAGTACTTCCTCGGCCGCCGCTGCATCTCGGGCGACGACGGGCGCCTCACCTGGCTGGTGCTCGCCTCCGGCTACCGCACGGTGCACCAGCGCTCGGCGAGGGCCCTCTCGATGTTCCCCGCCAGCTTCAGCGCCTTCGTGAAGCAGCGCGTGCGCTGGAGTCGGAACTCCTACCGCTGCTACCTCACCGCGATCGCCAAGGGCTGGCTCTGGCGTGTGCCCTTCGTCACGAAGGTGACGGTGCTGCAGATCCTGCTCACCCCGCTCACCATGGGCCTGAGCATGTTCTACCTGCTGTTCGCGCGGCTCGACCTCACCCTGGTCGGCGGCATCGCCGCGGTGACCTGGTTCCTCTCCGGCCGCGGCATCCGCGGCATCTCGAACCTGCGGCGCAACCCGGGCGACATCGTGATCCTGCCACTGGTCGCGCTGGTGGTGATCTTCGTCGCGCTGCCGGTCAAGGCCTTCGCCTTCGTCACGATGAACCGGCAGGGCTGGCTCACCCGGCACGCCGACCAGGTCGGCGGCGACGGGCAGGACGCGGCCAGCCTCCTTGTGCCGGGGCCGACGCCGGCCGACGACCCGGAGGCGATCGCGGCATGAGTCGCGCGCAGGCGGTGGTGTACGGGGTCGTCAGCGGCCTGACCGTCGGGCTGCTCGCCGGGCTGGCCGTGGTCACCATCGACACCCTGCGCGAGGCCGCCGAGGAGGGCGAGGCGGTGCCGACCCGCCAGGTGGTGCACGGCGAGACCTACGAGGGAGACGGCGAGCAGGAGGCGCGGCTGGTGCAGGCGGAGGCGGAACGACTCGTCTACGTGCGCACGGTGGCGCCGAGCGCACAGTTCACCGAGGGGCTCGCACCCGGTCCGTTCCGGCTGCGCACCGGAGGCGGATTCACACTCGTGCTGCCCGCCCGGGAGCAGGCCTATTCGCTGGACGAGCTCGCGCTGCTCGCCCCGGACACGCTGGTGCGCCAGGGGGAGGGGGCGTACCTTCTCGGCGAGAACGTGGCGGTGCTCGCCGGCGCGACCCTGAACATCCGCTCCACCGACGACGCCCGCGGCCTCTCCCTCCGACTCGCGAGCGACGAGCGCGGGTTCGCGACGATCGTCGCTCTGGGCGGAGAGCTCTCTGTGACCGGCACCGCGCAGCACCCCGTGGAGATCTCCAGCTGGAACGCGCGCATCGGCGCCGTCGACGTGCGCACCGCCGACGGCCGCGCCTACCTGCGCGCGGTCGGCGGCAGCGCGACACTCAGCCACGTGAGCGTCTCCGACCTCGGGTTCTGGAGCGGGGCGACCGGCGGACTCGCGCTCACGGGCACCGACGACGACACCGTCGAGGCTCCCGCGACGCCCGTCGACGCGGCCCCGGCTCCGGGCGGCGCCCCGCTGCTGCAGCCGCGAGCAACGACCGCGGCTGTCGAGCCGACCACCGCGGTCACGGCCAGCCTCGACTCCGTGCTGCTGGCCGGCAACGCCTTCGGGCTCTTCGTCACCCGTGCCGAGGGAGTGACGGTGCGCGACTCCGAGGTGCGCGACAGCCTCGTCGACGGGCTGGTCCTGCACCGCGGCGTGACCGGCAGCCGGGTGACCCGAACGGCCTCGCACGACAACGCGGTCGACGGCATCCGGGTGTCCCGGTCGAGCACCGGCAACGTGTTCTCCGAGGTGGTCTCGGCGGGAAACGGGCGAAACGGCGTGTTCCTCGACGGCCAGCCGCTGGCCAGCGGGCCGAGCTCCGCGGGCACCGTCGCGCGCTCGGCGGGCGACAACCGGGTGCTCGACAGCACCGTGCGCGACAACGCCCGCTACGGCATCGTGATCAGCGGGGGAGCGGAGGTCGTCGTCGCCGGCAGCCGCATCGAGTCCGGGGAGAGCGGCATCGTGGTGGACAAGGCGGCGAGCGCCGTCGAGCTCACCGGCAACACCCTGCGGGCGCAGCGCGACCAGGCCATCGCCCTGCGCGACGGTGTGGCGGAGGCGCTGGTGTCGCACAACACGATCTCGAACGTGCCCACCGGCATCTACGTGCGCAACGCCGAGGCGGTGCTGACCGAGAACGAGCTGCGCCACGTGAGCAACCACGGGGTCACCCTGGTCGGGCGTGCGAGCGGCGTCGCCGTCACCCAGAACTCGGTCGCGGGCAACGGCAGCATCGCGGTCTTCACCGAGAACGCGCGCGGGGGCGCCGTGGCGGGCAACGACCTCGTGGGCTGGCAGCCGGCGCCGTCGCTGGAGACCGTCGTGCGCTCGATCTTCCAACCGCTCACCATCGTCTGGATCCTCGTCGGCCTCGCCATCCTGATCGCCTCGCTCGCCACCGCCTCCCGTCGTCGCGGCGTGATCCGCCACCCCTATTCCGAGAGAGTCCCCATATCGAGCTTCACCTCGGGCATAGTGAGCCGCGACTCGATCTCCCGCCCCCGCTGATCCGCGCTCCGCCACGAAAGGCAGCCATGCACCTCACCGCCACCCGCACCCGCATCATCGCGGCGATCGCCGCGCTGGTCGTGATCCTCGGCGCCGTGGTCGTGGTGGTCGCGATGAACCTGGCAGACACGGACGCCTCGCGGGACCAGGGCTCCGGGTCCGGCGCGAACGACGACACGTCTCCAGCGGATGCCGGGGAGCCCCGCACCGCGGCAGCCGGGCCGGTCGAATGCACCGGCGACACGGTGTCGACGGCCGACGATCTCGACGACGCCCTGTCCGCGGCCGGCCCGGGCGACAGCATCCGCCTCGAACCGGGCACCTACTCCGGCGAGTTCGTGGCGTCGGCGGCCGGGACGGCTGCGGAGCCGATCACGCTCTGCGGGCCGGAGGACGCCGTGCTCGACGGCGGTGGCACCGACAAGGGCTACGTCCTCCACCTCGACGGGGCGGCCCACTGGGTTGTCAGCGGATTCTCCGTGCAGAACGGGCAGAAGGGCGTGATGGCCGACGGCGTCACCGACACCCTGATCGAGAACCTCAGCGTCTCGCGGATCGGCGACGAGGCGATCCACCTGCGCAATTTCAGCACGGACAACACCGTGCGGGGCAACACGATCCGCGACACCGGCCTGCGCAAGCCGAAGTTCGGCGAGGGCGTCTACGTGGGCACGGCGGAGAGCAACTGGTGCGAGGTGAGCGGCTGCGAGCCCGACGCGAGCGACCGCAACGTCGTCGAGGGCAACGACATCGCCGCCACCACCTCGGAGAGCATCGACATCAAGGAGGGCACGAGCGACGGCGTGGTGCGCGACAACACCTTCGACGGCTCCGACATCACCGGGGCGGACTCCTGGGTCGACGTGAAGGGCAACGGCTGGCTGATCGAGAACAACAGCGGGGAGAACTCGCCGGTCGACGGCTACCAGACGCACGAGATCCTGGAGGGCTGGGGAACCGACAACGTCTTCGCCGGCAACAGGGCCCAGGTCAACGGCGAGGGCTTCGGCTACTCGCTCACACCGGAGCTCGGAAACATCGTGGAGTGCTCGAACGAGGCCGCGGGGGCGGCGGAGGGGACGACGAACGTGACCTGTTCCGAGAACTGAGCTCCCGAGCGCCATCCCGGTTAGCGCGCTCCCCACCCGAATCAGCGACCACCGAGGAGACACCATGACCACACCACAGGCACCCGTCGCCGCCCACCCGCGGATGACGGTGATCGGCACCGGCTACCTGGGCGCCACCCACGCGATCTGCATGGCGATACTCGGCTTCGAGGTTCTCGGGGTCGACGTGGACGAGGGCAAGATCGCCGCCCTCGCGAGCGGCCGCGTCCC